>Ga0307488_10000325_pt1 | contig 38312 bp, 33 predicted proteins | sample SB02metaG_FD_202248 | JGI IMG/M metagenome (GOLD analysis project Ga0307488, IMG submission 202248) | Sea-ice brine microbial communities from Beaufort Sea near Barrow, Alaska, United States - SB 0.2 | ecosystem: Environmental > Aquatic > Marine > Coastal | place: USA: Alaska | collected... | reverse complement strand
TTTTTAGTTGAATTGAATGCTACAATTTCTAATCATATTGCCAACAAATTGCAGGCATGATATACGCATTTTGACGATTTTAGAACTCCTAGGCCAAAACCTATGGCAGCTTTTAGAATTCAAGATGGTACCGGAAGAAATTATATTATTGCTGGGCACGGACCTTTTTCAATCAATAATAAATGAATTTAAAAAGTTTTCAAAATCACAAATAATTTAAATATTTCGAGTGGGAATCACAATTATACAGTCAGTTTTTCTTTCGAAAAATTTGAATTTGATACTTCTTTTAACTTAGGTGCATATGGTTTTGGTGATCATCGTGGTTATGCAGGCGTATTTGGAGGTGGTTTTGATAGTTTGGTACCTTTGGGTTGTCTGTTTATAAAGGCCTCTTTGCAGGCGCCTCTATCGCTGCTTAAAACATTTTTAAAAGTAACAATGCAAATGATTCTTGGGCGTTAGCAAAACAAATACAGGTCAGTTTTCTTTTTACATGCCAGATGATTGGGATGTTAATATCAAATGATCACATGGGGTGCGTTTTTACAAACCCTTGTTTTATAATTCTGCAGAAAAAGCACAAGAGGGCAATAGGCAGATCGGTATGTGACGATAGCACTTTGGAGAGGAAAAATGGATGTGAAATTTATTCAAAATTTAAAATTAAAAAACAACAACTCTTTAAAGTTATCAATAGCTGTTTTTAATTTCGGAAATTTAATGAATTCAGATAGGGGTTTGGTGCAACAGGCAAATGCTGTGCAGCCTATTGGTGATGGCGCAGACGCTATTGGAATACCAACATATAGCTTTAATTCTAGTTTAAAAGATACATTTGTGCACAACGCTACATTACTTTCTAGACGGCAGATGGAATTTGGTTTAAGATATTCATTTTAATTAAATAAATAATTCAGATATTTGAATCGCCCTTAATGGGCGATTTTTTTATATAAAAACATGAAATATAGACAACTTACTACAGAACAATTTGAAGGATTACATGAAGAATTTGCACTTTTTTTAGCAACGCAAAGTATTGATGTAAAAGAGTGGAAGAAAATTAAAAAGGAAAAACCAGCGGTTGCAGAAGATGAAATGAATATTTTTTCTGATGTTGTTTGGGATGACGTGTTAACAAAAACAGCTTATATAGAGCATTTTTCTGAAAAATATGTAAATTTATTTAAATGCGAAGACGACGAAATTCATAGAATTGCTATAAAAATTACTCGGGATATTAATTTATTGGAACAAAAAGGTTTTGAGTGGTTAATGCAAAACGCTGTGGATACTTCTGTAGAAATTTTTAAAGGTACTAAACCCTATAATTCAGAAAGAAATTTGGAAGTTTTTGATCTAATAGAAAAAGGTGGTAGTATTTCTAAAGGAGAAATCTTCCAGTATTTTAATACATTAGTTTCTTAATTTTAATGTTTATTTTTTTTACCATTCATCTACACTTATTTGTATCTCGTCTGCACTTAAATTGTTTTAATCAACTTTAGAAATTAAATTATTTTTAATACTTTATTATTGTATGTAGGAAAAAAGATAGGAAAATTTATTTATGGAAAAACAGCTTAAAGTTTTACTAATAGAAGATAATTTAATTGAAATAATGAAAATGAAAAGAACAGTTTCATATTTAAAATTAAATCACACGTTGAATTTTGCGAATAACGGAGAGGAAGCATTGGATATTTTAGAAGACAAAACCAACTATCCGGATTTAATCTTATTAGATTTAAATATGCCAAAACTAGATGGAAAAGAGTTTTTATTGATATTAAAAAATAATACACATTTAAAGCATATTCCTATAGTTATTTTAACCACTTCTGGAAACCAAAAAGATATTCATGAATGTTATATATTAGGGATAGCTGGTTATATTTTAAAACCTTTGAAATACGATGATTATGTTACGAAAATTAAAAATGTTTTGTCTTATTGGAGTATGAATGAAATAAAAAAAATCTAGATATGACACGTTTCTTTGCTACTAAATTTTTAGAATTAGTCGAAGAAAAATAAGGTTTAGAAATAGTGCATAAAATAATCAAAGAGGCTACTTTAAAATCTCAAGGAATCTTTGATCCATTAGGTACTATAGTAATTTTGAAATGGCATAATTACTTCAATGTCTCAGTAAAAATAAAGGTGTTTCAATACATAGCTTATTCTTAATTTACTGCTATTGAAAAAAACACAAATCTGTAATTTCAACCTCAGCAGCTACCGATGATATTATTTCTACTATAGAAGATCCTATTCAAACAATGGTTAAAGAAATATATTTAGATGTTGCGTTATCAATTCTTAAAATTAATAAGAAATTGTTTAGTTACACCTCGTTGTTCCCTGTTTTTTTGGTATTTATCACGTAATGGAGCGTAGCGAGATGGAGTTAGAAATAGTGCATAAAATAATCAAAGAAGCTACTTTTAAATCTCAAGGAATCTTTGATCCATTAGGTACTTATAGTAATTTTGAAATGGCATAATTACTTCAATATCTTATTAAAAATACAGCTGTTTCAATACATAACTTACTCTTAATTTACGATAAATATTTCTTTACTGATATTGAAAAAAACAACAATCTGTAATTTCAACATCCGCAACACCCGATGATACTCTTTCCACTATAGAAAACAATATTCAAACAATGGTTAAAGAAATATAGCTAGATGTTGCGTTATCAGTTCTTAAAATTAATAAGAAATTGATTAGTTACACCTCGCTGTTCCTTTTTTTTTGGTATTTATCACGTAATGATGCGCAGCGAGATGGAGTTAGAAATAGTGCATAAAATAATCAAAGAAGCTACTTTTAAATCTCAAGGAATCTTTGATCCATTAGGTACTTATAATAATTTTGAAATGACATAATTACTTCAATGTCTCAGCTAAAATAAAGGTGTTTCAATACATAACTTATTATTAATTTACGAAAAACATGTATTTACTGATATTGAGAAAAACACAAACTTCTAATTGTATTCTCCGCAGCACCCGATGATATTATTTCCACTATAGAAGATCCTATTCAAACAATGGTCAAAGAAATATAGCTAGATATTGCGTTACCAATTCTTAAAATTAATAAGAAACTGATTAGTTGCACTTCTTTGTTCCCTTTTTTTTTGGTATTTATCACGTAATGGAGCACAGTGAGATGGATTGAGAGATTTAAGAAAGCTAAAATCTACTTATGTTTGTTAAAGAAAAAACATAATAAATGAAACAATTTTACTACTCAGATTCCAAAACAAATCTGCGATTGCATTCTGAAATTAACAACAATACATCGCCTAATTTTTTGCTATAATCTTTCTGAAAAGACTGTTTTAAAATGTAAAAACAGAATTAATTTTGAAGGTAAAAGTGCTCTTATTCAAACTATAAAACATGCTGTAAGTGCTTTATGAATTCTCATATCGCTTGAATTGAGTTCTTTAGCTTGGTGGGCATTAGATGAAATTATCGAAGCAATACATCTAGAAGCTCTATAAAAAATAAGAAGTGCCAATTACCGAACCTTTGAGACAGAAGCTGTCAATAAATTTTCTAAAAAAGAGAAGTAAAAGGCAAATAAATTTAAAGAATAGGACCTTGGGTTTCTCCATATTGATGTTCCTTATTTGCCTAAAATAAATAGCGTAAAGTAGGCTCTATTTTTTTGCAATAGATAACGCATAGCGCGTTGTAATTTTAAATAGATTACGCTAAAACAAGTGTGAATGCTTAGAATTTTAGGTTAGAATGCTTCTTTTTTTCTTTTGGTATTGCCCATGTTTTAACTGATAATGGTCTCGAGTTTACAAGCGGTTTGCTCAAGGATAAAAAAAGGAAAATACTGTACAAAAAAAGTAAATTAGAGGCTGTTTGTGAGCAAAGCCAGATGGCTCACAGATGCATAAAACCATTTACTTCAAAGACGATTGGCATGATTGAAAAAGCCAACGACATTATGAATAACAAGACTCTTAAAATAACAAAATATACTCGTTTAGAAATGCTGAATCAAGATTTAAGGAACTTCTTATTGCATTACAACTTATACAGCAGACACGGCAGTTTAAGAAAAGAACTCAAAGCTTAAACACTCTTTAATTCACTAGAAAAATGGAATCAATTAGATCCTAAAATTTTTACAGAAACCCCTGAAATTTTTAAAATAAAAGTACTAGATTTGGTTCAATTAAATGAATAAGTTGTAACAAAGAACCTTGTAAAATTTAAAAATAAACCACTAATTAAAACATAGATTTAAAGAACCATCCTAATTTTTGTTTAGACGTCATGAATAAAAATTTCAAGTATTTTAATTTAAAAGCTTTGTTCGTTTAAGAAAAGTAAAAGAAGATAGCCAGAAATTTAAATTTACCATTTATAAAAATTAATGGAGCAACACAAAATTGACATATTACAGAGAAATTTAAAAATAGAAAGAGCAGCAAGAAAAGCAGCAGAAAAAATAGTGGAACATAAATCTAAAGATGTACACGTATTATCTAACGAGTTAAAAAAAATAAATCTAAAGTTAGAAGCGATTCAAGTTGAACAATCTTCTCAAATAGAAGCGGTTTTTGAAAATATAAATGATGGCTATATTTTAATGGATCTTTTCGGTAATATTTTGAAAATGAATAATAATGCCAAAAGTTTTTTTGGATATAATATTGAAAAAGAAAAACTTAATGTTTATGATCTAATTTTTCCTGAGGATTTAGAGTATTCATTTAAATCATTTATCACTTTAAATAAAGAGGGGTCATTTACTAATTATACAACAAGAGTTTTAACAAAAGATAAACAAATTAAATGGGTTCAAATTAATGGAATCCTTCTCACTGATAAGAACAATAAAGCTATAGGAGCACAAGGAATTATTAGAGATATTACCTCTGAAAAAAGATCTAAAGATTTATTAACTGAATCAGAAAATAGGTTGTCATCACTTATTTTAAATTTAGACAGTGCTGTGCTACTTGAAGATGAAAATAGAAAAATTATTTTAACAAATACAAAGTTTTGTGAGCTTTTTAATATTTCCAGTTCGCCAGAATTACTAAAAGGTGAAGATTGTGCTGCCTTCATAAATGAATCTATAAAATTATTTAAAAACCCAGACAAATTTATTTCTAGAGTATTACTTATTCTACATGAGAAACAACAAGTTATAGGAGATGAGATAACCCTATTAGATGGAACAATATTAGAGCGAGATTACATTCCTATTATAAAGGAAAACCAATATAAAGGACATCTTTGGACGTACAAAGATATTACTTTAAGAAAGCAATATCGGAAGAGTTTGGAAGTGCAAAAACAAAATTACAGCAATATTATTGCAAATATGAACCTTGGTTTAGTAGAGTTAAATACTGCTGAAGAAATTTTATTAATCAACGAAAGTTTTACAAAACTAACGGGCTATTCAAAAGAAGAACTGATCGGTAAAAAGTATAGTGAAGTATTTGAACTTGTAGACGATTTTGATCGTATTAAAATAGAAAATAGTAGGCGTCAAATAGGGGAGTCTACCTCTTACGAAATTAAAATAAAAAACAAATTTGGGGATATTAGAAATTTATTAGCAAGTGGTACTCCAAATTATGATGCAAATCGAGAGTTTATTGGAACTGTAGGAATACATTTAGATATAACGGAAGCTAAAAGAAATGCAGAATTAATACAAGAAAAAAATAAAGAGCTAAATACTATTGTTCATAATTCTGCCATAGGTATTGTGCTAACAAAGCGTGGTCGAATTATAAAAACCAATGCAGCAATTCAAAAGATGATTGGGTATTCTGAGACGGAATTAAATATACTTTCAATAACTGATTTGTATTTTAAGGAAGATTCTTCTTCTTTTAAGACTTATATTAAAAAGATGTATGCAGATAAAATTGATCAGTATACGTATACAAAAAGATATAAAAAGAAAGACGGTTCAATTATTTGGACAAAAACGAATGTTAATATTGTTAGGGATAATAGTAATAAAGTAAAACATGAAGTAGTATTTATTGAAAATATTACTTCAAATAGAGAGAAAACTATAATTATTGATTTAATAAATAACTTCACCAAGGTTATATTAGGTAAAACAGATATTGTAGAAATTTCTTGGGAAATTGTAAATATTATTGCAAAATATTTGAACTCTGAAGATTGTGTTATGTATTTGGTAGATCAGTCAACAGAAATGATAGAACAGATTGCCGTCTACGGAAATAAGTTGGCTGGTAATAATAAAATTAGCAATAAGATGTTTATTCCAGAAGGAGAAGGAATCGTAGGAAGCGTTGTAAAGTCTAAAAAATCTGAATTAGTAAATGATACGTCTAAGGATGGCCGTTATATTGTAGACGACGAAATGCGTTTTTCTGAAATAGTAGTTCCTATTATTAGCGATGGAATTGTTATTGGAGTTATTGATTCTGAGCATAAAAATAAAAACCATTTCAAGAAAGAACATATTAAAACCTTAGAGAGTATTGCTAGTTTAGTAGCTATAAAATTAAAAACAGCCGTAAGTATAAGAGAGCGCGAAAAAGTGGAAATTCAAAATGAAAAGCTACTTAGAAGATTAAAAAACAGCAATGATGAGTTGAATGAATATGCACACACTGTGTCACATGATTTAAAAACTCCTTTACATAGTATAAATGCATTAGTTTCTTGGATTAAATTGGATAATAAAGAAAATCTAAATAAAGTTACATTGCAAAATATAGCCTTAATTGAAAGTACTTTAGAAACGATGGATCAATTAATTATTAATATATTAAAATACTCCGAAGTTGGAAATGTAATAGGGGAAGAGGTTGATGTTGATTTAAATTTGATTTTAAAAAAACTAAAAACTGTTACGGTTATACCAGAAAATATAACAATTAATATTTTATCAAAGTTGCCCAAAGTTAAAGGGGATAGTACAAAATTTCAGCAATTATTTCAGAATCTAATAAGTAATGCAATTAAATTTAACAAAGAAAAAAAAGGTATTGTAGAAATAGATTACATGGAAAAAAATGCATTCCATCAATTTTCGATTAAAGATAATGGAATTGGAATTGCAAAAAAGTATCATAAACAAATATTTAAAATATTTGAATCATTAAATAAAAGTAAAGATTCTTCGGGTATTGGGTTATCTATTGTTAAAAAAATAGTGGATTTATACGAAGGAAATATCTGGCTAAAAAGTAAACCAAACATTGGAACAACTTTTTATTTTACAATTAAAAAATAAATAAGATTGCTGTTATATTAGTATGTTATGCTCGTAAGAAACTACATTGTAAAGCATCTTACTGCTTATTAGTTTAAAAAAATAAATATGGAACAACCAAATTTAGAATATATTAATCGATTGGCAAGGGGAAATGAATCTATTAAAAAAGAACTCATAAATATTATAAAAACAGAGTTTCCAGAAGAAAAAAAAGAATATTATGCTAGCATAGAATCAGGAGTTTTTAAAATAATAGAAGAAAATGTTCACAGACTTAAACATAAAATCAGCATTTTAGGTCTTGTTAAAAACTATGAAATTGCTAATGAGTTTGAAACTAATCTTCGAAAGCTAGATTTAAATGGACAAGAAGATTTTGAGAAAATATTGCGATTAATAACTCGATATATAAAAACTATTTAAATTGTATGAAATGTATTATTATAGATGATGAAAAAACGGCTAGAGTCATTCTAAAGACTCTTTGTAACGAAATCAAATCATTAAAGGTTCTTGAAGATTTTCCGAGTGCCATCCAGGCCATAAAGTATTTAAATAAAAATCAAGTAGATCTAATATTCTTAGATATTCATATGCCAGATTTTAATGGATTAGATTTTATCAGAAGTTTAAAAAATCCACCAAAAATTATTTTAATAACTTCAGATCCAAATTTTGCAATAGAAGCATTTGAATACGGTTTTATAATAGATTATCTCTTAAAACCTCTTGAATTTAACCGATTTAAAAAAGCAATTGAAAAAGCAAAGCTTAAAGAATTAAGTGCTATTTCTACTAAAGTAGATACTTCTATTCACAAAGAAATAGAAAATGATTTTTACATTAGTATCGATAGAAGATTAATAAAAATAGACTTACCAAGCATCTATTTGATTGAAGCTAAAGGAGATTATATTAAAATTAAAACTGAAGACAAAGATTATATAGTGCATTCTACACTTAAAAAAATAGAAGAAAAGTTGCCGGATGCTTTATTCTTGAAAATTCATAGATCTTTTATTATCAATATCAAAAAAATTATCGACATCGAAGATAATAGCGTCTTAATAAAGAAAGATGTTATTCCAGTAAGTAGATCAAAACGCCCAGAATTAATGAAGCGCTTAGACTTACTTTAACAGCTCGCCTTAGCAAATATTACCTTTTATCTATCGTTAAAGGGGGAAAGACGAATATTAATAAGTTTACTTATTTTACGTAGTATTTTTATGGTATAAAACTTATATCATGAAAAATTTAACCTTTATCGTTATCTCGACGTTAATTGTCTCAATAAATGCTCAAAATTTTCTGCATTTTGATGCTGCGTATTCAAACAAAATAGAACGTTTAAATGCTGCTATTAAATTAGTAGACAAAGACACATTTACTAGCACTTCATCAATTGCGCGTTTTATATCAGTAGATCATAAAAACCGTATTAAGGATGCAGACCTTATGAATATAGTCCTTGAGAATGATTTAGAAACATTTCATGATCAAGACAACAAAACTCAAAAAATTGATGCGCGCCCAGCACATCGTAAATTACAATCAATAACTTACGATTTTGGTACTACAGCAAACTTTATTATTTTTTCAGGAGCAGGAGCTGTCGCTAATACAGGAGTTTCAACATTTACAGGAGATGTTGGTTCTCATGCTGGCGCTATAGCAGGTTTTGGGGCTCCTTCTGTTTTGAACGGAACAATAGAAAATGAAAATCCAGTTACTTTACAAGCTTCTTTAGATTTAGCTGCTGCATGTATTCAACTTCAAAATACAGCAACAACAGTAGCAAATCATATTGTAAACTATGGAAATGGGGAAACGCTACTTCCAGGAGTGTATGCGGCAGGTGCTGCCGCAACGCTTACTGGAGTTTTAACATTAGATGCACAAGGGGATGCAGACGCTGTCTTTATTTTTAAAATTAACGGAGCATTTGCGGCAGCTGCAGGATCCTCAATTATTTTAACCAATGGAGCTGCATCAGATAACATTTATTTTATTGCGATTGGGGCGGTTGCTTTAGGTGCAGGCAGTTCAATGTTTGGTACCTTTATAGGGTATCCAGGGGCAGTTTCAGCCGTTGGAGGAGTTGCACTAGAAGGTAATTTATATGCTACTGCAGGAGCTATTGCAGTAGATAATGTGGTAGGTGCGATTCCTGCAGCAATACCTGCATATAATTATCTAGGAGCCTATTCTTCGAATGGTACACCGCTTTATTTAGAAGATCCAAGCGATGTTGTTTCTACAGCAACTCAAGAAACAATAAGTAATTCACTTCCTGATGACTATCCGGTTCCCGAATATAATCCACAATATATTACTTCAAGTTATGATACACATCTTAAAATTGAGGGAAGTACAGATGTTTTGGTAACATTTGTAAGTGAAGGAGTGGATGCTAAAAATGCTTTAGGGTTTTACACATACGATATAAATAACCCATCGGCTACAGTACCAACCAAAGATGATATCACTATTATTTTTCCAAATGTTTCAGGATCATCAAGTGGTGGTGGTTTGCAAGTTGGAGACAAAGTAAATATTGGGTCTTTTGAGGCAGGAACAGGAATTGGTTGGGTACTAATAGCAGATGCATGGAATTCAACTGATGGAGAGGTTGGAGATAGTGCATGGGAATTGTATTCAAATCCGGATTATAATCCAGAAACAGATGCGTCTTTAAAACTTCATAATGTATTATTAGAGGACGCAGTTAACCAGCGAATTGTTTTGGGTTTTGAAGATGTTTTAAGAGATGATGCATCTTGTGATAACGATTTTAATGATGCAATTTTTTATATAACAGCAAGTGCATATCAAGAAATAAATACAAATAATTTTGCAGATATAACGAGTGCCTATGATGTGTCATCAGGAAATGAGGGCGGATTAGAAAGTAATGGATCTTTAGCTAGTCTTATTGCAAAAAGAAATTTTAAAAGAAAAAAAGAAGGCAACCCACTGAAACATATAGAAAATCAACAAGAGTTTATAAAAAGTAATCTAGAAAAAAAACAGTTCGGTACAACCTTAATGGATTACTTGCCAGAATCAGGAATGTATCGAACTGAAACGGCATCAGTTTCAAGTCCAGACGATTTGATAGGACTAACGAATGCAGATGCAGTTTTTTCAGTTGATTATTATCTGAACGCTACAAGAGTATCTGCGGTTTTAGCTACGTCTACAACTGGTAAAATTTACGATCACTCTAAAGTAATTTGTGATAGATTGAATAGTGCTAGCTTAGAAGATGTAAGAACGGTTGTAGTAAGAGGTCATCAAATTATTAGCTCAAAAATAAAACAAGCTGAAGGTCAGGTTGAATATACGCTAAGCTTCTCAATAAAATTAGGGAGTGTGGTAAATGAACTATTTAGTTTTTGGAATATTGATCAATACCCAGTAGGAGATTACCATAATTTTCAAATTTGGGGAAGTTCATTTTCACAAGTGTTTTCTATTGCAAATTATATTTTAGATAAGCATACTGAAAAAAACGGTTTAATAAGTACCGTTGTGAAAAATGTAATTCCAAATGTATTTGTAAAATCTGGAGAATATTTAAATGGCTTTATACATTTAGATATAATAAATAAAACAAATGAAACTTCTATAGATTTTTCTGGAAGCTTTGCCGGGACTGAAGTTTCTGACCGTACTCTTATTACTAATAGCTATCCTTTAAGTGGACAATATAACGACGCTTTATCAATTGAGATAGGAATTATTTTTGATATCGGTTTTTCTTTGCAAAAAAATAGTAGTGCTCAAAAAGATGCATTGTATTTGGCAGATGGTCCATGGGGTTTAGATTATTTAGATGCGTATGCTACCGTTAACTTTTTTGACATTACGAGTTCAAATAGAATGTATTCAGATGATAGTTATGAAGTAGATAGAAATGCAATTATTTCTGGAGAGGTTAAAGGAAATATAAACTTATTTAGACATATTTTGCCAGGGGATCAAACTTTAGACGTTACTGATTATAATTTCATCAATTTTTCAATTACTAATAATGAGCCTGTAGAGCTTATAATTATGCAAGAAGAAGACAGAGATTGGGAGAATAGAATTCGATATACAATTCCTACAAACACTATAGAAAAAACTGTGTATATTCCTTTTTCGGATTTTGTTGACGGATCTGGTAATACGGTCCAAATAAAAAATATCAAAACTGTAGTTTATTCAATTATTGGAGATTATGAGAATACCATTGCGTTTGCGATGGCTATTCATAATGTATCATTTAGTACACAAAGTATTTTAGGTGTAAGCGATGTGAATATTGGAAAAAACACGCAGTTAATAAATTACCCTAATCCCTTTGAATATAGCACAACAATTAGTTTATTGGAAGCATCTAATAATGTTATTATTAAAGTATTTGATTTACTTGGAAGGCAAGTTGATTTTAAGAATATTAGCACAGGTTTGGCATCCAAAAAGATTTATTATAGCAGTCCAAACTTAACAAGAGGAATCTATAAATACCGATTAAAAGATGACTATAATAAACTGTTTTTTGGGTCGTTTCTGATTAAATAGGTATTAAAATACTTTAAATACTACGTCTTTCGAAAGAAAGGTTTGCGCACTATAAACCACTTAAAACGCAGACCAATTTCTGTAAAAGTAAAACCTGATGCAGCAGCCGATGCTATATTACTTTTAGATCCATAAAGAGCGAGTATGCTTCTTTCAGAGAATTTATAACCTAGTTTAGATTGTATTCTATAGGTCCTTTGTTTCTTACTGTTTTCGATATACTGAAATCCTGAAGCTGCAGTTAATTCGTAGAACCATTCGTTTTTCTTTGTACTATTTTCATCTTTAATAATATTAAAAAATACTTCGTAAGCGTTAAATTTACTTGGGCTAAAATAAATAGTTGGAACTTGATTTTTAAACGAAATATTTTGATAGTTAACACCTGCTTTTAATGAGGGTTTTTCTAAAAGATTGTAATATAAAGAAGTGAAAATTAAATTTCTTGTATTCTTATCATTTTGTGTGGTGTAATAATATTGGGTAAACCAACCTAATCTAAAGTTAGTGTTTAAGCTATAATTTATTAAATAATTGTTCTGCACAATGTTTTCAGCTAACAGTGCTGCATTAAAATCTTGAATTTCTCTTTTGTAACCTAGTTCTAAGTTTTGAAGTTTAAAAGGTTTTGTTTGTAAAGAAATATCAGCTACTAACTGATTGAAATTATTCGTTTCTGTTTTTGTGGAAGCAAGTCCAATAAGACTTTTTAATTTAATGTGATGAAGTAGTTGATAGGAAACACCTCCTAAAACATTGTTTGAGGAAGCTTTAAGAGCACTTAATGAATTCCTTGTAGTTCTATAGTTATAACTTCCTAATAGTTTAAATTTTGTAGAAAAAGAGAATTCTGAAGTTGCTTTATAGGAATACGCTTTGTTGTTTCCATTGTCAAAAGAATAAGAAGATTCTGCAACTATAAAAGGGGTAAAACGTTCATCTAATTTTTTTAAAAAATGAACGACATCCTTTTGGTTTTTATAAAATTTTAAGGTGTTTTCTGCGCTTTTATAAGCCTCTATGAAATAACCAGAAGCTTTTAATGCGTTGGCTTTACCTAGGTTTCCATCAAAAGAAGTCGTATCATTTTTTAGAATACGATTGTAATCGTTAATACTCTTCTCAAAATCACTTTTATAGATGTTTAAAGAGGCTCTTAAAGCCAATACCCAATTTTTATCTGGATATTCTTTATTTAATTTTTGAATTAAAACATCAGCTTTCTTATATTTTCTGTTCCATATAAATGACTGTGCATATCTCTCTTTGGTTTCTTGTAATAAAGCTTCCGTAGTTTTATTACTGATATAGTTCATTGCTTTAGAGCTAATTTCTAATGCTTTTTTATTTTTTCCTTTTAAATGGGCAACTAATGCAAGGCTGTTTAATGAGGTTAATTTGTTTTGAGGAGAAAACCCAATAGTTCTATAAGTAGCCTCTGCCCTTGAAAAATCATTAGAAATTAGACAAACGTTTGCAATATTTTGAAGTGTTTCAATATCCTTATTAAATAATTGTAAGTTTTTTGATAATATTTTCAAGGCAGCTTTATAATCTCCATTTTGAGCATATTGATTTGCATACCCTAAATTAATATATTTTTTAGAAGTTAGTGCGTTTAAATTACCCGGTGAAGTGAACAACGCTTTATCAATAAATTCGAGCGCTTCATTAAATTTTTTTAAATTAGAAAGTGTATTCGCATATCCTAAAAGAGCAGGGAAACTGTTTGGGTTTTCCTGAAGTAAGTTTTTATAATAGCCTTCTGCCTTCTTGTAGTTCTCATTCCACAATAAAGATTCTGCATAGTTTAGTTTAATCTCAAAATCTTGTGGATATCTTTCTAATAAATTAATAAAAATAGTACGAGCTCTTTCTCCGTTTCCATGAAGACCTAAAGCCCTTCCATAACAGAGTTTAGCTGTTTTATTTTTTGGATACGTAATTAAAATATTTTCGAAGAATGTTTCAGCTTGTTTATATTTTCCAGTCTCTAAATATGTAAATCCTTCTTCCATATTTTGAGATACACAAATAGCCGAGTATAATATAAAATAAACAAATAATTGGGTGCTAAATTTCATATGCTTGCTTTACTGCAAGTTAAGAATTCATATCCAAACAGATTCAGTGTTTCATCGATGCTACAGGTCATTTCATCGAAATTTACCAGCCATAAATATATTCTTAAAAGATATTTGTAATAGAAAGATCATAAGAACCTAAAATATATTTAACATGGCTTTACAAATATTAGAAAATAAAAAAGAGTTTTACATTCGTGGAAATATAAATTGTAATAATATTAATTTTATCAAAAATTATATTGACTATTTTTTAGAAAAAAGAAGTACTGTTACTATAAATATTAATAAAGTTACAGGAATTGACTCTCGAGGTGTTATCACCCTTACTAAAATATATCAAAATGCGTTAAAAGCAAAAAAAATATTTACCATTAAAGGATTTGGAAGCAAAGACTTGTACGATCATTTTAATAGCAAAGAATTAGCTTAAGCAGCTGTTACATTTAATTTTTAAGTATATAATACTAAAAATAGCTACAGACTTATAGTGCTTTGAGCATCTCGAAAAAGAACTATTTTTAACATCTCACAGATCTAAATGATTGCAATTAATTTAACAAAAAGGAAAATATCTCCAGAGCAATTATTCATGATTAGTGCGGTAATTGTAAATGGAGGTAATTATTTATATAATCTTTTACTCGCAAGAATATTAGGACCGGCACAATTTTCGGATGCTGCAGTTTTAATTACTTTTGTATTGACCTTGTCTTTTGTTGCGATGACATTTCAAGTGGTAACTGCTAAGTTTTCCATACTTTTTAATGTAAAAGTATTCAACCTTTTTGTGTCTTTAATGTATAAAAACGCTATAATTATTGGTGTTTTATTAGGGATGTTAACTATTATTTTTTCATCGAAATTACAAGAACTATTTCAAACATCATCATCTCTTATGTTTGTAGTTTTTGGAATTGGTGTTCCTCTTTATTTCTTTATGAGCGTCAATCGAGGAATTTTTCAAGGGAAAAAAGAGTTCAAATATTTAGCGATTACCTATCAAACAGAAATGTTTAGTAGATTATTTGTAACGCTTGGTCTTATTTTAATTTTTGGGACTACATCTTCTGTAACAATAGCATTTGGAATTTTAATTTCATTTGTATTTGGAATGTTTCCTTTTAGGCATCGGTATTTTAACCTTCAAAAGAGGTTTAAGATTTCAGAAGTAAACAAAAATAAAGTACAGTATTTTTTTCTACTAACTGCTTTTTACGAGCTTACTCAAATTATTATTAATAATAGTGACATCTTGTTGGTAAAACATTACTTTGACCCCTATAATGCCGGTTTATACGCCTCTTTAGCCTTAATAGGCAGGGTGGTTTACTTTACTGCATGGATGTTTGTTATGTTATTATTACCCAAGGTAATTGAGTTGAAAAAAGAAGGAAAAAAGACCCATTTAATATTGTTTAAATATATTGGCTACATCTCTTTTCTTTCGTGTATAATTACCACGAGTTGTGCATTTTTTCCTGAAACTATTGTTCAATTATTATTCGGTGAAAGTTATCTTGAGATTTCTTCATTGTTGTGGAAATATTCTTTGGCGACCTCGTTATTTGCAATATCAAATATTTTCGCATACTACTTCCTTTCTCTAGATCAGTATATTCCTGTAATTATTTCTGGTATTTTTGGTCTGTTACAACTGGTTTTAATTATTTGGTTTCACGAAACTTTAGACCAGGTTGTTCAGATGCAAATTGTAGCAATGTTTGCACTATTAGGAGTACAGATTTTATTTTATATACTACTATTGAGCCCTATTAAAAGATCTCAAGTATTGAAACAAAAAAATTAATGCTCTTTTAAAAACATGGATTCATCTACATATAAATGCATTCTAACTTAATAAATTCCAAAAGGGTCTGCTTTTTTTGATCTTTACTTCGAATCAAACTCCTTTATTCATAATTGGTTCAAAATAAATATTAATTTAAAAAGAAACTTCTATGAAATTGGCAATCATAACAGCTTATCCACCAAGTAAAATTACATTAAATGAATACGCATATCATTTGGTTAAGCAATTTAGGCAGAAAGAATTAATTACCGAACTTATTTTATTAACGGATGTTACTGAAGGGTCTAAAAAATTAGATTTTGTAGCGCAAGGGTGTAAAATAACGGTTAAAGAGTGTTGGTCATTTAATTCCTATGGAAATATTTTAAGCGTCATCAAAGCCATTAAAGAAACGGGACCTAACAGCATATTATTCAATTTACAGTTTATGAAGTTTGGTGATAAAAAAATACCAGCAGCAATGGGGTTATTATTACCATTAATTTGCAAGATTAAGCGCATACCAACAATTGTTCTGTTGCACAATATTTTAGAAGAAGTAGATTTGAAAAAGGCTGGCTTTACATCGAATAAATTAATGCAAAATATGTATTTATTCATAGGAAGTATTTTGACAAGATTAATCTTACAAGCAGACGTTGTTGTTGTAACGATGAGAAAGTATGTAGGTGTTTTAGAAAAAAAATACAAGGCAAAAAATGTTATGGCAATTCCTCATGGTACTTTTGAAGTATTAAAGAAACCCACATTTAATGTACCAAAAGGAGCATTAAAAATAATGACATTCGGCAAGTTTGGTACCTATAAAAAAGTTGAATTATTAATTGAAGCTGTTCAAATAGCTAGAAAGACAACAAAAATGGATTTAGAAATTGTGATTGCTGGAACGAATCATCCAAATGCACCGATGTATCTAGAAACCGTTAAAAAAAGGTTTAATTATGTTCCGAAGTTAACCTTTACGGGGTATGTAGAGGAAGATGAAATTCCGCGCTTGTTTAAGCAGAGCGCTGTAGTCGTTTTTCCGTACACATCAACTACGGGTAGCTCTGGAGTTTTGCATCAGGCAGGTGCTTATGGAAAGGCTGTAATAATGCCAGATTTAGGAGATTTGGCTTTATTAGTGAAAGAGGAGGGATACCGAGCAGAATTTTTTGAACCAACAAGTAGTGCTAGTTTGGCTACATCTATTGAAACAATTGTAACAAATGAAGCCTATAGAATTGCCTTAGGTCTGGCAAACTATAAGGCTGCATCTGCGTATCCCATGTCTATGATTACAGATATTTATCTAGATACGTTTCTTGATATTGCAAACGAAACTAGCGTTGAAAACAGTTGTAATTATCAAGTACATTAATTTGAAGAAATATATTCAAAAGACTTTTTATTTTTTCCATTTTTATCTATGAAACCATAGTATTCTTGAGTTTTTCTTCTCCATGGCAGCTTTCCAACTACTTCTTTTGGTATTGTATCAAAATCATATAGCGTCCAAGAGATAAAAGGAACTTTACTTTTAGTAAAAATTTCTTGCATTTCTTTATAATAAAGAGCCTGTTCTACTTCTGAACCTCCAAAAGGTCTCCAAATACCACGATAAGAGGAAACTCCAAATTCCCCGAGAACAATAGGTTTGTTTGGTATTATTGTTTTTAATTCTTCATATTTTTTTTCAAAAAGTTTTTTATCTTCATAGTAGTGAAAAGAAATAAAGTCTAATTGATCGTTTAAAATACTTGCACTCTCAGTATTAGACCAACCAATGGTTACCGCATGCTTCTTGTCAATAGATTTTATTAGAACAATAATATGTTCTAACCAAGAAATAACAGTGCGTTTCCCCCTAGCATCAAAATCTAAATTAGGCTCATTTTTAACATCCCATGCTAGTATTGCGTTGTGATTTTTAAATCTAGAAACTATAATATCCACATGTCTGTGGTTTAATGTCCAATCTAAAACATCATAGTTTCCATAGAAATCAAATAAAGTAACAACCACTTTGAGATTGTTTTTTTCTGCTGAATCTAAAACTTGTTCAAGTTTACTTAGTTTATTCTCATTCACGTTAGCTTTGCCAAAACTTTCATATGAAATGAAAATTCTAATGGTATTTAGATGTGCCTTTTTAATCAGATTAAAATCTTTTTCTATTATTTTTATGTTAAAATTGTCACCAAACATACTCCAAGGGGTCGCTTGTGGATAATAGTTTATTCCTTTTATGTCTAAAGAATCAATAGGAGACGCAATCGTTTTATCATCATAAGTTGCCACACTTTCTTTTACTAAGTGCCGTATGCGCCAAAAGCCGTCTTCCAATAATAAAATCACTTTATAATTTGCAACTTCGGTAGTTTCAAATACGAACTTGTCGTCTTTGAAAATCTTTTTATATTCAATAATATTTTTGTCTTCTAGAACAACTAATTGGCCATCCTCACTAAAAAGTATCACATTTGGGTGGTGTCTTAAAGTAGTTTGTTCGATCGTTATTTTTTTATTTTCATTCGCTGTAATAGTATTATAAATATTTTTTCTTGCACTTTCTGTATAATAATCATCAATACCAGTTTTTATGTTTGTATTTAATGCAATGTTTTTAACGTACCAAGCATCTAAATAATTCTCCTCAATTTCCAATAAAGTTTGTTCGTTCATTACCCTTCCTAGATTTCCGTCTTTTAACCAAGTAACCTTAGGAATATATTGCGCTATTTTTTTTATTTTCGTATGTAATATTTTACTTCTGTCTGCACCTGTGTTAAAATAACTATACACAGAACTTATGAGAAATATAATTACAGAAATTATGAATACATACGACAATAACAATATCGTTTTTAGAATAATTTTATTAGCTTTTACCATAGTTTGGTTGCTTGAAACATTTTACTAATTTTTGCAGTAGAAACCTCTAAGTCATAATCTCCGTTTTTATAGATACTTGAATTTAATTCAAAAAAAACGACACCATCTCTCGTACTTTTTATGATTTCAGTTAATAATTTCTTATTTTTATATATTAAAAGCTTTATCTGCAGTCCATCAGGAATTAATTGATTCATAAAACTTTTCACAGGCCCTATCCTAATTTTTCTATTGTTTTTCATAAAAATCACTTCAAAACTCTTTACTACTTTCTCATATTTAATTCCTAAAGTATTGCTTTCTGCCATCCCTATAATATAAGCTTTTACCGTCCACTCATCATCATAATCTGGATGAATCATTTTTGCAGTTGCAACTCCAGAGATCGTTGTTCCAGAAGTTTTTAAAATATTTCCTTGTTTATTTTTAATAAAAAAATAAACATAATTACCATCACTAATTATATTCTTATTTTTATCTTTTATGACAGAGGTTGAGAAGCTTGTTATTTGATTTCCATCTGCATAGCCATGATTTCTTTTAGAATAAATAGTGAAATTTGTTGCTATTGCTGGCATAATATTTATATCAAATTCTTTAGAATTTAACCCTAAAGTTTCTGAAGATAGAAGAATTCTACCAGTTTTTAAAGGCGAAAAAATATATTTAAATCCAATTAAATTTTTAGTAAAAATAGGAGTACTTTTTTCTGACTTCAAAAATTGTTGTTGTATGAAAACTTTCGTGTTTTGTTTTAAAGGATTATCTAAATCATCTGAAGGTATCACGACTATCATTGCGTAATCAGATCCACCTGCCTCAATACTAGGAGGCCCAATATAGGTTTCTAAGGCATTCGGTTTTTCTTTAGGTATGATGTTTAATTGACCAGAGATAGGTTGTTTTGTTCCAATAACACTCCAATTTAAAACACCTGTTTTGTTACTTAGATATTTTGGAATTTTAAAAGAGATTCTATTACTCTTGGGTTGAGACTCAACTAAAGTGCTTCCATAGCTATTAGAAAAATATATTTGATATTTATTAGTAAGTTTTCCTGCAAATTCCAAAATAATTTGGCTTCCAGCCACAAACTGTTTTTCTAAACTAATTAAAATAAGGGGATCCTTTTTATGACCAATTTTTTGAGCCATAATACAATGCATTACAAGCAAACTGAAAATAAAAAGAAGTTTATTTTTAAAATTCATTATTTTGGATTTCCGATATAACTATTCAATTCAATTTTTATATAACTGTAGCAAGGATGTATTATTTTTTGCAGTTCATTTTTTAAGTGCTTTCTAATTCTATTAGGTAAAATCTTGTTCGAAATACTTTCGTTTGGTAAGCCGTTTACAAAACAGTTAGACATGTTGTTACTTATTATTGTAATCGCATCATCATTTAGAAATGGGTATTCAAAATATTGTTTTCGCTGCTGTCTAATACCTCTTTTTAAGAATAAATGATCAACCCAAACTATTTCTTTATTTTCATTATAATAGGTTATTAATAATTGAGGAACCGTAATTTCTTGCAAACCACTATTAAACAAAGTTCCTTTGATCCTTTTTGAATTTACATCTACAGCACTTAAAACAATATTTTTATATAGGTCTGAGCTCGAAACATTGCCGGCAGCTTGTATGTTAAATTTAGTGGGTTGTTCCTCTAATGCTATTGGCGTAAATTCGTCTGGATTAAAAGTATCAGGAATAGAGTCTTTAATTTTAGTCCATGCAATGCCTTCAAAATTTATTCTAAAGGAACTAATTTCTTTTGGCATTAACTTGTGTTTTACATGATATTTGGCATTGTAAATAGCCAATTCTTTATTTAAATTATTATATAAAGTTCCTTTTAAAACAATATCTGAAGGAACATTATCTATATTTTGAATCTCACCAATAATTGAATAATGATTATTAATTTTCACTAATTTCGCAGTAATTATTTCTAAAACAGGCTGCTTTAAAACATCTTCATGGTATGTTTGTTCTGTGGTTATTTTTTTTCTCCCTTGATTATAATAACTAGTAATATTATTTGAATACAACTGATCTGGTGGTAAGTCTGAATCTACTTGATCTGGAAGTAAATACCATTTACCCTTTCTATTTACAACTGTTTTATATGTTGTTTTGGTTATTTTTTCAAGCGGGGTAATCCAATTTGTATGTACTTTTAAATGAACTAATTTGTCTGTTTTTTTTATAATTACGGTTTTTAATGCATCCAATCTTGCATACGAACTTAATAAACCATCTGTAACTGCTATTTCTAGCATGTATTGAGATATTGATAAATTAATTTTTGGGTCTATGTAATAAAAACTTTTTTCAAATTCTTTTAAATCTATTGCATCATAGTAGGCAGTAATAACGTTTTCTGGAGACCTTTGCGAATCGTTCTTTAAATAAAATAAGTACAGCTTATAACATATAATGATTAAAAGAATGGCTGTCCAGACATGTATTATTTTTAATAAATCTTTAGAAAAGTGAACATGGTTTTCCCTGTATTTAAAATAAATTGGAACCGATCTCGCTTTTGTTTTTTTACTAATGGCTAATAAAGGAGGTATATTTAATATAAAAGTAACAATTAGAGCGATAATAGGAACGATTCCCCAAAGTATTTTCTGCCAAGTAGAAACTTCTTCTTTTGATAAAATTGAAGAAAGAGGAGGAACATTTAATTTTTCCCAAATCATTATTCCGTTTTCTAGTTGCGGTAGCCGCTGCCACCCGCAAAAAAAGAGTATAGGATCATAAAATTTATCGTTAGAAAATATATATTTCAAATTATATTTTTCGGGTGTTGTTAAAAACTGTTGCAAAGATCCAATTCCAGCAACTCCTTTAAATTTAGAATTTTCTAAACGTTCAATAGGTCTTGTTGTCAATTCCGGTAGTCGCCTTGCAGAGTGATAATTTCCATCTACTGTTATTGCTTTTGTTTGAGCAGATAACAAAGACATTTGATCGCCAAAACCTAAGGTTAAGTACCTCCACTGATCATGTTGATCTTGATTTAAAAAATTTATAATTGGCAACATTTTTATTTTCTTTGGTTGAGAGGGTCTAAAATATCCGAGACTCATTGTAAAAATAGTCATGAATAAAAATAAACCAACTAAGAAACAACCGAGCATTCGGTAATAGACTTTTCCAAATTTTTGTTGGATTAATTTTTTTAAATCACCATTTACAAAACGATGTGTAAACTCTCCAAATACAGGTAAAATCATAATACTAGCCCAGAGTGTAAACCTGTCTAAAGTTAAAATATTAAAGGCATTTTCACCTAAGAGCATTTTCGGTATTGGGGTTGTTGCTCCGGTACCTAAAATTACAAGTATTGCAAAAGAAAGTCCGAAAAACAAGTATCGTTTACAGAAGAATCTATAAAAAAAGTAAGGCAAAAGAAACAATAGAACACCCCAAGGAATTAAAAAAAAGATGAGACCAGAAGATGTGATTTCAATAAAGTTATCTCGAGACCCGTGAGGAATGGGAATTTGTGTTATTGGGTTGTTTTTAGAATTAATCCAATAAGGTAAAAGAGCACCAAATATGATAAGCAGCGAAAGTAAACCGAAACTTATATTTCGTTTGAATTGTTTAATGAAAATTTCAAAAAATAATTTAAAAGAAACTTCTTTATAAGAACCTACTTGATCTTTGCAAATATCTAATATTACCATTCCTATTATTGGAAAAATGAAGAATATCATTCCAAATATTGGCGTAACATGATGAGATACCGTAGTAACAGCTATCAATGAAATGGAGGTCCATAAATATTGGGATAGCCCTGTTTTAAGCCATAAATAAATCTCTGGAAGTGAATGCATTAAAACAGCGATTCCAATAATACTAGGCATTTGGCCAAAAATATGCAAGGTTTCTACAAATGAGGAAGAAAAAACAGCTAACAGCGCAGCGTATCCAGAAACATCTCTATTACCAGTAATTAATAAAGAATATCTATAGACTCCAGTAATAAAAAGCAACATGCTAATTAGGGCTATGGCGAAAAGTCCAAATTTTAGTCCTCCCATTAAAGACAAAATGGCCATACATTGATGAACCAAAGGAGGGTAGCTCATTACTGTAAAGCCCGTATACCATTTAAAGTTCCAGGGTTCAAACCAATTATTTGTATAATGTTCTGCAAAAAATAAATGAGTGAGTGCGTCATATGAGTTTTCGAGCGTGAAAAAGAGTGCACTTCCATGAAATGCAATACCTAAAAGCACTGCGGTAATCAAATACTTATTATAGGTTGTTTTCATACGAAGGATACTTCTTTTACAAGATAGTAAATATAAATACTTTATATGGAGTCTAAAACTTTATCTAACCCTTGCAAGTTACCATTCAACTATGCAAAAGGGCTTTTAGAGCATTCATCGGTTTTATTTCAAACAAACAGACCTACTTTTGATGGATATAATTACTAAAGTCTTCAATTATGAAAGTATTAGCAATAGATGATCAAAAGTTAGTTTTAATTCCATTGGCTTCTAGGTTAAAAGAATTAGGGTATACCGTTCTTACAGCAGAGAATGCAATAAAAGGAATAGAACTGTATAATTCATTTGAACCAGACTTAGTAATTGTAGATATTAATATGCCGAAAATATCAGGAATGGAAGTTATTAAATATATCAGAAATGTAAAAAAAACTGCCACAAAAATTATGGCTTTATCAGGAAATGTTGATCCTGAAACAATTGCGAGAGGTTTTGATTTAGGCCTTAATAATTATATGAAAAAGCCTTTAAGTTTGGTGGAGGTTTGTGCGAAAGTTAAAAGTTTAATTGGCATTCCATTCACAAAAAATAAAGCAATAAAAAATAATGGAATAATTATTCAACAGAGATGTGTAGGTGTTGTAATACCTTGTTATAATGAAGAAAAAAGATTGGAAGGTAAGAAGTTTATTGATTTTATTACTAAAAACTCTGGTTATCGTTTATGTTTTGTAAATGATGGGAGTACCGATAATACTGCAAAAATTTTAAATGATTTAAGAAAAGGAAGAGAAGATGTTATTGAGATTTATAATTGTGAGGAAAATTCAGGAAAAGCGGAGGCAGTTAGAAAAGGGATGTTGCACATGAATACACAAGCAGATTTAAATTATATTGGTTTTTTAGATGCGGATTTATCAACAAATTTAATTGATTTTGATAATTTAGTATCGGTCATAGAAAATTCTAAATACAAAATAGTAAGTGGTTCTAGAATTAGTAGAATGGGAGCAAACATCACGAAACAATCTTCTAGAAAATTAATTAGTTCAATGATTAATATTATTATAAAAAAAATTCTTTCGTTGGACTTTATAGATACCCAATGCGGTGCTAAAGTTTTTCATAAAGACGTAATTGAAATCTCTTTTGGAAAAAAATTTATAACAAAATGGATATTTGATGTCGAGATCTATAGAAGAATAACACTTTACTTTGGTTTAAATAAAGCAAAAAAAATACTTTGTGAGCAACCTTTAAAGAGGTGGATACACATAGACGGTTCTAAATTATCTATGAGAGATGCTATAAAAATAATAGGTCAATTAGGCCAGGTTGCTTGGTCTTATAGACGTAAAAAGGCCGGAAATACAAATAATTTAAAAAGAAAAGAAAGTTATTTTTTAATTCCAACACTTAAATAAGCTTCAACATGAAAAAAGGAATAGTTATTGTCTTCTCTGAAGACGAAAATCGAATTAATAAAGATGAATTAAGAAATTTATCGAATACTAAAAATACAGAGCTCTGTTTAGTAAATAATGGGAGTAAAGACAATACGCTAGAAGTTTTAAACGAAGTTAAAGATAATTTAGAATCCACTTCCATCTCTATTATAGATATCAAAAAAAATATAAGAACAATTGCTGCGGTTAAAGCGGGTTCTAGATATCTTTTTAGTATCGCAGATTTAAGTTATATTGTTTATTTAAAATCAAATATCTTATCCTATTTTAAAAACAGACAATTTGAAATTTTGAAAAAAATTGAAAATGAATTTGTCATTAATTTTTTGAAAGAAGCTAATAGAAAAAACATTAAAAAGTTTTTTTCGTCTAAAGACTTTTTAGGTCTTTAAATGTTTGCATAATGCATCTGTTCCATTACTAGCAAAATCTTTAATAATAGTAAAATTAGTATAATCATTTACAGAAACCGTTGGTTTTGGGTCTATAAAGTAAATGGGCGTATTTGGTTTTACGTAATCTACTAAACTTGCAGCAGGGTACACTTGCATAGAAGTGCCAATAATGATTAGGATATCTGCAGTTTGAGTTATTTTAATTGCTTTTTCCAACAAGGGAACCATTTCTCCAAACCAAACAATATGCGGTCTTAATTGAAACTTTTTTTTGCATAGATTCCCTAAAACTAACTTCTTTTTCCATTCTAAAACGTCTTTTTCATCTCCAGTGCTTCTTGCTTTTAAAAGTTCACCATGCAAATGTGTAATTTTAGTACTTCCTGCGCGTTCATGCAGATCATCTACATTTTGTGTTATAATTTCAACATCAAAATTATTTTCTAGTTTGGCTAAATTAATATGTGCTTTGTTGGGAGTAACTTCTAAAAGCTGTTTCCTTCGCTGATTATAAAATTCTAAAACCAATGCAGGGTTTTTTAAATATCCTTCAGTAGAGGCAACTTCCATGACATCATGCCCTTCCCACAAACCATCAGCGTCTCTAAAGGTTTTAATACCACTTTCTGCAGAAATTCCTGCTCCGGTTAAAATAACTAGTTTTTTCAATAGAAAGAGGTTTGTATATATATGTTAAAATCTTCTGTGATTGTAAAAATAATAATTTTAAGTTTGTAATTATGATTGATGAAAAACTATTAAACTATTTAGAAAGCTTTTTAACAGCTAATAGGAAGCAGCTTTTTAAAAATGTATTAGAAAACCGGACCCGACATTTTACCGTTGTTTTAGAAGATATTTTCCAATCTCATAACGCTAGTGCAGTTGTAAGAACTTGTGATATTTTCGGAGTACAAGATTTGCATATTATTGAAAATAAATACAATAATAAAGTTTCTAGGCACGTAGCTAAGGGGTCTCAAAAATGGTTAAATCAATATAGATACCGAAAGGATGGCGACAATACAAAGACTTGTTTAGACGATTTAAAAGAAAAAGGGTATCAAATAATAGCAACAACACCACACAACGATTCTTGTGTTTTACAAGATTTTGATATTTCAAAAAAGGCTGCATTTATATTTGGAGTAGAGGCAGAAGGAGTCTCTGAATATGTAATTAAAAATGCTGATGGGTTTCTAAAAATACCAATGGTTGGTTTTACAGAAAGTTTAAATATTTCTGTTGCTGCAGCTATTGTTTTGCAAGATGTAACCACAAAACTTAGAAAATCTGATGTAAATTGGCAACTAATGGAACAAGAAAAACAAGTTTTATATTTTGACTGGGTTAAAAAAACCATTAAAAATGTCGCTAAAATTGAGGCACATTACCATCAAAATATAAAAACAGTTGAATAAATTCTATGCTATTTTAAGAAAACAGAAATCTAAACAAGAAATTTTAAAGCATCATTATATTGTTAAAAAGAAAAAAAGGATGTATTTTATTCTATAACAATTTTTTCAATTGTAGCTGTAGAGTCGCAACGTTTCACTAATAAGCTTACTTTTTTTAACTCCTTGTTTCCTGTAATATAGTATTCGGCACAAGGTCTTTGTCTTGGATTTCCTTTTCCAAAATCTACATCACCAGTATTTAAAATTGTTGTTATTTTTAAGGTATCAATTTCAAACCTTTGCATGGCAGTTTTAGCATTATCAGAAAATAAACGCTTTTTAATTCTAATACTTTTTAAAGTTCTTGAATCCATTCCATAATCAAACGTTGCATTTTTCTTTTGCCAAAAAAAATAGACTGCAATAGCACCTAATGATACGCCAATTAAATAATAAAAAATTCTTTTTACGAGCATACTAAAAATTTGAAGTACAAATTTATGCAAAATGAACAACTATAGGAATGTAAAATGAAAGTTATTTTAGAGAGTTTTACTAAGAACTGTAGAATAGCACTTCATTCATTTTGTTTTTTGAGAAGGATCTTTAAAAAAAACTTACAGAATTAATAGATTGATGTCTCTAAATGGCAAATCAAACCAATCTGCAACTGTTTTGTTGGTTAGAATTCCGTGATAAAAATACATGCCATTACGTAAGCTTTTGTCAAATCTTGCGGTGTCTTCAAAACCACCTTCTTCTGCAATATTTAGTAGATAAGGAGTAAAAATATTACTAATAGAAAGAGAGGCTGTTCTTGCATATCTAGCAGGAATATTTGGCACACAATAGTGAACGATCCCATGTTTTACAAAAGTTGGAGCTTTGTGTGTTGTTACATTGGAAGTTTCAAAACAGCCACCCCTGTCGATACTAACATCTACAATCACTGCACCTTCTTTCATTTTTTCTACCATTTCTTCCGTGGCGCAAATAGGAGATCTGTTTTTACCTCGAATTGCACCAATTGCCACATCACATCGCATTAACGCTTTTAAAACAGTTTTTGGTTGCAAAGTGGACGTATAAATAGGTGTGTGTAAACAATCTTGTAATTTTCGTAATTTACTAATAGAATTATCAAAAACTTTTACCCTTGCACCTAAACCAATTGCGGTTTTTGCTGCATACTCTCCAACCGTTCCTGCACCAAAGATAACTACACTTGTTGGTGGAACTCCACCAATATTTCCAAACAATAAACCATTTCCTTTATTAACACCGCTCATTAATTCGCCAGCAATTAGAATGGAAGCAGTTCCTGCAATTTCACTTAAAGACCTTACAATGGCATGAGAATCATTTTCATCTTTTATGTAATCGAAAGCAATTGCGGTGATTTTCTTTTTTGCCAAACATTCAAAATATTTTTTAGTTTGTGTTTTTAACTGCAACGACGAAATTAAAATAGTTTTAGAATTGATGAAACCGATTTCACTCTCTGTTGGTGGAGCAACTTTTAAAACAATATTACATTTAAACGCTTCTTCTACATTGTAAGAAATTTTTGCACCTGCATCAGAATATTCTTTATCTGTAAAATTAGCACCTTCTCCAGCACCAGTTTCAATAACAATTCTGTGGCCGTTTGCAGTTAAAGCACCTACAGCGTCGGGTGTTAAACAAACACGTTTTTCGCTTAAATAGAATTCCTTTGGCAAGCCAATAAATAATTCTCCTTTGCGCTTTTGTATTTCTAGCATTTCTTCTTGAGGAAGCAACTCTTCTTTACTAAATGGAGAAAATGAACTCATAACTTTATTATTTTAATTGCAGGTTGCGCTTTCCATTTTCTAATAGAGACAAATGAATTTTAACAGCATCTAAAGGTAGTAAATTTTCCACATTTTGGGGCCATTCTATGAGACACCAATCATTATTATAAAGATATTCTTCAATTCCTATATCAAAAGCTTCCGCTTCCTTTGTAATTCTATAAAAATCAAAATGGAAAATGGCCACCGCTTTTGATGTTTGATATTCATTTACCAATGAAAAAGTAGGAGAGGAGATCTTATCTATAACATCTAATTGTTTACAAATTTCTTTGATTAATGTGGTTTTACCAACTCCCATTTCTCCATAAAATAGCAATGTTTTATTTTTTGCTGAGGCAATAATAGCAGCTGCAACTTCGGATAGGTCTTCTAAAGAATAAATTGTATTCATACTGCAAAAATAATAAACCTCCCATGTTTTTAAGGTTTGTGAGGTTTAATTTTTAAATTATTTTATTTCTTTTTTATTCCAAAACTCCAATAAAGTGTGCTACTGTTTTTCATTTCCCAAATAGAAGCTGAAAACGGATGTTATTTCGGACTGTAAACGGCACAAGGGATAATCATTTCTTCTAGAGAAACACCACCATGCTGGTACGTGTTTTTAAAGTATTTTACAAAGTGATTGAAGTTGTTTGGGTACGCAAAAAATAAATCTTCTTTTGCAAAAATAAATGGACTATTCATGGCAACAGTCGGCAAAAAAATATCTTTTGGGTTTCTTACAGCGTACACATCTTTCTCCTCGTAGGATAAACTTCTACCGGTTTTGTAACGCAGATTTGAACTGATATTTTTATCTCCAATTACTTTTGTTGGATTTTTACAATTAATAGTTCCATGATCGGTAGTGATAATTAATTTCTGACCTAAACTTTGTGCCTTTTGTATAATTTCAAACAAGGCAGAATTCTTAAACCAACTTAAGGTTAAAGATCGATATGCTTTATCATCCCCAGCCAATTCTTTAATTACTTCCATTTCAGTTTTAGAATGCGAAAGCATATCAACAAAATTATAGACCACTGCGATTAAATCGTTTTGTTTTGTCCGATTGTAGTTGTCTGCCAATTCTTTTCCACTTTTTAAGGTAGTAATTTTATAATAGTCATGTTTAATATCCAATCCTAAACGTTTTATTTGTGCCGCTAAAAAATCATTCTCATACAAATTCATTCCACCCTCGTCGGTATCATTTTTCCACAACTTTGGGTGTCTTTTTTCCATTTCTGAGGGCATTAACCCAGAAAATATCGCATTTCTAGCATATTGGGTTGCTGTTGGTAAAATTGAAAAATATGCATGTTCTTCATCTTTCTTATAATGATTGTTAATCAATGGCTCTAAGATTCTATACTGGTCATATCGTAAATTATCAATAACCACCCACAAGACACTTTTTCCTTGTTTCAATTCAGGGACTACATAATCCTTAAATAAAGTATGCGAAAATGTCGGCTTATCGTTTGCTGTTAAGAAGTCTTCGTAATTTTTTTTAATGAATTTAAAAAACTGTGTGTTTGCCTCTTGTTTTTGACTTTCAAGAATCCCTAGCATTCCAGTATCACTAATATTTTCCAACTCTAATTCCCAATGAATTAATTTTTTATACAATTTAATCCAGTCTTCATAAGAATTTACCATGGCCAAATCCATAGAAATTTTTCTAAATTCTTGCTGGTAATTGGAGGTCGTTTTTTTAGAAATTAAACGAGAATGATCTAAATTTTTCTTTAAACTCAATAAAATCTGATTCGGATTTACAGGTTTTATCAAGTAATCTGCAATTTTAGAACCAATTGCTTCTTCCATAATATATTCTTCCTCACTTTTTGTAATCATTACTACGGGTAAGTTGTATTGTTTTTGTTTGATTTTAGAAAGTGTTTCTAAACCATTTAATCCTGGCATATTTTCATCTAAAAAAACAATATCAAAATTGGTTTCATCTACTAAATTAATAGCGTCAGCACCATTTGTACAAGTTGTAACGGTGTAATTTTTACGTTCTAAAAATATAATATGTGGTTTTAATAATTCAATTTCGTCATCAACCCATAATATTTGTATGCTCATCTGTATTGGTTTATTTCAATAACGATAAAATTAGTTATTTGTTGTTTTTTTAATGGTTCCAAAATGATAAAATATTCCCAATTCTGTGCTATTTTTAGAATTTAAAATTATCAATTATAAATATATGAATTTGTGACAATAAATATCGTATTTTGCAAATATTCATTGCTAACTTCGTCCTTTTGAAAAAAAAAATTCCCAACAAACTTAAAATTTTAAATGATCCTATTTACGGATTTATTCAAATACCAAATTCTTTAATTTTTGATCTCATAGAACACCCTTATTTTCAGCGTTTAAGGAGAATTACACAGATGGGATTCTCTAATTTAGTGTATCCTGGAGCAAATCACACCCGGTTTCATCACGCAATTGGTTGCATGCACTTAATGCAAAAGTCGATACGCGTTTTGCGTTTTAAACAAGTCTTAATTTCGGATAAAGAAGAAAACGCTTTGTGCATGGCTATTTTGTTGCACGACATCGGTCATGGTGCATTCTCACATGCACTAGAAAGTAGTATTGTTAGTGGTATTAGTCACGAAGAGATTTCTTTAAAATTTATGAAGAAATTGAACGAAGAATTTAATGGCGAATTATCGTTAGCAATCGAAATTTTTGAAGGAAAGAGTTCACGTAAATTTTTAGGACAATTAATTTCCAGTCAGTTAGATATAGACAGGTTAGATTATTTAAAAAGAGATAGTTTTTACACAGGCGTTACAGAGGGAAATATCTCATCAGACAGATTAATTGCCATGATGAACGTTCAGGATGATGCCTTAGTCATTGAACAAAAAGGAATTTATTCTGTGGAAAAATTCTTGATTGCTAGAAGACTTATGTATTGGCAAGTATACTTGCATAAAACAGGTATTGTTGCAGAAAATATATTGGTAAATGTTTTAAAAAGAGCAAAAGAACTTGCAGGTAATGGAGTAGCGTTGTTTTGTAGTTCTGCTTTAAAACATTTTTTATACCATCAAATTTCTGCTGTAAATTTCACAGAAGAAACCTTAGAAATGTTTTCTAAATTAGATGATTATGATGTGTTGTCTGCGATTAAAGAATGGGTACACCACGAGGACAAAGTTTTAGCATTACTAGCAAAAATGATTGTAGATAGAAAATTACTTAAAATTGAAATTCAACAGGAAGTCTTTGAAGCAAAATATATCAATAAAAAAAGAGAAAAAGCTGCTAAAAAATTAAATATTTCTGAGGAAGAAGTTAAATTTTTTGTTTTCCATCAAGAAATTAGCAACCAAGCTTATGATTTAAAAATACCCATTTATATTTTAAATAAAAAAGGGAAATTAAAAGATATTTCAAAGGCATCAGATCAATTAAACTTGCAGGCACTAACAATACCGGTAATAAAACATTTTATTTGTTATCCAAAATAAAAATGAGATTAGAGAAAACGGTATTATTTTTATATTTTTGCGATTCATGAAATTTAAAGCACAACAAATAGCAGATATTTTAGAAGGAGAGGTTGTAGGCAATCCGGAGGAAGAAGTATCTAAACTTTCTAAGATTGAAGAAGGTGAAAAAGGATCTCTAACTTTTTTGTCTAATCCTAAATACAATTCTTATTTGTACACAACAAATGCTTCAGTGGCTATTGTAAACAAAAGTTTTATTTTAGAGAAAGAAGTAAAAACTACCTTAATAAGAGTGGCGGATGCTTACAAATCTTTTTCTAAATTGTTAGCATTTTACAATGAAGTAAAAAACAATAAAATAGGAAGAGAAGTCCCAAACTTTATTGCAGCATCCTCAGAAATAGGGGAAAATGAATACATTGGCGCGTTCGCTTATATTGGCGAAAATGTAGTAATTGGTATGAATGTAAAAATTTATCCGAATGCCTATATTGGCGACAATACTGTAATTGGAGATAATACCGTGATTTTTGCAGGCGTAAAAATTTATTCAGATACACAAATTGGTGAAAATTGTAAAATTCATTCAGGCGCTATTGTTGGTGCAGATGGTTTTGGTTTTGCTCCTGATGAAAATGGGGTATACACTTCAATTCCCCAAATAGGAAATGTGATCATTGAAGACAATGTAGATATTGGTGCAGCTTGCACGATAGACAGAGCTACTTTAGGATCTACTATTATTAGAAAAGGCGCTAAACTAGACAATCAAATTCAAATTGCACACAATGTAGAAGTAGGTAGAAATACGGTTATTGCTTCTCAAACAGGTGTTTCTGGTTCTACAAAAATTGGAGATAATTGCATGATTGGTGGGCAAGTTGGTGTTGCTGGTCATATTAAAATTGGCAATAACGTAAAAGTTTTAGGTCAGACAGGCGTTACAAAAAGTTTAAAAGACAATGAAATGGTTTACGGAACACCTGCATTAAATTCAAGAGATTTTAATAGAAGCTACGTATACTTTAAAAATTTACCAAAAATAGCTTCAAAAATCAATCAACTAGAAAAAGAGCTGAAGTCTCAAAAAAAAGATAATGATTAAGAAACAAAAAACAATACAGAAAGAGATTTGCTTATCAGGCGTTGGTTTGCATACAGGTAATACTGTTAAGATGACGATAAAACCTGCTCCTGTAAATCACGGTTTTGCCTTTAGCAGAGTAGATATAGAAGGTGCTCCAACAATACAGGCAAGGGCAGAATATGTTACAAATACGCAAAGGGGTACAAATTTAGAAAAAAACGGAGTTCAAATTCAAACATCAGAACACGTATTAGCTGCTGCTGTTGGTCTAGATATTGATAACTTATTAATTGAAATTGATGCTTCTGAACCGCCAATTATGGATGGTTCTTCTAAATTCTTTGTAGCTGCTTTAGAGGAGGCAGGCATTTTAGAACAAGAAGCAGATATTGAAGAATACATTGTAAAAGAAGTTATATCTTACAAAGATGAGGCAACTGGAAGCGAAATTATATTAATGCCTTCAGACGAATATCAAGTAACAACAATGGTAGATTTTGGCACTAAAATATTAGGGACTCAAAATGCTACTTTAGAAAAGATATCTGATTTTAAAGAAGAAATAGCAGATGCTAGAACCTTTAGTTTTTTACATGAAATTGAAATGTTGTTAGAAAACGACCTAATTAAAGGTGGTGATTTAAACAATGCAATTGTTTATGTAGACAAAGAATTGTCTGAAAGTACCATGCAAAAACTAAAGAAAGCCTTTAATAAAGAACATCTTGCTGTAAAATCAAATGGGATTTTAGATAATTTAACTTTGCACTGGGCAAATGAGGCTGCGAGGCATAAATTATTAGACGTTATTGGAGATTTAGCGCTAGTGGGCACTAGAATAAAAGGTAAAATAATTGCGAATAAACCTGGACATGGAGTAAATACTAATTTCGCAAAAAAATTAGAGAAGATTATTAAGGCGGAAAAAAGAAACAATGTTCCCTCATATGACTTGAACTTAGCACCATTATTGGATATTCATCAAATCATGGAAATTCTACCTCACAGACCACCTTTTTTGTTGATTGATAGAATCATAGAGCTTTCAGAAACACATGTAGTTGGTATGAAAAATGTTACAATGAATGAAAATTTCTTTGTGGGTCATTTTCCAGGATCACCAGTAATGCCTGGAGTTTTACAAGTTGAAGCAATGGCCCAATGTGGAGGCGTTTTAGTTTTAAATACGGTTCCAGATCCAGAAAATTATCTTACTTATTTCATGAAGATGGACAATGTAAAGTTCAAACAAAAAGTGTTACCTGGAGACACTATTATCTTTAAGTGTGATTTAATTTCTCCAATACGAAGAGGAATTTGTCACATGCAAGCGTACGCATATGCAAACGGCAAATTAGTTGCCGAAGCAGAATTAATGGCACAAATTGCTAGAAAAAAATAAACTATGAATCAACCATTAGCATATGTGCATCCGCAAGCAAAAGTAGCTAGAAATGTAGTCATAGAACCTTTTACTACAATTCATAATAATGTAATCATTGGCTCTGGAACTTGGATTGGCTCTAATGTTACTATTATGGAAGGTGCTAGAATTGGTAAAAATTGTAGAATTTTTCCAGGATCAGTGATTTCAGGAATTCCTCAAGATTTAAAATTTGATGATGAAGAAACTACGGTAGAAATTGGAAACAATGTTACTATAAGAGAGTGTGTTACAATTAACAGAGGAACTTCAGACAGAATGAAAACTAAAATTGGCAACAACTGTTTGATTATGGCGTATTGTCATGTTGCCCACGACTCTTTTGTTGGTAATAACTGTATTTTTTCAAACAATACAACACTTGCAGGCCACGTTACCATTGGAGATAATGTAGTTTTGGCGGGTATGGTTGCAGTACATCAATTTGCATCTGTTGGCAAACATGCATTTGTTACTGGAGGTTCCTTGGTTAGAAAAGACGTTCCTCCATATGTAAAAGCGGCACGCGAGCCTTTGTCTTATGTAGGTATTAATTCTGTAGGTTTGAGAAGACGTGGGTATTCTACCGATAAAATCAGAGAAATTCAGAATATCTATAGAATTTTATTCCAAAAAAATTACAATTATACCCAAGCAATAGATATCATTGAAGCTGAAATGGAAGCGACTACAGAAAGGGACGAAATCATTCAATTTATAAAAGATTCTCATAGAGGAATTATGAAAGGATATTTTAAATCAAGCTAGATTTTGTTTAAAAATATATTTACGAGTACTAAAAAAATATAATATTTAGAATATAATAATTGTAATAAAATATTAGAAATGGCAACAACATCAGATATTAGAAACGGATTGTGCATAAAATACAACAATGATATTTATAAAGTAATTGAATTTTTACACGTAAAACCAGGAAAAGGGCCTGCTTTTGTAAGAACAAAATTAAAAAGCGTTACGAACGGAAAAGTAGTAGATAATACGTTTCCCGCAGGAAGAAAAATCGAAGATATTCGTGTAGAAACGCATAAGTTTCAATATTTATATAATGAGGGTGAAACCTACCATTTTATGAATGAAAAAGATTATACGCAAATTCAATTGCAAAAAAACGCTTTAGATGCTCCGCAATTAATGAAAGAAGGAGAAATTGTAACCATTATCATTAATTCTGAAGATGATATGCCATTGTCTGTAGATTTACCGGCAAGTGTAGTGCTTGAGGTAACACACGCCGAACCAGGTGTAAAAGGAAATACAGCAACAAATGCTACAAAACCTGCGACAGTAGAAAGTGGTGCCATTATAAATGTACCTCTATTTATTAATGAAGGTGATAAGATTAAAGTAGAAACTACCAAAGGGACATACCAAGAAAGAATCAAAGAGTAATCGCTATTCGCTTTTAACAAGTAGCTTCCGTTGAGAGCTAATTGCTAAAAGCGAAATGTTTATAGTTCATAATGAAATTTAAGAAACCACAAACGCTTCGAGAAATAGCAAAATTAGTAGACATTCCATTTATTGGGGATGAAAATTTTGAAATTTTGGGAATTAATGAAATACATGTTGTAGAAAAAGGAGATATCGTTTTTGTTGATCACCCAAAATACTATGATAAAGCATTAAATTCTGCTGCAACCACGATATTAATAAATAAGCAGGTGACCTGTCCTGAAGGTAAATCTTTGTTAATTTCTAAGGATCCTTTTCGGGATTTTAATAAAATAACCAAACATTTTAACCCTTTTAATGCTTCTAAAGAAAGTGTTTCTGACAGCGCAACTATTGGTCAAGGTACTGTAATTCAACCGAATGTTTTTATTGGGAACAATGTAGCTATCGGAAAAAACTGCGTTATTCACCCGAATGTTACCATTTATGACAATACTGTAATTGGGAACAACGTTGTTATTCATGCAAATACCGTTTTGGGAGCAGACGCTTTTTACTATAAAAAAAGACCAACGGGCTATGATAAATTAATTTCTGGAGGAAGAGTTGTTTTAAAAGATGATGTAGATTTAGGCGCCTCTTGCACAATTGACAGAGGAGTTACTGGAGACACCACTATTGGTGAAGGGACAAAAATTGACAATCAAGTGCATGTTGGTCACGATACAATAATTGGTAAAAAATGTTTAATAGCTTCACAAACAGGAATTGCTGGCTGTGTAATTATTGAGGATGAAGTAACTATTTGGGGTCAAGTGGGCACTAATAGCGGTATTACAATAGGTAAAGGAGCTATAATTTTAGGGCAAACGGGAGTTACAAAATCTGTAGGTGGAGGAAAAAGTTATTTTGGAACTCCAATTTCAGAATCAAGAGAAAAATTAAAAGAAATGGCAGAAATAAAACGTTTTCTGAAAGACAGAAAGAATTCTTAAAATACTTTTTTAGAAACAAGCAATAAACTATTTTTGTCCAACATAACAAAATATCAAACCAATGAGTGTTTTAGTAAATAAAAAATCAAAAATTATAGTTCAAGGTTTTACAGGTAGTGAAGGTACTTTTCATGCAGGTCAAATGATTGATTATGGAACGAATGTTGTTGGAGGTGTAACTCCAGGAAAAGGAGGTCAAGAACATTTGGGAAAACCAGTTTTTAATACAGTTTTAGATGCTGTAGAGAAGGTTGGAGCAGATACTTCAATTATTTTTGTACCACCAGCTTTTGCTGCAGATGCAATTATGGAGGCTGCAGAAGCAGGAATCAAAGTAATCATATGTATTACTGAAGGAATTCCTACTGCAGACATGGTAAAAGTAAAAGCTTATATTGATACTAAAGAATGCAGACTAGTGGGGCCTAACTGTCCAGGTGTAATAACTCCAGATGAAGCAAAAGTTGGTATTATGCCAGGTTTTATTTTCAAAAAAGGGAATGTTGGAATTGTTTCTAAATCGGGAACTTTAACCTACGAAGCTGCAGATCAGGTTGTAAAACAAGGATTTGGTATCACAACTGCCATTGGTATTGGTGGGGATCCTATTATTGGAACGACTACCAAAGAAGCGGTAGAATTATTAATGAATGATGCTGAAACAGAAGCCATCGTTATGATTGGTGAAATTGGTGGAAATCTAGAAGCAGAAGCTGCACAATGGATTAAAGCAGATGGAAATAGAAAACCGGTTATTGGTTTTATTGCAGGACAAACGGCACCAGCAGGAAGAACAATGGGACATGCAGGAGCTATTGTTGGCGGCGCTGATGATACAGCACAAGCAAAAATGAAAATTTTATCAGAATGTGGTGTTCACGTCGTGAGTTCACCAGCTAAAATTGGAGAAATGGTTGCAAATGTTCTAAAGAATTCTTAAGAAAAATGTATTAAAACTGTGAAAGTTTTAAAGACTAAGTGTATATAATCCGTTGAATTTGTAAATTCAGCGGATTTTTACATTTAAATTAAAAACTAAAACTATGAAAATACTAAAATTAGTACTGCTAATTTTAGTATTGGCAACTACATTAAGTGGTACAACAGACTCTGAAAAAAGTTCCGAAACAAAGACTAAAATAGATGCCAACAGCTGTACGCATGAGACGGTAGAAAATGATCCAACTGGTTTGCGTTTATATGCCTTAGAGAAAGGGTTAAAAGTATCTTTAAGCCAAAATAATGAAGCACCTAAAATTCATAACGCTTATTGCGGCAAGAGCAGGTTCTAAATACGATCTGGCAGACAATACAGGTTTAGCACATTATTTAGAGCACATGGTATTTATGGGAACCGATAATATAGGCATTCAAGACTTTGAGAAGGAAGCGGTATACTTAAAAAAGATTTCAAATTTATACGAAGCTCATAAAGCTGAGAATGATCCTGAAAAGAAAATTACCACGTATAAAGAAATAGACAATGTTTCCCAAGAGGCTTCTAAAATTTCTATCCCCAAGGCATGCGATAAAATGGTGAGCTCTCTGGGAGCAGAAGGAACCAATGCATTTACATCTAATGAACAAACAGTGTATGTAAATAAAATTCCAGCAAATGAATTAGGCAGATGGTTAAATTTAGAAAGTAAACGTTTTAGCAAGCTTGTTTTGCATTTGTTTCATACAGCGTTAGAAGCTGTTTTTGAAGAATTTAATAGCGGTCAAGAGTGCTGGAAGAAAGCAATATTTTGTGGTCTTAGAAGGATTATATCCAAACCACCCGTAAGGAACTCAATCTACAATCGGCAAACTTGAGCATATAAGAAAGCCTTCTATGCAGGCCATACATACTTATTTTAAGACCTATTATGTACCAAATAATAGGGCGTTAATTTTATCAGGAGCTCTTAATTTTGAAGAGACCATTAAAAAAGTAAATGCTGCTTTTGGAATTTATGAAAGTAAAGCCATGAA
>Ga0307488_10000324_pt1 | contig 38316 bp, 31 predicted proteins | sample SB02metaG_FD_202248 | JGI IMG/M metagenome (GOLD analysis project Ga0307488, IMG submission 202248) | Sea-ice brine microbial communities from Beaufort Sea near Barrow, Alaska, United States - SB 0.2 | ecosystem: Environmental > Aquatic > Marine > Coastal | place: USA: Alaska | collected... | reverse complement strand
CAATGATTTTATCTGAGGTTTCGCATTTACACCACCAAAAATTACAGTTGACTTTATATCTAAAAACTGACTGTAATCCATCACATTTTTATGTACTTGAGCTGCCAGTTCTCTTGTTGGAGTTAAAACTAAAGCGCGAACAGGTCTTCTTCCTTCTTTCTTAGTTTGATGTAATATCTGAAGGATTGGTAATGTGAATCCAGCTGTTTTTCCAGTTCCTGTTTGAGCAGATGCCAATACATCTTTGCGTTCTAGTACTTTTGGAATTGCCTTTTCCTGAATAGGTGAAGGTATTGTATAGCCTTGTTTTTCAACGGCTTTAAGTAATTCTGGGATTAATCCTAGTGATTTAAATGACATATAAATTGTTTGTGAAACGACAATTTAACTTTAGAGTCATTCCTGTATGAAGTCGCAAAGGTACAGCTAATTTTAACTTTCAAACCTAATTTCCAATTTTAGAAAAAATTAAATCAAATTTATATTTTTAGATTGTTATTTCTTTATACATTTGTACCGTTCTCAAAAAAGGGGTGCCTTCATCGGCTGAGATCATACCCAATGAACCTGGAACAGGTAATGCTGTTTAGGGAGGCGAAAATCGCCAATTTGCACAACAATAAAATACTCATTATGAGTATTATTATGAATTATTCAATTTTCGAATAATTACCTCTTTTTATTCGTTTTAATATATATTAAAATGAAAAAAATAACACTTGTTTTTTTATTGCTTGTAAGTTCAATCTATGCTCAAGAAGAGACTAAGAAAGATTCTATTAATTTTTTAGATGAAGTTTTAGATGAAGTTATTGTACAAGCAGTTAGAGTTAATTCTGATTCTCCAGTAACACATTCAAATTTATCAAAAAAAGAAATTTATAAACGTAACTTAGGACAAGATATCCCAATCTTAATGAATTATATGCCTAATGTAGTAACATCTTCTGACGCTGGTGCTGGAGTTGGTTATACCTATATTCGTGTTCGTGGTTCAGATGCTTCTAGAGTGAATGTTACCGTAAACGGAATTCCTTATAATGATGCTGAAAGTCAAGGCACATTTTGGGTAAATATGGGTGATTTCGCATCGTCTACACAAAGTTTACAATTACAACGAGGAGTTGGAACATCAACTAATGGTTCTAGTGCATTTGGCGCGAGTTTAAATATTTTAACAGATGCTATATCTGATGTAGCTAATGGGGAAATTTCAAATTCATTTGGATCATATGGAACAAGAAAACATACTGTGAAATTTTCTACAGGAAAATTAAATATGAACACTGAGCGCAATCGAAGTATTGAATTAGCTGGACGCGTATCAAATATTTATTCTGATGGATATGTAGACCGAGCATTTTCTGATTTAAAATCATATTTTTTACAAGGCTCATATTTAGATGATAATACACTCATTAAAGCGTTGGCATTTGGAGGGAAAGAAAAAACATACCAAGCATGGTTTGGTTTATCTGCCGATGAATTAAAAGAAGATAGAAGACAGAATCCTTATACGTATGATAACGAAACTGACAACTATCAGCAAGATCATTATCAATTGCATTGGAATGAAAAATTAAATGAGAATTGGTCGACTAACCTTGGCTTAAACTTTACACATGGAGAAGGTTATTTTGAACAATTTAAATCTGGAAAGAAACCTGAAGATTATGCAGATTTAGTTGTTGCAACTGATGGAAGCAGGACAGACTTAATAGTTCGTAGATGGTTGAAAAATGATTTTTATGTAGCCAATTTTAATGCAAATTATAATTCTGAAAAACTAAAAGTAATCTCTGGAATTTCATATAGCAATTACTCTGGAGATCATTTTGGAGAAGTTATTTGGGCAAAAGAGTTTGCTGAAAACGCTTCTATTCGAGATAAATATTATGAAAGTGATGCTGTTAAAAAAGATTTTAGCCTTTTTTCAAAAGTCACTTTTAACCTTTCAGAAAAACTAAAAACTTATATTGATCTACAAGGAAGATTTGTGAATTATTCTACTGTTGGTTTAACTTCAGACAGGAACGCTATAAATGTAGCATCAAACTTTAGTTTTTTCAATCCAAAAATTGGGTTTACCTATAGAGTGAATGACATTAACAGCCTATACACTTCTTATTCAAGAGCTAATAGAGAACCAAACCGTAAAGATTTTGAATTAAATATCAATGTGAAATCTGAAAAAATGAACGACTATGAATTAGGCTGGAGACTGAGAACAGATAATATTAAAGTGAGCGCCAATATTTACTATATGCAATATGCAAATCAGTTAATTTTAACTGGAGATATTGATGATACAGGAGATTATACGAGAGAAAATGTTGATGACAGTTATAGGTTAGGTCTAGAAATTGATGCGGACATTCAATTGAATGATAAAATCTCAATTCGTCCAAATATCTCTTTAAGTTCAAATAAAATTAATGACTTTTCCATCAACAGAGATAATACTACAACCTTTTTAGGTGATTCAGAAATTGCTTTTTCTCCTAGTATTGTTGCCGGAAATGCTTTTATGTACAGTCCATCTGATAAATTTCAATTGACTTTATTGTCAAAATTTGTCGGAGAACAATATTTAAGCAATACAGAAACTGAAGCATCAAAACTCGACAGTTATTTTACAAGTGACTTTAATATTTCTTATGAATTAGAGACCAACTCAATTTTTAAATCAATTGTATTTACAGGACTTGTAAATAATGTTTTCGATAAAGAATATGTTGATAGAGGTTATACGTATTTAGATTATTGGACTGGACCTACATCCTTTGAAGTTCAAGGATATTTTCCACAAGCTACAAGAAACTTCTTGGTTGGAGTGACTTTGAAATTCTAATTATTTAAGTAACAAAAAAGAGTCTAAAATTAACTAATAGTTAATTTTAGACTCTTTTTTTATTCTAGTTAGGAAATTATGAGTTGATTTTTTTAATAATTTCAGAATGATGAATGGTATGCAAATGTGTGAAATAAAGCATCTCTCTGATTGATAATTTTCCGATTACTGGATGTGGTAAAATATAAGTGTCTAATTGCTTTTCAGTCCAACTATTTAAGGATTTAATAAACTTCTTAGTTTCTATTTTATAGTCATTCAATATATAGTTTCTATTGGTATGGTCATTTTTAGGCCCAAAAGGATTGGGAGATGGAGCAAGACCAGAAGACAAAGCCGTATTATATTTATTTAAAACTTGTTCATAAGACCTTCCTTCTCTATTCATTTTACCAAACTTATAGTTTAGTAGAAATTTTGGAACTTTGTGAGCCTTGGTTAATGGCTTTATTGACTTTGTAAGATGCTCAATATTTCCATTTACAGACCACTTCCCGCCAATAGATTTTTTCACTTCTTCATCAGTCAAGTTTTCGACATAAGAGATAACTACATCAGTTATTTTTTTAATATCATCTAATATTTCTTGTTTTTTCATGCTGATTTATACCTTTTGGTATTTTACTTTTTATCTAGGTCAACTGCGCATGTGCTTTTTCCTATTAAGTAATACAACCCACAAGTCCCTAAAAGGGATGTAAGCAATAATACAATAGAAACTGTATATAGAGCATAAGATGTCCAAGCCGTCTCCAATTCTAAACTGTAGGCAAAATAAGCAGCAATTAAAGCCAGAATAATTCGAATTATCTTGTCCGTATTTCCAACATTTTTATTCATATTCGTACGTATTAAATTATTATTTATTAGGTAGTGCTTTTTCTTTTTCAATCCACGCAGTTATTCCTCCTTCTAAATCATATACTTTGGTAAAACCTGCTTCTTTCAACTGAATTGCTGCTTTTCCACTTCTTCCTCCTGACTTACAATACAGATAAACTGGTTTATCTGTATCTAAAACTGACATTTGACTTAAAAAGTCATCATCAAAGAAATTGATGTTTTTAGCGTTATTGATAAATCCTTCAGTATATTCTTCAGGAGTTCGAACATCAATTAACTGAACATTAGAATCCAACTCATTAACGGTAGTTACTGAAATCAATTCAACGACATCTGCTTGAACAGTATTGTTCTGCTTACAAGTACAACTTATAAATGCTACTGAAATCATTAAAAAGAATAGTAATTTTACTTTTTTCATGTCTTTAATTTTATAGTGTTAAAACAATTCTCCAGAAGTTTTTCCTTTAATTTTCCCTAGGTGCTTATATGCCAACTCTGTGACTTCTCGTCCTCTAGGTGTACGCATTATAAAACCTTGTTGGATTAAAAACGGCTCATAGACTTCTTCAATAGTCTCAGTATTCTCACTTACAGCTGTCGCGAGTGTACTGATTCCTACAGGGCCTCCTTTAAACTTATCAATGATCGTTATTAAGATTTTATTATCCATCTCATCAAGTCCATGCGCATCAACTTGCAATGCTCCAAGTGCGTACTTCGCGATTTCTATATCGATATTACCATCTCCTTTTATTTGAGCAAAATCTCGTACTCTCCTTAATAAAGCATTTGCAATTCTAGGTGTCCCTCTACTTCTACCAGCAATCTCAATGGATGCTTCCATAGAAATAGGAACATTTAAAATTTTAGCACTACGCTGTACAATCGTAGTCAATAATTCTGTCTTATAATATTGTAACCTACTACTGATTCCAAAACGTGCACGCATTGGAGCTGTAAGCAATCCTGATCGTGTTGTTGCACCAACTAACGTAAATGGCTCTAAATCTATCTGAACAGAACGCGCATTAGGCCCTGATTCAATCATGATATCAATTCTATAGTCTTCCATTGCTGAATACAAGTACTCTTCTACAATTGGGCTTAAACGGTGAATTTCATCTATAAATAGTACATCTCTCTCACTAAGATTGGTTAACAGCCCTGCTAAATCTCCTGGCTTGTCCAATACAGGTCCAGAAGTAATCTTAATTCCTACGTTCAATTCATTGGCAAGAATGTGTGCTAAAGTTGTCTTTCCAAGTCCTGGAGGTCCATGAAACAAAGTGTGATCAAGAGCCTCACCTCTTTGATTGGCAGCTTGAACAAAAATTTGCAAATTGTCCAATACTTGGTCTTGACCTGTAAAATCTTCAAATGATAAAGGGCGTAGTTTTTTTTCTACGTCCAATTCTTCATTGGTCAAATTAGAATTCTCTGGATTTAAATTTTCATTCATACACAAATATACTGAAATAAAAAACCTTTCTATTTTAGAATAGAAAGGTTTTTTATGAATTTATTTTTTCGATTAAGTTGGCTCTTCACCTTCCATTAATGGAACAGTCTGACATACCCAATCCTCCTTATATCCTGGTTTACTATAATCGTAAGGCCATCTTTTAACTTCAGGAATTTCTCCAGGCCAGTTTCCATGAATATGATCAATAGGGGTTGTCCACTCAAGTGTATTAGATTTCCAAGGATTCTGAGTTGCTCTTTTACCCTTATAAATACTCCAGAAGAAATTTCCTAAAAATATTAATTGTGCAACTCCTCCTACTAAGGCAAACATCGTAATTATTATATTAATATCTGATAAATCATTAAAATAAGGAAAGGCCGTAGTTGTATAATATCTACGAGGTAATCCTGCAAGACCTACAAAGTGCATTGGGAAGAAAACTCCATATGCTGCAATTGCTGTAATCCAGAAATGCCAATATCCTAATGTTTTATTCATCATTCTACTAAACATTTTTGGGAACCAATGATATACTCCTGCAAACATTCCGTAAATAGCAGATACACCCATCACCAAGTGAAAATGAGCTACAACGAAATAAGTATCATGTACATTTATATCTAAAGCACTATCTCCAAGAATTAATCCTGTCAATCCTCCTGATAAGAATGTAGAAACCAATCCAATCGAAAATAACATGGCAGGATTCATTTGTAAATTCCCTCTCCAGAGTGTTGTGATATAGTTAAATCCTTTTACCGCAGATGGTATTGCAATTAATAAAGTCGTAAATGTAAATACAGACCCTAAAAATGGATTCATTCCAGTAATAAACATATGGTGACCCCATACAATCGTAGATAAGAATGCAATTGCTATAATTGATCCAATCATAGCACGATACCCAAAAATAGGTTTACGTGAATTTGTTGCAATAACTTCTGATGTAATTCCTAATGCTGGTAATAATACAATATATACTTCTGGATGTCCTAGGAACCAGAATAAGTGCTCAAACAAGATTGGAGATCCTCCTTGATAATGCAATACTCCTCCATCAATAAAGATATCTGATAAATAAAATGACGTTCCAAAACTCCTATCAAAAATCAACAATAATGCTGCTGATAATAATACTGGAAAGGATACAACTCCGATAATCGCTGTCACAAAAAAGGCCCAAATTGTCAATGGCAAACGAGTCATTTTCATTCCTACAGTACGCAAGTTTAAAACTGTTACTATATAATTTAAGGCTCCTAATAATGAAGATGCAACAAAGATTGCCATAGAAACTAGCCATAATGTCATTCCTGTTCCTGATCCAGGAATTGCTTGTGGCAATGCACTTAAAGGTGGATAAATTGTCCATCCTGCAGATGCTGGTCCGGCTTCAACAAATAATGAAATAAGCATAATTATACTTGACAAGAAAAATAACCAGTAAGAAACCATATTTAAGAATCCTGAGGCCATATCTCTAGCGCCAATCTGCAATGGAATTAAAAGGTTACTAAAAGTTCCACTCAATCCTGCAGTTAACACGAAGAATACCATAATAGTACCGTGAATCGTAACTAATGCTAAGTAAATATCTGGACTCATAACTCCACCATCTTGATGGCGTCCTAAGAATGCTTCTATCAAAGAAAATGAATGGTCTGGCCACGCAATTTGCAAACGGAATAACATTGACATAAACACACCAATTACTCCCATAAAAATACCTGTAATCAAGTATTGCTTAGAGATCATTTTGTGATCCTGGCTAAAAACGTATTTAGTAATAAATGTTTCTTTATGATGGTGATCTGACATAATCTTTATTTTGTAGTATAGTAACTTATTGTTTTAAAACTTGAGTCATTGATTGTTGTCCAGCGAGCCATTTGTTAAACTCATCCTCTTCTTGAACAATAATATTCATTTGCATATTATAATGAGACGCTCCACATATTTTATTACACAACAATAGGTAATTAAATTCATAAGAATCTTCTCCTTTTTCAGCTCTTATTTTATTAATATTTTCAACTTTGGCAATAATATGTTTATTCATTCGCATCTCTTCAGTAGTCATAGAAGGTGTGAAAGCAAATTGAGTTACCATTCCTGGAACACAATTCATTTGCGCCCTAAAATGAGGCATATATGCTGAGTGTAAAACGTCTTGTGAACGGAATTTAAAAATAACTGGTCTTCCTTTTGGTAAATGCAATTCACGTGTAGGTATATCATCTGCAGAATTAATATCTGTCATATCAACTCCCATAGTATTAATTCCTTTGATAAAACGAACATTTGCTCTTCCTAATTGATTGTCAGTACCTGCATATCTAGCTTCCCATCGAAATTGCTGTGCATAAACTTCAATATATAATGGGTCTTTTAAATCTGAAGGGTCGGTCATATCAATCCAAACTGACAAGCCATAGATAATCAATCCTGCAAGTACTACTGCTGGAGTAATTGTCCATATCATTTCTAATTTGTGACTATCAGCAAAGAAAAAAGCTTTTCTGTTATTTACTCCTCTGTACTTATAAGCAAAATAGAATAAGAAAAATTGCATAAATGCCTGAACGACAATAATCAGTCCCATTGTCCAGAAATAAAGGGTGTCATAACGGACTCCCTCTTCTGAAGCAGATTCTGGAAGTAATACAGCGTTGTATTTCCAAAAACAGAAAATCATCAATGCGTAAAATCCAATCATAAAAGCAAACATCAATTTACCTTGCTGATCATTATCTTCTTCAGTAGCAATATCTTGCTTTAAATTGAAGATATTCGTTAGTTGCCAGAACGTGCTGGCTATAAGTACTGCTATTAAAATATAAAATAACGCTAACATATTTATTTCTTTTCTTTATGTATTAATAGTGAAATTGTTCACTCTCTTTGATAAATGGATTTCCTTTTGCTAATAATGGAGCTTTGGTCAAGGCATTAAATACGATATATATAAACAAACCTAAAAAGAACAATGCTGCACCTATAACTTCGGGAGAGAAAAATGACCAATTAGAGCCAACTGATCCTGGAGTAATCATAATGTAGATATCAATATAATGTCCTATTAGAACAAGAATACCAGCCATAATGATAAACCAAGGCAATCTCTTATAATCACTATTCATTAATATTAATATTGGCAATGCAAAATTCAATACAATCATTCCTAAAAATGGAAATTTATACTCGTCGAATCGTTGCACATAATAGGTGACTTCTTCAGGAATATTAGCATACCATATCAACATAAACTGAGAGAACCATAAATAGGTCCAGAAAATACTAAATCCAAACATGAATTTAGCTAAATCGTGTAAATGACTGTCATTTACAAAATCTAAATATCCTCTAGATTTTAAATAGATTGTTATAATAGCAATCGTAGTTATTGCCGAAACAATCATACCTGCAAAAATATACCATCCAAATAATGTACTAAACCAGTGATGATCGATTGACATAATCCAATCCCAAGACATCATAGATTCAGTAATTAAAAAGAATACTAAAAACATTGCTGAAGCCTTCACTAATTTATAATAATGAACATTTCCTTCTGGAGCATCATCTTGAGCAAGCGTCTGCTTACGTGCATACCATCGATATAATATCCAACCACCAATATAAATTGCTGAACGAATTAATAACCATGGAACATTTAGATAAGAAACTTTATTGGCTAATAACTTATCATAACTGTCACCTGCAGGATCTAATAAATCAGGATTCATCCATGCAAATACATGATTCATATGCATTCCTGATAAAACCAAGAACAAAAATAAAATTACAGTTCCAATAGGTAAATAAGCGGTGATGGCTTCCATCACTCTGAATAATACAATCGACCATCCTGCTTGAGCAGCATGTTGAATTGCATAAAAAGCAAGTGTTCCTAGAGCGATCATCATAAAAAAGAAGATTGCTACATAAATTGCAGACCATGGCCTGTTCTTTAGTTGGTGAAATACATGCTCATCATGTTTTGCATCGTGTCCTCCTCCATGTGAAGCCGTTGCAGTTTCATGTCCAGTTGTTTCTATATGTGCATCATCCTTGGCATGAGAATCTTCTTCTCCGTGAGAAGTCGATGCAACTTCGTGATCTGTTCCATGAGTATCATGTGAACTTTGGTTTGCAATCATTTCCTTTGCTTCTTCAACAGTACTTGGTGCATTCATGAATCCCCAAGCAATACCTATCAAACCAACAATCATCAATACGAATGAAAATGTTCTTAATCTATTTGAAAACGTGTACATATTTCTAAATTCTAATTAAAAGAATTATTAATTATTTCTTAATTCTTGAACGTGCGCAACTATTTGCCAGCGTTCTTCTTCTGTCAATTGAGATGAGTGTGAACCCATTAAATTTTTACCATACATAATTACATGATAAATATTTCCATCAGTTAGATCTCTATCTTTATAATTTGGTATGCCCAAAAACTTTTCTCTTTTAACTAATTCTCCTTGACCTTCACCTTTATCCCCATGACAAGAAGTACAATAAATACCATATAAACTTTTTCCTCTTTTAGCATCTACTAAAGAATCAAGAGGGTTTTTTAAATTTGCTTTTGCCAATTCATATCCTTCTGGAGTATTTTCATAATCGTATGGCAATTCAGCACCACGAGCAAGTGTTCCTTCAGCAGGTATTCTTGACGCCATACCATTCTCATAAATAGCATTTTCTCCATAAGTCTCATAACTCACTGGCACATACATGTCAGGCATGTATTGCGAAGCTCTTGTTCTTTTATCACTACATGATGATAACACAACAAGTAGTATAAGTACAACTATATTTTTGATAACTTTTTTCATTTTCTCTTAATGCTTTTCAGTTACTTTAATTTCTACAGCTCCTGTTTCTTTTAAAAACGAAGTCAACTCTTTTTCATTTCCATCAACTGAAACTTCCATGACAAACATGTCGTCGGTAGTTCTTGGATCTGGGTTTTCAGCTTTTTTAAATGGCCATAATCTACTACGCATATAAAACGTAATTACCATTAAATGGGCTGCAAAAAATACCGTCATTTCAAACATGATAGGAACGAATGCCGGCATATTAAGAAACCATGAAAAACTTGGTTTTCCACCAATATTCATTGGCCAATCTTGAATCATCATATAATTAGTCATCCATATTGCAAATGATAATCCACACAACCCATACATAAAAGCAGTAATTGCAATTTTAGTTGGCGCTAATCCCATCGCTTTATCCAATCCATGAACAGGGAATGGCGTAAAAACTTCTTCAATATGATGATGAGCTGCACGAGTTTCCTTCACAGCTGACATTAAAATGTCATCATCATTATACATTGCTTGTATTACTTTAGAACTCATAATACTATTTTTTAGTTTGTTTAGTTGGTGCTGGATTCTCTCCTCCTGCATCTCTATGTCTCTTATAATTATCACCTGAAGATTTCAATATTGACTTCACTTCAGCCTGAGCAATTACTGGGAATGTTCTTGCGTATAATAAAAACAATACAAAGAAAAACCCTATAGTTCCTATGAAAATCCCTATATCGACAAATGTTGGTGAGAACATCGTCCAAGATGATGGTAAATAATCACGGTGTAATGACGTTACAATAATTACAAAACGTTCGAACCACATTCCTATATTTACTACAATTGAAATAAAGAATGAAAACGCAATACTTGTTCTTAATTTTTTAGACCACATGAACTGTGGAGAGAAAACATTACACGACATCATAAATAAATAAGCCCACCAATAAGGTCCTGTTGCTCTATTTAAAAAGGCATATTGTTCATATTCAACACCTGAATACCAAGCAATAAACAACTCAGTAATATAAGCACAACCTACTATAGAACCAGTAATCATGATTACAATATTCATCAATTCGATATGTTGAATAGTAATATATGCTTCAAGGTTTGATACTTTTCTCATAATAATTAACAATGTATTTACCATTGCAAATCCTGAGAATATAGCTCCAGCAACAAAGTATGGAGGAAAAATCGTTGTATGCCATCCTGGAATTACTGAAGTAGCAAAATCCATCGATACAATTGTATGTACAGAAAGTACAAGTGGTGTTGCTAATCCTGCAAGTACCAATGATACTTCTTCAAATCGTTGCCAATCCTTTGCCCTTCCAGTCCATCCGAAACTTAGCAAACTGTAAATTTTCTTTTGGAACGGTCTCACTGCTCTATCACGTAACATTGCAAAATCGGGCAATAAACCTGTCCACCAGAATACTAATGAAACTGATAAATATGTTGAAATCGCAAACACATCCCATAATAATGGGGAGTTAAAATTTGTCCATAAAGAACCAAATTGATTGGGAATAGGTAAAACCCAATATGCTAGCCATGGTCTTCCCATGTGAATGATTGGAAACAATCCTGCTTGAATTACAGAGAAAATTGTCATTGCTTCTGCAGAACGGTTAATACCCATTCTCCATTTTTGACGGAATAATAAAAGCACTGCCGAAATAAGTGTTCCTGCATGACCAATTCCTACCCACCATACGAAGTTCGTGATATCCCACGCCCAACCTACGGTTTTATTCAATCCCCAGACTCCAATTCCTGTACCAACTGTGTATAAAATACATCCTATTCCCCAAAGAAAGGCAATAAGTGCTATACTAAAAACTATCCACCATTGTTTATTAGCTTTACCTTCAACTGGTGCAGCAACCTCAACAGTAATGTCGTGGTAACTTTTATTTCCAACTATTAAAGGTTGTCTTATAGGTGCTTCGTAATGCGACGCCATAGTCTATATATAATTATCTAATTATTATTCTTTTTTATACTTCTGTATTTCTAACTTTTACTTGATAAACAACATTAGGTCTTGTCCCAACATGTTCTAACAAGTGATAAGATCTAGTGTCTTCTACCATCTCAGTAATTTCACTTTCATTATCATTAACATCTCCAAACACCATTGCTCCAGTACCGCAAGCACTTGAACAAGCTGTTTGAAATTCGTCGTCAGTAACAGGTCTACCTTCTCTTTTCGCTTGTAAGATTGATGCTTGTGTTTTTTGAATACACATTGAGCATTTTTCCATAACTCCACGAGAACGAACAGTCACATCTGGATTCAATACCATTCTTCCTAAATCATCATTCATATTGAAATCAAATTCATTGTTATTAGCATAATTAAACCAGTTGAAACGACGTACTTTATAAGGACAGTTGTTTGCACAATAACGAGTACCTACACAACGGTTATAAGTCATTTGGTTTTGACCTTGACGACCATGTGAAGTTGCCGCTACTGGACATACAGTTTCACAAGGTGCGTGATTACAATGTTGACACATTACTGGTTGGAAAACTACTTGAGGATTCTCAGAAGGATCTTCTAGAGCTCTCATTGTTGAAATATATCCAGATTCTGCTTTGTCTTTAAAAGTATCATCACCAGAAAAACTCTCTTCATGAGAATAATATCTGTCAATACGCAACCAATGCATATCTCTTGACTTTCTCATTTCTTCTTTTCCTACAACTGGAACATTATTTTCCGACTGACAAGCAATCACACATGCTCCACATCCAGTACAAGAATTTAAATCTATAGATAAATTAAAGTGAGGTCCTACTGAAGTGTCAAATTCATCCCATAAATCAACAGAAGTAGCTTCAACCTCTTGATGCTTTAATGATACCATTGGAACAGGATTCCAAGAATGCTTTGGGTCTAATGTATGATCATTATATGTAGAAAGGTTAGTTTCTTTAATAATATCCCCTCTTCCCATTAATGTATTATGCAACTGAATACAAGCAAATTCATGTGCTCCTGAAACAACTTTTATCGATACATCTGATTGAGCCGAATCAAAACCTTTATAAAAAAGGTATGCGTTTTTTCCAGTTTGCATTTCTGGTTTCAATCCTACTTTACGACCATATCCTAAAGCAATACCTAAAGAACCTAATGCTTGTCCTGGCTGAATCAACGCAGGAATAGTTACAGCAATTCCATTTACTGTAAGTTCAACTAAACTTCCGTTCAATCCTCCATCAGCAACATTCCAATTGGTAACACCTATTCTTTCTGCATCGCCTTTAGAAATTGACACATAATTATCCCAAGTTGTTCTTGTAATAGGATCAGGTAATTCTTGTAACCAAGGATTGTTGGCTTGTTGACCATCCCCTAAACCTACCTTAGTATATAATTGTAATTCTAGTTCACTTCCTTTAGCAGAAGAAAGACTATTATATGCTTTTAATATATCAACGGCACCTTTAGAAGTCGATTCTTGACTTAAAGAAGTTGCTGTAAAATTTCCATCATGTAATGATTGATTCCAAGATTTTGAAGCACCCATTTCAGCAAATGAAGTTTTTATATAGTCATTATATGATTCTGATTTACCATTCCATTGTAACAGACAGTCTTGAAATTGCTTTGTGTCAAATAATGGTCTGATTGTAGGCTGCATTAAACTGAATGCCCCTTTTTTCATTTCAAGAACTCCCCAAGACTCTAAATAATGTGGTGTTGCTAATGCATACTGTACTGCTTCTACAGTTTCATTATTAGTCATTGAAAATGCAACAGACACATCAACTTTCCCAATTCCTTCAACAAATTCTGCTGAATCAGCCAATGTATAAACAGGATTCGAGTTATTGATAATCAATGCTCCTATTGTTCCTGATTTCATATCAGAAATTAATTGAGCAACTGCTGTATCATTTCCTTGACGGGTATTATTAGTTATATACGCATCTACTACTTCACTACTAATGGCCTTATTAATTGCCAATGCTAGTAATTGCGCATCCTTGTCTTGAATTCCAGTTATAACAACTGCATTCGAGCCTGCACTTTTAATTTGTTTTACTGCTTTTGCAACATTTGCATCTTTAGCAGAAGCACCATTTACAATCACATTATATAAATCTGCTAAAAGTATTTTCTGAACAGATGGTTTTGCTTTTACTCTTACATCAGCATTGGCACCAGAAAGTGACATATTTGCTTCGAACTGTGTGTGATGTGACATTTTTCCGTGATCAGGAACTCTACCTTTCGCATATCCTACATCAAATCCTCCTCCTTGCCAATCTCCTAAGAAATCTGCTCCGATAGAAACGATCGTGCTTGCTTTAGAAAAATCATAAGATGGCAATGCTCTAGACCCGTACATTGCTTCGAAAGCGTCAATTGCTGCCGATTCAGAAACTGAATCATAAATTACGTGACGTACATCACCATAATTTTTACCAAGTTGGTTTATTAAATCTGAAGTCAATGGGCTTGCATCTGTTGATGTTAAAAACGCAATTGTTTTACCTCCAGTTTTTACATCTTCTAATTTTTTTATGATTTGAGAATTTGCATCAGACCATGAAATAGATTCTCCATCTAACAATGGCTCTTTTAAACGAAGACTATCATACAATGACAATACAGAAGCCTGAACTCTTGCATTGGTAGTTCCATGAGCTTCTTTATTTGGTTCTATCTTAATAGGACGTCCTTCACGAACTTTAACTAATACATTGGCAAAATCAAAACCATCAGCCATTGTTGTAGCATAAAAATCTGCAACACCAGGAATTATTCCATCCGGTTTAACTACATAAGGAATTGATTTAATTACTGGACCTTCACAAGCCGCTAAAGAAGCTGCTGCTGTTGAAAACCCAACATATTTTAAAAAGTCACGACGTGTTGTAGAAGAACTCTCAAGTGATTCTTTATCTCCTAGAAATTCATCTGTAGGAATCTCTTCAACAAATTCGTTTTTTCTTAACGTATCAACAATAGAACTATTTTCGTCTAGTTCTTCAACACTTTTCCAGTATTTTTTGTTTGATGCCATTCTGTTATATTTATTTAATGATTAAAAGATTTTTTAAACCTTTTAATTTTTTAATTTTTACTTCTTTAAACTAGTAGTGACATTTACCACATTCCAATCCACCCATTTGCGATACGGTAACTTTTTCAACACCGAATTTTTTCGCCAATTGTTCATGAATTTTCTTGTAATATCCGTTCTCAGTCATATCAACCTCTTCTTCTCTATGACAATCAATACACCATTCCATTGTTAATGGAGAATATTGATACACTTCATCCATTTCTTCAACAGGACCATGACACTTCTGACATTTGATCCCTGCAACTGTTACGTGTTGTGAGTGGTTGAAATATGCAAAGTCCGGTAAATTATGAATACGAACCCATTCAATAGGCATCGTTTCACCTGTATACTCAAGTTCATCTGAATCCCATCCTACTGCCTTATATAATTTTTGAATTTCTTTATCCAAGTATTCTTTTCCTTTATCTCCTAGTACTGTATTATCAGCAACTTCACCTATACTCTTATGACAGTTCATACATACATTCCCAGAAGGAATTCCTGACATTTTACTATGCTTAGCAGAAGAATGACAATATTGACAATCGATTTTATTATCTCCTGAGTGAATCTTATGTGAAAAATCAATAGGCTGAATAGGTTGATATCCTTGATCTACACCAACTGTTGACAACCACCCAAATCCAAAAAAAGCGGCTGATAATAAAAAGAATATTACCAATAAAAAGTGTAAGAATTTATTTCCTTTAAAGGCTTCCAATACTCCATTTGCTTGATCTGACAGGGATACTCTTTTGGGAGCATCACCTTTCAATTCATTAACAGTGCGATACAAATTGAATAACATCAACAACATCACAATCACAATCGCTCCTAGAATATATAACAATATATTATCAGTCTCAGTAGGTGCCGTTTCTGCTGCTGCTGTTGAAACGGCTACTTTTTTCTTAGGAGGCGTTTTTACATATGTAATAATATCATCAATATCTTGATCTGATAATTGAGGAAATGCATTCATTGCAGTGGGACTGTATTCAGCCGCTTCCTTTGCATCTGCATCTACTTTTTGAAATGCTGCATTGTCCTTAATCCAAGCCTTTAGCCATTCGTTAGATCTTTTCCCTACAGATTCAATTAATCCTGGACCTACTAATTTTTTATCTAATTTATGACATGCTGCACAGTTTGCATTAAATAGTTTTTTACCATTTGCCGCATCGCCTTGAGCCGATAAATTGAGTGTAAAAAAGAAAAAGAAAGCAAGACTACTAATTGCTAATTTTGATACTAGACTATGGAGTTTCTCACTTTTCATATACGTATTCTTGAAGTTTGGTACAATATTTTCATTATAATCTCATATAGACTAAAATGGAGTACAAAAATACCACTTATAAACAATATTTAAAATCTAAAAATAACGTTAAATGCAATTTATAATTATTCTAAATAATAGAATTCAATAACGTTTTAGAAAACAATAGTATAGATTTGTATTCAAAATAAGTATCCCGAAAATGGAATTAAAAAAAATATTTTTATCTACACTTCTGATTTGCCTAGTTTTCGTCTTAAACACTAGCGCACAGCAAGGTGAAAAGATCGACCAAATCTTGGCCAAAAAAATTGAATACAATAAGAACAACCAGAAATCAAAAGGCTATAAAATCCAATTATATAATGGTAATGAAACAAGCGCATATCGTATAAAAGGGAATTTCGAAGCAGAATTTGGAATGGTTGCTGTAATTAAACCTCAACTTCCGGATTGGAAAGTACAAGTCGGAAATTACAAAACTAGACTGGAAGCAGATAGAGCACTTCTTTTAATTAGAAAAAAATTCGTTGGTGCTTTTATACTCGAAACAGAAATATACTTATAAACATTTTTTACCTTAACAAAAAAACCGAAACAATTGCTTCGGTTTTTTTGTTCTATTTGAATAAATAAATCTATTTCAGTTTTTTCTTAACTGCAATTTCTTCATACGCTTCAATCACATCACCAGGATTGATGTCGTTAAAGTTCTTGAATTGAACTCCACAATCATATCCTTTAGCTACTTCTTTCGCATCGTCTTTGAAACGTTTAAGCGCTGTCAATTCACCCGAATGAACTACAACTCCGTCACGTATAATTCTAATCATTGAGTTTCTCATAATCTTTCCACTCATTACCATACACCCTGCAATATTTCCAACCTTAGAAATCTTAAAGACTTCTCTGATCTCTACATTCCCTGTGATCTCTTCTTTCATTTCAGGAGATAACATTCCTTCCATTGCATCACGTAAGTCATTAATGGCATCATATATAATTGAATATGTTCTGATATCGATTTCTTCTTTATCAGCAATTGTTCTTGCGCTTCCTGAAGGTCGAACATTAAATCCAATAATAATTGCTTCAGATGCAGATGCTAACAATACGTCAGATTCTGTAATTGCTCCAACACCTTTATGAATAATATTCACTTGAATTTCTTCAGTAGATAATTTCTGGAATGAATCTGTCAAAGCTTCAACAGAACCATCAACATCACCTTTTAAAATAATATTCAATTCTTTAAAGTCTCCTAATGCAATACGACGACCTATTTCATCAAGTGTAATATGTTTCTGAGTTCTTACAGATTGTTCGCGTTGCAATTGAGTTCTCTTTGTCGCAATTTGTTTTGCTTCTCTTTCATCTTCAAATACATGGAACTTATCACCTGCTTGTGGCGCTCCGTCCAATCCAAGTATAGATACTGGAGTTGAGGGTCCTGCTACTTTCATTGAGTTTCCACGCTCATTAAACATCGCTTTTATTTTACCACTATTTTTCCCTGCTAATATAAAGTCACCAATTTTCAGTGTTCCTTCTTGAACAAGAATTGTCGATACGAAACCTCTACCTTTATCAAGGTATGCTTCAACAACACTTCCTACTGCTCTTTTATTAGGATTGGCTTTTAATTCTAAAATTTCAGCTTCTAATAACACTTTTTCCAATAGCTCATCTACACCTTGTCCTGTTTTTGCAGAAATATCGTGTGATTGAATTTTTCCTCCCCAATCTTCAACAAGCAAATTCATTGCTGCCAATTGTTCTTTAATTTTTTCTGGATTCGATGCGTCTCTATCAATTTTATTAATAGCAAACACAATAGGAACTCCTGCTGCCTGAGCGTGGCTAATTGCTTCTTTGGTTTGTGGCATTACATCATCATCCGCAGCAACTACAATAATAACAAGATCTGTTACTTTTGCTCCACGTGCACGCATTGCTGTAAAGGCCTCGTGACCTGGAGTATCTAAAAAGGCAATCTTTTGACCATTTTCTAATTCTACTCCGTATGCACCAATATGCTGAGTGATTCCTCCTGATTCTCCCGCAATTACATTCGCTTTACGGATATAATCTAATAAAGATGTTTTTCCATGATCAACATGTCCCATAACTGTAATTATCGGAGCTCTAGTTTCTAAATCTTCTGGATTATCAATCTGTTCAATAATAGCTTCTTCAACTACTGCACTTATAAATTCAACTTTAAATTCAAATTCTTCAGCAACAATTGTCAATGTTTCTGCATCCAATCGTTGATTCATTGTCACCATCATTCCTAATGACATACATGCTCCAATAACTTGATTTACAGGAACATTCATCATAGTAGCAACCTCACTTACTGTTACAAACTCCGTAAGCTTCAGCATTTTACTATCTGCAGCAGCAATTTCTTCCTCTAATTCTGATTGCTCTCTATGAGAGTCTCTTTTATCTTTACGGTATTTTGCTCCTTTAGCCTTTTTAGATTTTCCTTGAAGTCTTTCAAGAGTTTCACGTACTTGTTTTTGAACATCTGCCTCAGTCGGCTCTTCTTTCTTAACTACAGGTTGTCTTCCCTTATTAAAAGGACCTCTACCAGCTCCTCCTGTTCTTGGAGTACTACTTCGTGGAGTGCTACTTTTAATGTCTTTTTTTATTCTTTTACGTTTAGGCCTATTATCCGTAGATGGTTTTCTCGCTGCATTTCCTTTTACTTCTACCTTCTTCTTTTTTGGCTTTTCGAATTGTTTTAAATCAATTTTTCCAGCAAACTTAGGACCGTCTAATTTTTTATATTTAGTTTCAATATTTTTAGAAACTTCTTCAACTACTACATCTTCTTCTTTAGGCTTTTCAACTTCTACTTTCTTGGCTATAGGCTTTTCAACCGACGCATCAACTTTAACCTCTTTTTTAACAGGCTTATCCTCAACTTTTACAGTTGACTTTTTAACAACAAGCTCAACTTCTTTTACAACTTGCTCTTCAACTTTTTCTGTTTCTTTAACTGGCTTTTCAACTTTTTTGGCAGGTTTTGATTCTATATCAATTTTACCAACAGTTTTAATTTCCAATTTTTCAGCCCTAGCCTTTAAGACTTCGTTCTTAGACTCTTCTTCTAGCCTTTGCTTCTCAAGTTCTACTTCACGAGCCAATCGTATAGTCTCTTTCTCTTTTCTCTTTTCCTCTCCTACCTCCTTAGATTCAGCCTTCTTACTTTTATCCGTCTGAAAACCATCAAGTAGAACTTGATATTCTTCATTAGAAATTTTAGTTGTAGGTCTTGCATCAACTTTATGTCCCTTACTAGATAAATGCTCTATCGCTCTATCTAAAGAAATATTAAGTTCACGTAAAACTTTATTAAGCCTCATGGTTTTGTTTTCAGCCATACTATATTGTTACTCTTTTTTATTGTGCGAAAATTAACGATTAATTTTCAAATTCTGATCTTAAAATATTTTGAACTTCAGCAATTGTTTCTTCTTCTAAATCTGTTCTCTTAACCAATTCAGAAATATCTTTGTCTAATACGCTTTTCGCAGTATCTAAACCTACATTTTGAAATTCTTTAATAATCCACGCTTCGATTTCGTCAGAAAATTCTGTTAACTCAACATCTTCATCTTCTAAACCTTCACGTTGAACATCTAAATCGTATCCTGTTAATGTACTTGCCAATCTAATATTTACTCCATTTCTACCAATCGCTTTAGAAACTTCTTCAGGTTTAAGATAAACATCTACTCTACCTTTCTTTCCATCTTCACGACCTTCTTCTAAATGAATTACCATTGAAGTCACTTTAGCAGGACTTAATGCTCTAGCAATAAATAATTGATCGTTCTTAGTATAATTAATTACGTCAATATTTTCATTTCCTAATTCACGAACTATCCCATGAATTCTAGAACCTTTCATTCCCACACATGCTCCTACCGGATCAATTCTATCATCATATGAATCTACAGCTACTTTCGCCTTTTCCCCAGGAATCCTTGCAACACCTTCAATCGTAATTAATCCGTCAAAAACTTCAGGAATTTCTTGCTCAAATAACTTTTCTAAAAACTTAGGTTCTGTTCTCGATAAGATAATAACTGGTTTGTTTCCTTTTAATTCAACTGTCTTAATAATACCTCTTACATTTTCTCCTTTACGGAAATAATCTGAACGGATTTGCTCACTTTTTGGCAATAGAATTTCATTTCCATCATCATCTAGCAAGATAATTGCATTGTGCTTGATGTGATGAACCTCAGCACTATAGATATCTCCTTCTAATTCTTTAAAGTGTTTAAATATATTCGTGCTATCATGCTCATGTATTTTAGAAATTAAATTTTGGCGTAATGCTAATATCGCTCTACGTCCTAGATCAATTAACTTCACTTCTTCCGATACATCTTCCCCAATTTCAAAATCTGGTTCAATCTTGCGAGCTTCAGTCAATTCAATCTCTTCATTATCATCTTCAGACATGCCATCAGCAACAACAATCCTATTTCTCCATATTTCTAAATCCCCTTTGTCAGGATTGATAATGATATCAAAATTGTCATCTGATCCATATTTTCTTTTTAAAGCAGCTCTAAAAACTTCTTCTAATAAAGCCATTAAAGTAACTCTATCAATACTTTTATCATCTTTAAACTCCGAAAACGAGTCAATTAATGCTATATTTTCCATTTTATTCTCTAATTAAAAATAATCTTCACTTTTGCTTCTTCTATATTCTTATATTCTATAGTTGCCGTTTTAACAACAGTAACTTTACCTTTCCCTATTGGCTTAGGTTCTCTAGCTTTCCATTCTAGAAACACTTGATTCTCATTAGTTTCAGTTAATACTCCTTCATAATTTTCATTAGTAGTAGTTTTAATCTGTAGTATCTTTCCTATATTTTTTTGATATTGTCTTTTAACCTTTAATGGATTCGCAATGTCTGGCGAAGTCACTTCAAGTCCAAAATCTTCTTCTTCCCTATCCAAGTTTTGCTCAATATGACGGCTTATTCTCATACACTCGTTAAGAGCAACACCTTTATCACCATCTACTTGAACCAAAATCTTATTCTCAGCCAAAAAAGACAAATCTATTAGAAATAATTCTTCATTTTCAGCCAATGCCTCACTCAACAACTCTTTTACTCTTTCCTGTTTCATTTTTAAGTATAAAAAGAGGGGACTTTACGTCCCCTTCATTTTCAATTATCACTAATTTTGAATGCAAATATACAACTAATTTTTCAACCATAAAAATGATTTTTTATTCTAATTATTAATTTGTACATTTACTATAGTCTCTAATATTTAATAACTGTAATATGAAAAAAATACTTGTCCCTATTGATTTTTCTGAACAAGCAGAATTCGCAGCAAAAGTTGCAGCTAGAATTGCTAAAAAAATAAATTGCGAAATACATTTACTACACATGTTAGAAATTCCAGTAGATGTTGTGGATCAAGCAAACCAAGTGAGCAATTCACCAACCGCTCTTATGTATTTAAAAAGAGCACAAGAAAAATTTGATAAATTGACCAAACGTTTTTTCTTAAAAGATATTAATGTGACTAAATCTGTTTTTTTTCACAATACTTTTGATGGTATTATTGAAGAGAGTATAAAACAGAAAGTCGGTTTAATAGTTATGGGCTCACAAGGTGTTTCTGGATTTGAAGAAATGTTTGTCGGATCCAATACTGAAAAGGTTGTGCGTCATTCAGATGTTCCTGTTTTGGTGATTAAAAATGAAATTGAAGATTTCGAACTAAACAATTTAGTATTTGCATCTAATTTTGACATAAGCAATAAAAAAACATTTAAAAAAATTGTGGAGTTCGCAAATTACTTTGATGCTAAAATCCACCTTTTAAAAATAAATACAGCACAGAACTTCGAACCAACCATAGAAACTCATCTAAAAATAAAAGAATTTCTAGAAGGATATAATCTTGAAAACTATACAATAAATATTCATAATGATATAACTGTAGAAATGGGAATATTGAATTTTGGTAAGTTTATTAATGCAGATGTAATTGCTTTAAATACTCATGGAAGACGAGGGTTGATGCATTTTTTTACCGGAAGCATTTCTAAAGGGATTGCCAATCATGCTGTAAGACCAGTAATAACATTTAAATTAACTTAATCTTTTAAAAAGTAAAAACTCTCAAAATCAAATGATTAAGAGAGTTTTGTGTTGTCCCACAAGGACTCGAACCTTGAATGACGATACCAAAAACCGGAGTGTTACCATTACACCATGGGACAATTTCGGGTGCAAATTTACAGCATTCTTTTAAATTCACAAATGTTTTTTTAACTTTTTGTTATAGTCTTCTATTTTAACAGCATTTTAATACTTAATCAATTCACAATTCGTTTTCCTTTAATACTTATACAAGGATTTTTAGTAAATTTGCCTGGACAAAAAATATTCTATGAATTCATTGAATTATAAAAAATTGAATACCATTCTCGGATGGACTGTATTTACCATTGCGTTAATCACTTATACGCTCACATTAGAGCCTACAGTTAGTTATTGGGATTGTGGTGAATATATTTCCACAGCAGTAAAACTAGAGGTTGGCCACCCTCCTGGAGCTCCATTATTTCAAATGCTCGGAGCGTTTTTTGCTCTGTTTACTTCTGAAGTGACTCAAGTAGCATATATGGTTAACTTTATGTCTGCACTTGCAAGTGCATTTACAATTCTATTTTTATTTTGGACAATAACAGCATTAGCACGAAAAATATTCAAGAAATATGACACCATTTCTGATAGTAAAACCTATGCAATTCTTGGAAGCGGACTAGTAGGTTCATTGGCTTACACATTTTCTGACAGCTTCTGGTTCAGTGCCGTAGAAGGAGAAGTGTATGCAATGTCATCGTTCTTAATGGCGTTGTTGTTTTGGCTAGGAATACGTTGGGAAGCAGAAATGCACAAGCCTAAAGGAAACAAATGGCTGTTATTAATAAGTTTTGTGGTAGGTCTTTCATTTGGAGTACATATTCTATCCCTATTAGTAATTCCATCTATTGTTTTTCTTTATTTTTTCAAAAATTACAAACACCTTACGACTAAAAATTTCATTATTGCAAATGCCGTTTCTATATTAGTGCTGCTATTTGTTTTTAAATTTTTATTCCCTTTTACACTTCGTTACTTCAGTGCATTAGAATTATTTTTTGTCAATCAAGTTGGCTTACCATTTAATTCAGGAAGTGTTATCGCAGGAATAATATTAATTGCTGCCTTTTATTTTGGACTAAACTACACAAGAAAGAAAGATTTAGTAAAATCAAATACACTTATCCTGTCAGTCTTATTTGTAATGATTGGGTTTTCTTCATGGTTAATGCTTCCTATTAGAGCAAATGCCAATACAACAATCAATGAGAACAATCCTTCAAGCGCACGTGAATTATTAGCCTACTATAATCGTGAACAATATGGTGATGCCAATGTTTTTTATGATAATTATTATTCGTTTGTGCATAAAGCAGAACAAGATAAAAAGAAGCCTTGGATTGATGAAAAACCTAAATATGAAAAGGATAAAAAGAATGAAAAATATATTATTGTCAACGACTTTAAAAAAACAGTCCCAAATTATAGCAATCGCCATAAAGGAATAATTCCAAGAATGGTTGCTCCTGGATCTGAGAAAAATTACAAAGCCATTGCTGGAATACCACAGAGTAGCAAACGGCGACCTACACTTATTGAGAACCTTAAATTTATGATTGATTTTCAATTTGGATATATGTATGGAAGATATTTTATGTGGAATTTTGTAGGTCGACAGAACGATATTCAAGGGAAATTAAATATTCAAGATGGAAATTGGTTAAGTGGTATTAATTTTATTGACGAAATGAGATTAGGACCTCAAACTGACTTGCCTGACGACATTGCAAATAATAAAGGAAGAAGCACCTATTTTTTCTTTCCATTTCTTTTAGGGTTTATTGGATTGATTTACCAACTTAAAAATGATCGGAACAGTTTTTATACACTCTTATTATTTTTCTTGTTTACAGGATTGGCAATTATTTTTTACACAAACCCCAAACCCTTTGAACCTAGAGAAAGAGATTATGCTGTTGTCGGCTCCTTCTATATTTTTGCTATTTGGATTGGATTTGGAGTGATGTCTATTTATGAGTCTTTGAAAAGTTTTGCTCCTAAAAAACTAGTTGCATTGTCAGTTACAGTCCTATCATTAATTGCTGTTCCTGTTTTAATGGCAAGCCAAAACTGGAACAACCACGATAGATCGAATCGCTATACTTCACATTTAAATGCGAAAGCGTATTTAGATTCTACTCAGGAAAATGCGATCATGTTCACAATAGGTGATAATGATACTTTCCCTTTATGGTATATGCAAGAAGTGGAGGGTTATAGAACTGACCTTAAATTGGTTAATACAAGTTTATTTGCTACTGACTGGTATATCGATCAAATGAAACGTAAAAGTTATAAAGCAGATCCTATTCCTTCTCAGTTAACTCATGAGGAGTATCGATGGGGAACTCTTGATGACGCTTATTTAGTTGAAGTTCCACAATTTAAAGACAGTATGATTACTATTGATTATTTAATGAGATGGTTCCAGAGTGATAATGAAATTACATATGTTGAATCTATAAATGATAAGTCAATTAAAACCTATCCTACTAATCGAATTAGAATTCCAGTTGACAAGGAGTCCGTTTTAAGAAACAATATTGTTAAAGAAAAAGATGCCGATTTAATCGTTCCGTATATCGATATTGAAATTGATCCTGTCAGATTGACTAAAAATCAAATTTTAATGCTTGATATTATTGCTAATAATAATTGGGAACGTCCTATTTATTTTACTGGAGGAGCAAGTGCTGATGCGGAATATATCTGGATGAAAGATTATTTACAATCAGATGGAATTGCCTTTAAACTAGTCCCAATTAAGACGGCAATTGAGGGTGCAAGTTTGTTTGATATGGGTAGACTTGATACTGATATAAATTATGCCTTTATTAAAAATATAGATTGGAAAACTATTACAGATGACGGAATTTATCTTGATACGGAAACACGTAAAAATGCGGTTACTTTCCGTAATAATATGATCCGATTGACAGAGGCTCTTATCAATGAAGGTAAACTTGAAAAAGCAGAAGAAATCATTGATTTATCTCTTGAAAAAATGCCGATCAATAAGTTTATGCATTACGGCATGTTACTTGGATATCCTGAAGCATATTATGAGTTGAGAAATACTAAAAAAGCGCGTAAAACTACTGAAGGGCTTGCTGAAGTCTTTAAACAAAAATTGAATTATTATAGCCAATTTGATACTAATTATTTGGAATCAATATTTGACGAAATTGAGAATAATATCTTGATGTATGATCAATTAGTTACTACTGCTATTCAATATGACGACACTGAATATTCTAATGAACTCTTGAGAAATTTTCTAGAAAAAATATCATTATATAATTTTTCTCCTGATCAATTTTTACTAGGATATATTGATTCATATTACAGGAATAAAAACTCTGAAAAGGCAAGAGACATTACGCAAGAATTGATAACAAAATTTGAAGAGAATTTAGGGAGATATAGCAAGTTACAAGGCAATGATTTGAAAGTTGCATTTGACGAAATCGAAAATAATTTATTAATGTACGATCGACTAGTGAAAACTACAATGCGATTTGATTCAGAAGAAGCGTCTACTGAAATCAAAATAAAATACATCAATCAGTTAAAACTTTTCAGTCATTTACTAGAAGATTAAGATGTTCTATTTAAGTAAAACGCCAACTATAATTCAACGTCTATTTAAGAATTATATTTGGCGTTTTCCTATTACAGATAGGAAAGTTATATATCTGACTTTTGACGATGGTCCCACTCCCGAAATTACTGAATGGACCCTTCAAGAATTAAAGAAATTCAATGCAAAAGCAACTTTCTTTTGTATTGGAAAAAACATAGAAAATCATCCAGAAATATTTCAGAAAATCATTAAAAATGGACATTCAATTGGAAATCACACACACAATCATTTGAATGGATGGAAAACTGACAATGTCAGCTATTTTGAAAATATTGAAAAAGCCAACAAAAGTATTCAGTCAGCAATCAGCAATTTTCAGTCAAAAGTAGAGAAGAAAAAAGGCAACAACTTAGAAATTAGAACTCATAACTCAGAATTGCTCTTCCGCCCTCCTTATGGAAAAATCAAACCAAGACAGGCTACAGAACTAATAAAAAAAGGTGTAAAAATTATACTATGGGATATTTTAAGTGGTGATTTTGACACTGAATCATCGAAAGAAAAATTATTAAAAAAATGTATTAAACATTCTAAAAACGGAAGTATAATTGTATTTCACGACAGTGTAAAAGCAGCCGATAAATTAAAATATATACTACCACAAGTATTGGCGCATTTTAAAGATAAAGGATTTGTATTTGAAAAAATACGCTAGATATATTGTTCAACAAGGCTTATCAATGTATTCGCATCTTGCTCGCCTGTCTGCCTCCATTTCATTTCACCTTCTTTATAGATCATAAAAGTTGGATTCTTTTTAATTCGTAAGGCTCCTGCTAAAGTTTCATTTTTTTCAACATCAATTTTAATCACTTTTGCTTTATCTCCTAAAGCAGCAGCAACATCTCTCAGTACAGAATGTAAGTCTGAAGTAGAATCTTCCCAGTCTGCATAAAAATCTATTAAAACAGGAATATTCGAACTTATTAATTCCCCAAATTTTGCCATTGTAATTTTTTGAGTTTAACTTAAAATACAAGTAATATATTGCAATTACTTGTATTTCAACAATCTATTTGATTTACAAATATACACATTTTAATCAAAAACTCTAAATCTCTAAGTTAAGCCTATGTTAAATTGAAATATGACGATTAAGTCAATTGCAATTCACCATTTGTCTCTTGTTCTTTCAGTTGTTGAACTAGTTCTAATGCATCCGGAATCACATCGCTACATAAAACAATAAGAGATCCTTTTACTGCATTTTTCACAGCAAACTTAATCGCTTCTTTTTCTGAAGGAATAATGGTAGTTTTCTTATTTTGATCTGCCATTTTAATCCCATCACTAAGCATTTTAATAAGTTCTTCCTCTGTTTTTCCACGTAAGCGCTTATCCTGTCTTATGATAATCTCATCAAACATTTCGGCAGCGATACTACCCATTTCGTTGTTATCTTCTTCTCGTCTGTCACCTATTCCTGCTATAATTCCAACTTTAACAGTATGATCTAATTCTTCAACAAACTTTTGTAGCGCTCTCATGCCTGCAGGATTGTGTGCATAATCTAGTAGAATAGTAAAGTCTTTAAATTCAAACATGTTCAAACGTCCAGGAGTTTGAGTAGCAGAAGGAATAAAGGTTTCCAAAGCTGCTTTCATATCTTCAATACTAATACCTTGTACATGTGCAGCAAGAATTGCAGCTAATACATTTTGAATCATAAATTTCGCTTTTCCACCATAGGTCAACGGAATATTTTCCGCTTTCATTAAACGCATTTTCCATTCACCTCTACAGATGGTTACATAACCGTTTTCGTAGACAGCTGTAATACCATTTAAACGTTGCAATGCTTTAATATGTGGATTATTTTCATCCATAGAAAATAATGCAACATTACAATCTAAATTACGTCGCATATTATAAACCAATTCATCATCTGCATTTAAAATAGCATAACCATCAGGCATTACAGTTTCTGGGACTACTGCTTTTACTTTAGCTAATTGCTCTATGGTATGAATACCTTTTAAACCTAAATGGTCTGCAGCAACATTGGTAACAACTGCTACATCACATTTTTTAAATCCAAGTCCAGCACGAAGTAAACCTCCTCTTGCACACTCTAATACAGCAAAATTTACGGTAGGATCTTTCAATACAAATTCTGTACTTGCAGGACCAGTACAATCACCAGTCATGAGTAATCTGTTTTGTATATAGACACCGTCACTTGTAGTATAACCTACACGATAACCTTTCATTTTTGCAATGTGAGCAATTAAACGTGTTGTTGTTGTTTTTCCATTGGTTCCAGAAGTAGCTATAATAGGGATACGTCCTGTTTCTCCTTTTGTTGGAAATAGTTTATCTATTACTGGCCCTGCAACATTTCGAGGCAGTCCACTTGTTGGAGCTAAGTGCATTCTAAATCCTGGACCAGCATTTACTTCTAATACTGCTCCACCTGTTTCTGATAAAGGTTTAGAAATATCTGTAGTCATAATATCAATTCCACAGATATCTAAATCTATTATTTTTGAAATACGCTCTGCCATTGCAATATTTGCAGGATGTATAATATCTGTAATATCTTCTGCCGTTCCACCTGTACTCAGGTTGGCTGTGTCTTTTAAAATTAACCTTTCCCCTTTATCAATAACAGACTCTAAAGTATAACCTGCATCTTTAATAATGGTTTGGGTTAACTCGTTTGTTGTGATTTTTGTCAATACATTTTCATGTCCAAAACCTCTACGCGGATCACTATTTACTTTATCAATCAATTCTTGAATTGTTGATTTACCGTCTCCTACAACATGAGCAGGAGTTCTTATTGCTCCAGCAACTAAAATATTATTTATTACCAATAATCTATAATCATCTCCAGTTATAAATTTTTCTACAATAATAGCACCACTCCGAGAACTATCTTTTGCATGGTGAAAGGCTACAACTGCATCTTCATAGTTTTGTATATCAACCGTAATTCCTCTTCCATGATTACCATCTACAGGTTTTATTACTAATGGATAACCAACGTGTCTACACGATTCTTCTAAACTGTGTTCTCGACGAATAATATCACCACGAGGCACTTCAACTTCTGCTTTTTCAAGCAGATATTTAGTATCTTCTTTATCACAAGCCAACTCCACACCTATACTACTAGTTTCACTAGTTACAGTCGCTTGAATACGTTTTTGATTTGCTCCATAACCAAGTTGAACCAAAGAATATTTATTCAATCGAATCCATGGAATTCCGCGAGATTCTGCCTCCTCTACTATTGAACCAGTACTTGGCCCTAAACGTGAACTTTCTCGCAATTCTCGCATTTCCTGAATATCTTCAGACATATCATAAGCGTCTCCTACAATTAACGCTTCACAAATACGAACTGCTGCCTTGGCAGCAAAACGACCTACATTTTCTTCCATATAAGAGAATACTACATTGTAAACTCCTTCTTCTCCATAACCTCTAGTTCTACCAAAACCAGTATCCATTCCTGCTAAGGTTTGGATTTCTAACGCTATATGCTCAATAATATGCCCCATCCAAGTACCATCATCTACACGCATAAAAAAACCCCCTTCACATCCTTCAGAACAACGATGTGAGTACATAGAAGGAAACATTGCTTTAAGACGATCAGGAAACCCTTCAATTTTATTAGAAGGTAATTCTTCCATTTCTTTAAGGTCTAAAACCATTACAATTAGTTTATGTCTTCGTATAGACCAGTAATTAGGTCCTCGCATTGCACTAATATCTATTATTTCCATATGATATCTGTTTTATTATTTAGTGATTGAGAAAAGATTATAAATATATACATTTTTCTGTAAAATTTTTAGTTTATTTTTGTCGTATATGTTAAAAAAAAACAATATTTAAATGCAATTGAGCAAAGGAACATTAATTCCAATAGGTGGAAATGAAGATAAAGGTGCAGAAGAGAATGAAATGTATACAATGGAATTCGGTGATGAAGGGATTTTATTTCATATTGTAAAAGAGGCTGGAGGGAACGATGCTAAAATTGTTGTAATCCCAACCGCCTCGAGTATTCCTGTTGAAGTTGGCAAAAATTATATAGATGCATTTACCAAAATTGGTTGTCCCAATATTCATGTTTTAGACATTAGAAGTAAAGAAGATTCTGAAAAAGAAACATCCATTGAATTAATAAAATCGGCTGATTGTATTATGTTTTCTGGTGGTGATCAATCAAAAATAACTGATAAAATTGGCGGAACTACTATTCATACTATTTTAGTTGAGCGTTATAAAAACGAAGAAGGGTTTGTCATTGCTGGAACGAGTGCTGGAGCAATGGCTATGGCCAATGAAATGATTTCAGGCGGAAGTGCAACGGACGCATTTATTAAAGGAGCAGTTGAGATGTATAAGGGTTTAGGATTGATTCCTGAATTAATTATTGACACCCATTTTATTAAAAGAGGACGTTTTGGAAGACAATCTGAAGCTGTTGCTAAATTTCCGAATTTACTAGGCATAGGTCTAGCAGAAGATACTGGAATGATTATTAAAAACGGAAATGACTGTACTGTAATTGGTTCTGGAATGGTCATTGTTTTTGATGGCAGGACATTGACTCACAATAACGAAAAAGTACTAGAAGAGGGCACACCAATGACTATGACCAACCTTACGGTTCATGTACTTTCAAATAGTGACATGTACGACATAAAAAATAGAAAAGTAAGTGTATTAGCAATTGACGCTCCGTTTATCTAAATTTATCAGATTCCTACTTTCGCAGGAATTTTACTTATAAATAGAAACTTCTTCTATTCCGTTTGAAGATTTACTAGCACGATACATTCCTTCTGTATTAAAAGGCATCGCAATATTTCCATGAATGTCGACTGCAATTAATCCTCCATCACCTTTAATTTCAAGGATACGTTTATGAATAACTTCATTGGAAGCATCTTCTAAAGACATTTCTTTGTGTTCCATTAAACAAGCAACATCATAAGCAACAACACCTTTGATAAAAAACTCGCCGCTTCCAGTACAACTGATAGCACACGTTTTATTATTAGCATAATTCCCTGAACCTATCATCGGACTGTCTCCCACTCTTCCCCATTTTTTATTGGTCATTCCACCTGTCGAAGTTGCCGCAGCAATATTTCCTTCTTGATCACATGCCACTGCGCCTACAGTTCCAAATTTAGAATCTTTCTTTACCGAATGATCTAATTGAAAACTATCTGTATCTTTAATTTCTATCCATTGGTCATGACGTAATTTGTCATAAAAATATTCGTCGTTCTGTAATTTATAATCCAATTGTTTGGCAAACTGCATCGCGCCATCTCCAGCCAAAAAAACGTGTTCACTTTTCTCCATCACATCTCGCGCCAATGAAACTGGATTTTTTATACCACTTATTAAAGAAACAGCTCCTGCATTTAAACTTTTACCATCCATAATTGATGCGTCCATTTCGTGAGTTTCAGTTGCAGTAAACACACTCCCTTTTCCAGCATTAAACAATGGCGAATCTTCTAGAACCACAACAGCCATTTCAACGGATTCAACTGAAGAACCTCCGTTTTTAAGAATTTTATAACCTTCATCTAACGCTTTTTTTAAAGCGCTTCTATAAGCCAATTCTTTTTCAGGCGTCATCATCCCTTTTACCAATGTTCCCGCTCCTCCGTGTATTGCAATTGAAAATGTATTCATATCTCCGTTTAAAAGCGGAAAATTACAAATTGTATTTCAATAAATTTCTGTTCGGCAGATAAGTTTTGTAATTTTATAACCTCATTATACCAAACCAAATGTCAGATAAAAACCGTCTCTTTCTCGTCGATGCTTACGCATTGATTTTCCGTGGATATTATGCCTTTATTAAAAACCCAAGAATCAATTCTAAAGGAATGGATACTTCGGCAATTTTAGGTTTTACGAATTCCTTACTTGACGTTATAAAAAGAGAACGGCCTGATCATCTTGCGGTGTGTTTTGATAAAGGAGGATCTGTTGCTAGAAATGAAGCGTTTCCTGAATATAAGGCCAATCGTGAAGCAACTCCTGAGGCCATAAAAATTGCAGTTCCATATATCTATAAAATTCTTGAAGCCATGCACATTCCCATTATGGTAAAAGAAGGTTATGAAGCAGATGATGTGATAGGAACACTTGCTAAAAAAGCAGAAAAACAAGGTTACAAAACTTTTATGGTCACTCCTGACAAAGATTTTGCCCAACTTGTAAGTGAAAACATTTTTATGTACCGACCTATGTTTGGCGGAGGATATGAAACTTGGGGGATTCCTGAAGTTCAGAAAAAATTTGGAGTAGAAACACCTGAACAAGTGATTGATTTCCTTGGAATGATGGGAGATTCGGCTGATAATATTCCAGGGCTTCCTGGAGTTGGTGAAAAAACTGCCAAAAAATTCTTAGCCGCTTATGGTTCTATGGAAGGGTTACTTGCCAATACACATGAACTAAAAGGGAAAATGAAAGAAAAAGTGGAAGCAGCCAAAGAGTTGGGAATGCTTTCTAAAGAATTGGCAACTATCATATTGGATGTTCCTGTCGAATTTAATTTTGCTGATTTTGAAATGTCTCAACCTGACGTTCAAGCCGTAACTTCTATTTTTACCGAATTAGAATTTCGTCGTTTAATTGATAATTTCAGTAAGACATTTGCATCAAAAATTGAAACTGCTGTCAACCCAGAATCAAATAGTAATGAAACTGAAGAAGTAAAAAAAGCATCTGCAGAAACTTCTCAATTAGACTTATTCTCAACTCCTTCCGCAGCCGATCAACCAGAAGTTATTTCAGGCTTTCAGGAAGCGAAAAACACCAATCATCATTACCAATCTGTAACTAATGAGTTGTCTCGAAAAATGCTTTTGAAGAAATTATTAGCACAAAAGACAGTTTGTTTTGATACTGAAACTACAAGTTTAAACACATTTAAAGCCGAACTTGTAGGAATTGCTTTTTCATACGAAAAAGGAAAAGGATATTATCTTTCTTTTTCAAGTGACAGAAAAGAAACACAGAAAATTTTAGAAGAGTTTAGACCGTTTTTTAAAAACCAAACCATTACTAAAATTGGTCAAAATATAAAATACGACATGAAGGTTTTACGCAATTATGACATCACAGTTGAAGGGCCATTTTTTGATACGATGCTTGCGCATTATTTGATCAATCCCGACATGCGACACAATATGAATGTGTTGGCAGAAACCTATCTCAATTACCAACCAATTTCTATCGAAAAATTGATTGGTAAAAAAGGGAAAAATCAACGCTCAATGAGCGAAATAAATATTGAAGATCAAACCGAATATGCCGTTGAAGATGCTGATATTACCTATCAATTAAAAGGTATATTTGAAAAAGAATTAGAAGAGAACAAACTCACAAAATTATTTGAAGAAATAGAAATTCCACTATTAAATGTCTTGGCTGACATGGAATTAGAAGGCATAAATGTGAATGCAGATTTCTTAAATAGCCTTTCAGAAGACTTGACCAAAGACATTATCAATCTAGAAAGTAAAATATATAAAGAAGCCAATGTAGAGTTTAATTTGGCATCACCAAAACAGTTAGGCGAAGTGTTATTTGACCATTTAAAATTAGTTGAAAAGCCTAAAAAGACCAAAACTGGACAATATGCAACAGGCGAAGAAATCTTATCATACCTAGCTCCAGATCATGAAATTGTTGCCAATATACTCGAATGGAGAGGGCTCATAAAATTGAAGAATACCTACGTAGACGCTTTGCCAAATGAGATTAACACAAAAACAGGAAGAATACACACAACATATAGTCAAGCAGTTGCTGCAACAGGAAGGTTAAGTTCTAACAATCCAAATCTACAGAATATTCCTATACGTACAGAAAGAGGTCGTCAAGTGAGGAAGGCTTTTGTCCCAAGAGATAAGAATTATATTTTACTCGCTGCGGATTATTCTCAAATCGAACTGCGCTTAATTGCCGAATTAAGTGGAGATGAAGCCATGAAAAATTCATTTCTAAATGGAGAAGATATTCATAAATCTACCGCTTCTAAAGTATTCAATGTTCCTCTTGAAGAAGTGACTCGTGAGCAACGTAGTCATGCTAAAACTGTAAATTTTGGAATTATTTATGGTGTTTCTGCCTTTGGGTTGAGTCAACAGACGAACCTTAGCCGTAAAGAATCGAAAGAACTGATTGAAACGTATTATGAATCGTATCCAACTTTACGTAATTACATTTCTGAACAAATAGATTTTGCACGTGATCATGGGTATGTAGAAACGCTTCTAGGGCGTCGCCGTTATTTAAAAAATATCAATTCTCAAAATTCGATCGTTCGCTCTGCTGATGAACGTAATGCCGTCAATGCTCCTATTCAAGGAAGTGCTGCTGATATTATAAAAATCGCAATGATTAATATTCAGAAACTCTTTAAGAAAGAAAACTACAAATCGAAAATGCTCTTACAGGTACATGATGAATTGGTCTTTGACATTCATAAAGACGAACTAGAAACCCTAAAACCAATCATCAAACATGAGATGGAAAACGCCTATAAATTATCGATTCCACTTGATGTTGAAATGGACATTGGAGAGAATTGGTTAGAAGCGCATTAAATTTGTATCTTTCAGAATATAGATAAACTCCTTAATTATTAATTTTAAAACTTTATAGTATGGGATGTTATAATTCAATTGCTATAAATGCACCAGCAAATAATGTCTGGGAAGTGTTAAAAAAATTTCACGATATTTCTTGGGGTAAGAATGTTGTTACCAAACTCGATATTATCGGTGATAAAAAAGAGGAAGAAATCGGAGCAAAAAGGATTTTAAACGATGCCTTTCATGAAACCCTTGTGTCAGTTGATGATCAATCGATGAACTTCAAGTATAGTATTGATGATGATCCAGGACCTGTATCTAGAGAAAATGTAACTAATTATATTGGCGATGTAAGGGTGTTTTCAGTAAGTGCAGATAATTCTAGTTTTGTAGTCTGGTCATCTAAATGGTCATCTGCTAATGATGAAATTGTAGCCGATTTTTGTAACCCTATTTATCACGCTCTATTACAAGAATTAAAAGGACATTTTGCTTAAAAAATTTTAGTTTTTTTAAGTTCGCTATTCTATTATTTAATAGCAAATAATAAAATCAATCTTTCTTCTTTAAATTATGCTGAAACTGTGTTTGTTATCTTAATAAATTGTTTGTACATTTGCACTCCCATTTTAGAGGGGAAAAACAATTTATTAATATACAAAAACTAATAGTGTATGAACACATTAAGTTACAAAACAGTATCGGCGAACAAAGCTACCGTAAATAAAGAGTGGTTGGTTGTTGATGCGGACGGACAGACATTGGGTCGTTTTGCTTCAAAAGTAGCAATGCTTATAAGAGGTAAATACAAGCCTAACTACACGCCACACGTAGACTGTGGAGACAATGTAGTAGTAATCAACGCAGACAAAATTCAATTATCTGGAAAAAAATGGACTGATAAATCTTATATCCGTCACACAGGTTACCCAGGTGGTCAAAGATCACTTACTGCAACTGAAATGTTTCAAAAAGACCCAACGCGTCTTGTTGAAAAAGCAGTAAAAGGAATGTTACCTAAAAATAAATTAGGTAGCGCATTGTACAGAAATTTATATGTTTATGCTGGAGCTGAGCACAATCAAGACGCTCAACAGCCTAAAGCAATTAACCTTAACGATCTTAGATAATAATGGAAATTATACATAAAATAGGTAGAAGAAAGACAGCTGTAGCGCGTGTTTATCTATCAGAAGGAAAAGGAAATATTGTTGTTAAAAACAAGAAAAATAGCAACTATAAAGACTTTAAAGAGTACTTTACTACATCTACTCTTCAGTATAAAGTAAATCAACCTTTAATGTTAACTGATAACGAAACATCTTACGATATTAAAGTAAGTGTTTTTGGAGGCGGAATTACAGGACAAGCTGAAGCGATTCGTTTAGCAATTTCTAGAGCATTATGTGAAATTGATCCTGATCATCGTATCATATTAAAACCAGAAGGATTACTTACTAGAGATCCAAGAATGGTAGAACGTAAGAAATTTGGACAGAAGAAAGCTCGTAAGAAGTTCCAATTCTCTAAACGTTAATAGTATAAAAATTAAATTAATAAAGTTGTTGTTAAAGTTAAGCATCTAAATAATTAAGACTGAAAAATATCACTACTTAATTATTGCCTATCACAACAGAAAGTAAACTAAAATAAAAATGGCAAACATCGAAATTAAAGATTTATTAGACGCAGGTGTACACTTCGGACACTTGACAAGAAAATGGGATCCAAACATGGCTCCGTATATTTATACAGAACGTAATGGAGTTCATATCATTGACCTTTACAAAACGGTTGCTAAGATGGAAGAATCTGCAAAAGCGTTAGGTAAAATTGCAAACTCAGGAAGAAAGATATTATTTGTTGCTACTAAGAAGCAAGCAAAAGATATTGTTGCTGAAAAAGCAGCCAATGTAAACATGCCTTACATCACTGAAAGATGGCCTGGAGGAATGTTAACTAACTTTGTTACTATCAGAAAGGCAGTAAAGAAAATGTCTATTATTGATAGAATGAAGCAAGATGGTTCTTTTGATGCACTTTCAAAAAGAGAAAAATTACAAATCAATCGTCAACGTGAAAAACTTGAAAAGAATTTAGGTTCTATTTCTGATATGACACGTTTACCAGGAGCATTGTTTGTAGTAGATGTTAGAAAAGAGCATATCGCAATTGCTGAAGCTCAAAAATTAAACATCCCTATTTTTGCTATGGTTGATACTAATTCTGATCCAAGAGCAGTAGATTTTGTGATTCCTTCTAATGATGATGCTTCTAAATCTATTGATAAAATCTTATCATATGTAACTGAATCTATCGCTGAAGGATTGGCAAATAGAAAAGCTAGTAAAGAGCAAGAAGTTGCATCTAAAGAGAAAGAGGTTGCAGTTAAAGAAAAGGACGTTATAGCTAAAGAAGAAACTGCTACTCCGACTCCTGCAAAATAATTAACAACAATTATAATTTACACTACGTAAATTTAAATTTATAAAATTGAATAGAATGGCAAATATTACTGCTGCTGACGTAAAAAAACTACGTACGTCTACAGGTGCTGGAATGATGGATTGTAAAAACGCATTGGTTGAGGCTAATGGAGATTTTGACGCTGCAATCGACATATTACGTAAAAAGGGACAAAAAATTGCTGCAAAAAGAGCCGATAGAGAATCAACGGAAGGAGTTGCTGTTGCAAAAATCAACGCTGATAATACTGCCGGAGTTGCTATTGTTCTTGCATGTGAAACTGATTTCGTAGGTAAAAATGAAAAATTCGTTGCACTTGCAGGTCAATTTGCTGACATCGCTTTAAATCATTCAGATAAGGAATCTTTCTTAACTGCAGATTTTGGAGGAATGACTGTTGCTGAAAAATTAGTTGAACAAACTGGCGTAATAGGTGAGAAATTAGATATTACTGCATTTGATAGAGTTGAAGCTGCTTATGTAGGTTCTTATGTTCATATTAATAAAATTGCTGCTTTGGTAGGATTATCTGCTGATGTTGATAAATCGGATGTACTTACTAAAGATCTTGCAATGCAAGCTGCTTCAATGGGAGCTAGTTCATTATCGTATAAAGATTTCGATCCTGCTTTTATTGCTTCTGAATTAGAAGCTAGAATTGCTGTTATTGAAAAAGATAATATTGAATTAGGGAGATTAGGGAAAACATTGAAAAATATTCCTCAATATATTTCTATGGCTCAATTATCGGAAGATGTTTTAGCAACAGCCGAAGAAGCTGCAAAAGCAGAATTAAAAGCGGAAGGGAAACCAGAACAAATTTGGAATAAAATTTTACCTGGTAAAATGGAGCGTTTTATCTCTGACAATACTACTTTAGATCAAGAACAGTGTTTACTTGATCAAGTTTTTATTAAAGATGATAAGAAGAAAGTTGCTGATTACATTAAAACGTATGGTGATGTAGAAGTTGTTAAATTTTCTAGAGTCGCTTTAGGATAAATAACATTCACTTTGTGAAAAGCAAAAAGACCGATACCTATGTATC
>Ga0307488_10000323_pt1 | contig 38369 bp, 64 predicted proteins | sample SB02metaG_FD_202248 | JGI IMG/M metagenome (GOLD analysis project Ga0307488, IMG submission 202248) | Sea-ice brine microbial communities from Beaufort Sea near Barrow, Alaska, United States - SB 0.2 | ecosystem: Environmental > Aquatic > Marine > Coastal | place: USA: Alaska | collected... | reverse complement strand
CTAGAGGACTCCACCTCAGCCGCGTGGTCCGACTGCTCTCGGTCCTTCCGTTCCTGATGCCGCCGCGCTTCCGCGAGCTCAGCCGACATTGCGTCCACCTTGGCTCGCAACACCGCTGCCTCAGCCTCCGCCCGAGCCTCAGCATGTGGGAAGTTTTCGGTCTGGTTGGACTCGGACTGGTGTCGAGAGGAATCATACTCGTCCACCTTTTCCTGCAGCACCTGTGCGTGAGCATCGGCGTCAGCGAGTCTCCGGGCGGACTTGGTTTCGGCCTCCTCCACAGCGGCCAGCATCTCATCTACCTGGGACTCCGCCTCAGCAGCGCGGGACTCTGCTGCGGCTTGAGCTGTGCGTGACGCCGTGAGCGCCGCCTTTGGTTCGGGACAAAATAATTATTGCCTGCCACGTCATCGACACGCATTTTGAACCTTCGTTCCTTGAGCTAAACGGCATTCTATGACGTGGCGAGTCATCATCAACCAAATCTTGGACCCTTGTTTCCAGAGTTGTATAGCATCCTATGACGTGGCGAGGCATTCTCAGCCACAAGCTGGACCCTCGCTTACTGAGTTGTGTGGCATCCTATGAGGTGGCGAGCAGCATCTGCTGGGGTCCCCACCGCCAGCTCGGCGAGCAGCGGGTGCGGCGGCGCGATGGCGTTGATCGCCGTGGCGGCCAGTGCCTCCACGGCGCCGGGGTCCGACGCGGCCACCATGGCCCGGAGCTCAGGGCTGCTGAGGCGAGCTGGACTCAGGAACTGCGGCGATTCCGATCCGAATTGGAATCGGGATTGAGATCCGGATTGGTCGTTCCACGACACTCGCACAGGAGTGCGCATACCAGGGGAGGTAGCATGGTTCTGGTCCGCGGCGCTGACGAGCTCCATGCCCCGGTTGACCCAAACGGAGAGCTGTGCGGAAAGGTCCGCGGATCGCGCCTCAGAAGTTTCCAGGGACGTGCGCAGCGTCTCGTTCTCGGCAGCGGAATCAGCGGCGGCAGCTGCGGCATGCTTGGCGGCGGCGGCATGATTGGATCGGGCGGCGGCGAGTGCGCCGCGTAAGAATTCGTCGTCGGCGGCGGCGTCGGCGGCGCGGGACGTAGCGGCGTCGAGTGCCGCGCGCATGTCCTTGGTGGCGTTTTCGCCTCGGTCAAGCACAGCGTCTTCAGCGGTGAGCAACGCCTCGGTCAAGGAGTCCACGTCGGCGGCGGCCTGGACGGCGTCGGCGCGCGCGGCGTCGCGTGACGTCTCGGCGGCGGCGAGTGCGGCGCGGAGGCGCTCTGCGTCGACAGAAGCGGCGGCGGTGGCGGCATTGTGCGAGGTCTCGGCGGCAGTGAGTGAGGTGCGGAGGCGCTGCGTGTCGACAGAAGCGGCGTCGCGTGAGGTCTCGGCGGCGGCGAGTGCAGCGCGGAGGCGATCGGTCTCGAGAGAAGTGGCGGGCGCGGCCCGGTCGGCGGCGGCGCCAGCGGATTCGACGACGCTGTCACCCCCGAAGGCGACCCTGCTGAGCTTGAACCCAACGTCCTCGTCCGCCTCTGCTGCCGCCTTCGCCGCCTTCGCCGCCGCCTTCGTGTTTGCCGGCGAAGTCTTGAACCCAAAGTCTCCGTCCCACGCCCTCGCTCCCGCCTCCGCCTCTGCCGCCGCCGCCGCCCTGGCCGCCATATCAGTCGCCATCTCCGATGTGAGCTCCGCCGCAGCCCACTTGTTTCTGGGCGACACAGCCGGCTTCAACACGGCGACGGTAGCGACCGCGGCGGCGGCCTCAGCGGTCTCCGCAGCCTTGTTGGCCGCTGCAATGTCGCCTTGCGCCACTAACAGCTGCTCCATGACGTAGCGGCGCAAGTTGAAATTTGAAAACAAATTTGAAAATGTGTCGTGCTTTAGTGTCAAGCGCTGCTGAACCAGGCGCTTTCAATTGAGTATGACAAAGTGCGTCAAAGTGTTACAGAGCAAAGCAAAAGCAGAAAGCATGGAACAATCACAAGCTCGGATCAAATTGTTCCGACCCAAATCTGAGCCTGTGATTGGTCCATGCTTTTTGCTTTTGCTTTGCTCTGTAACACTTTGACGCACTTTGTAGCACGTGCTCAGGTCACAGAGCATCACAGCGGGCGATGAGCCACACACGCCAACCACGTCCTATTCCGTGCACGCACATACGGGATTCGACCTGCACCGCCCTACCATAAGGCGCTGCTCCCGCGACCTCCAGGAGCTGAACGCGGCCCGAAACCCGGGACTGGCGTCCTCGCCGGGGGAGACCATGCCGGGCGAGTGGACACCATTCGTGATGCCCGTGGGCGAGTAGACACTCTTGGGACTGCCAGCGCTCCGATCGGCGAAAGTGTCTGCGTACGCAGGGGAGTAGATCGCCTTGTAGCCGGACGACGAGTCCGGCGAGTTATCAGTACTGGTGTCGCTGTCGACCTCGCCACCGTTGAAGGGGTGCCGCCATATGGACGAAGGGAAAGTACGCGCCGAAGCCGGGGTGGTCCGGGTGCAGGGACTGACTGATAGTGCTGGCCACATCATGGGGTGTAATTCAAATCAAGAAACGAGGGTTAAAACTGAGTTTGATGACGTGGCGATCATTCTCCGTCAGACCCTACCGGGGTGCGGGGTGCGTCGTACGTGGGGTTGATGACCCAGGCCGACATGGCCGTTGCTACGTTGGGGTGGGAGCCGGGTGACAGCCCCGAGCGCGGGCCGCTAGGGTGGGAGCCCGGGGAGAGCCGTGGCCGCGGGCTGCTGCGATCGGGCGTGGCGGAAAAGGCAGCCGCCGCATCTGCTCGCGCGTGTGCTTGCGCGTCGGCAGCGGTGGCACGCGTGTTGTCTCCGTGCTCGAGGGAGAGGAGGCGAACGTCAAGAGCGGCGTCTGCGTCAGCATGTGCGTCGGCTTGCACCTCGGCAGCGGCGGCGGCGTCATGCGTAAGGCCATCATGTGACCGGTTCTCGAGGGCGAGGAGGCGCGCGTCGAGGGAGGCGTCGGCGGCGGCGGCGGCGTCGGCTTGTGCATCCCATGCTTAGGACCTGGCAGATGAGATGTCGATCGCCACGTCATCCAATGCATTGTGTTGCGAACCCCCGGCTGTTGATTTAGATGGCATCCCATGATATGGCGAGGAATATCTGCCAGGCCCCACCGTGGCTATGACGCGAGCGTGTTCCGCGTCCAGAAGAGCCGCGTCGAGTGCGGCGCGAAGCTGCGTCTCGCGGATTTGGGAGGCGGCGGCAGCGGCGCTTGATTCATCCAGCGCCTGCGTCTCTCTGGCGCGAGAAGCGGCGGCAGCGGCGCGCGCGAAAGCTAAATGGTTCAGGTCCTTGAAGTCTACGCTAGTGACACCCGCGGCCAAGGGTCTTACACTCGTCCCTTGTTCAGCTCAACGCAAGCACTTTTTGTAGCACTTTTTGAGGGATAGGATATGCCGGGTGGCGTCAGTCTGTCAGTGACAAAAACGGCTCAGGTTGACCAGTGGCAACCCCTGCCCGCGGCTTGCAACGCGTGCCTCGCGGCAAGGGCTTACACTCGTCCACTTTTCGGCTCAACTTGAGCGCATTCTGTCGGATAGGGGTGCATTCAGGGATTGTTTAGGGGGTGTTTAGAAGGTGTCAGGGGGTATGAAGGGGTATCAGGTGGTGTTCAGGGTGTTGTTTTGGTATCAAAAACGGCTCAGGTTGAGCTGAGAAGTGGACGAGTGTAAGCCCATGCCTCGCGGCCGCCACCTCGGCGCTGGACTCCTCCAGCGCCGCACGCAACATCTCAACCTCGGCGTGAGCCTCACGCGCCTCGCCCTTGGACTCGGCAATGCGATCGAACAGCACGCGCTCACGCTGCCGGGGCGTGTCGTTACCGCCCCCCCGGTTTGCCCTGTCAACACCGCCGCCGCCGCCGCCACCTGCGCCTCCGCCGCCGCCGCCGCTGCCGGTTCCAATTCCCCCTCCCCCTCCCCAGTCAGCATCATCATCGTCGCTGCTGCTGCCGCCGCTTGCTCCCCCTCCCAGTTGTAGTGGCGCAACTTCAATTTGAAAGCGAAACTTGAAAGCAGTTCATCACATTTTAGTTTCAAGCGCTCAGATCCTGGCGCTTTCAACGTGGGTTTGATAGGGTCAACCTGCACCGCCCCACCTAGTGCCTCGCGGACGAGCTGCAGCCCGTGGGACGGTCGGCTGGGCATCGGCGAGTGTACCGGTACACTCCGCAAGGACGGTCGTGCGGACATCGGCTTGTGTACCGGCGTGTGCACCGGTACACTCCGCAGGTACGGTCGCGAGGACATTGGAGAGTGTACCGGTGCATTCTTCCGGGACAGTTCCGTAGACAGCGGCGATTGTGACCGACCGACAGCGACCGACGAGATGCCCCTCCCCGCGGCTGGCGGAGTGTGGAAGGACTCGTCCCAGTGTACCGGTGTGCTTTGCCTTTGCCGCTGCTGCTGCTGCTGCTGCTGCTGCTGATGCTGCTCCGCCGCTTTCTCTGACGCCTCCTCATAAATCTTCACCTCCTCCCAGGGTCTTACATCCAGTACATTTCACATTTGGCACTTTAAGACTTTGTCCCCGAAACCACTCATCTTATACCACTTGCATAGGTACCTCAAAGATAATCAAGTGCTAGATGAAAGAAATGTGATGAACTTTAACCGGTCGAATCAGTTAACCCGGTTGAATCAGGCGAAGTTGCAACCCGCTAAGCATTGAAAGTTAAGCCTAACGTTCGCTATTCATAAATCTAGCTCAGCTGAGCGACAGGCGATTGCGCATACATCTAATTAAAGTCTATAATACTGGCTGTAAGGCCCCGCCTCCGCGGCCCTGTTCCCGGCGCTCGCGGTAAACCTGAGCACGACGGACCAGGAGATGAGGGCGCCGCGCATGAGGTGGACGCGGCGGAACGCACCCGCGCGTCGCAGTAGCGCCCGCTGCCAGGGACTGACAGATAATGCTCGCCATGTCGTCAGTCGAACGTTAGACCCTGTTCTGTAGAGTTAAATGCCAGCCCGTGACGTAGTGAGCAGTATCTGTCATGCCCTACCCGCTGCAGTGCATGTAACCGCCGCCACACCGCCACTGCCGCTGACGCGGCTCGCCACACCCGCTTCTCACGCATCCGCAGGACGGCGATAGACATCCTATGACAGTACGCCGCGCGGTCGCGCCAAAACGCGAAGCAACTCCTCAAGGAAGCACGCAGCACGGCGCGGGTGATGGCACCGCCGAATGCCGCGAGCCGCTTGAGCGCCACTAAGTTGGTGCGCAGGTTCCACCGCGGCCGGGCGCGTGCCAGGGTGGCCCACGCCGCGAACCCGCGCGACAGCTGGATGGTAGAGACTATGGCCAGCCCGGAGGGTCATTGCGAACAAGCACTATACCAGAATCAGAGCGTGATTTACCTTCAGGGTGCATGCACATACAGACCTGCAGAGTACATGGAGGAGGAGGAGGAGGAGATTCAACGTCGGTCGAGTGCTTGTTCTCAATAAATCCCCTGCCAGGGACTCGTTGGCCAGCGCGGCTACGGCGGCAATGCGGCGCGCCCGCCGGAGCCAGGCCTGCGCGGCGCGGCGAAGCAGGCGGCGGGCGAAGTGCGCAGCCGCTACATAGGGCCTGACAGATATTGCTCGCCAAGTCATCCATCTCATATTGAACCATCGTTTCTCGAGATGATAGCTGTGCTATGACGTGGCGGGCAATATCTGTGAGGCCATACCGCGACGACTGAGCGCCGAGCGTTGGCCGCCGACGAGCGGTGCGCGCGGCGCCATAACACGAACGCGGCGACGGCGCGGGAGCGAGCGCGGCGGCAACACATGGCGCGCGCTGCGGCTTCCAGTGCTGCGGCCGCGTCAGAACGCCGCTGCCAGATGCGGACGACACGGTACCCCGTGCAGGTCACATTGACCACCTCCTGTCGCCACCCACGGAGCGTGTGGTTCAGTGTGTGGACGTCGCGTTTGTGCAACGCGTTGTAGCGGCGCAAGTTGAAATTGAAAGCAACCGATGAAAGCAGATTATGAAATTATAGTCTCCAGCGCTGAAACCTTAGGCGCATTGAACACGAGTTATGATACTGTCAACCTGCACCGCCCTACCGCGTGGCGGCACTTGCGGCGGCACGCGACTTGGTGGCGCGCCTCATGCCGCCACCCACGGAGCGTGTTCTGAAGCGTGAGAACGACGCGCTTGTGTAACGCGCGGCGGCATTTGCGGCGGTTCGCGGTTCGGCGCGACGCCTCGGCAAACCACGCGCGCGACACGGCGACCATCCACCGCCTGGCGCGTGCCTCGGACTTTGCATCCGCCTTCAGCTCCAGCGTGGTCATGCGCGCGCCCGACGTGCGCCATGCGCTAACCTGCGCAGTCCAGACGACCAAGCATAACCGTAACACCCGCCATTTGAGCCGCAACACCCGCAGCTCACGCCACTGCTCGACCCGCATCTTCGCTCCACGCGCCCCTGCAATCGCTGCCGCGCGAGCTGCCCAGCTTGCGAATACGCGGCGAGCACACCGCCGCTGGCGCCAGGTGTCCACGCGTATCTCCACCTCTCGCGCCGCGGCCGCCGCCGCAGCATGTGCCGCCCACATCTTAAGGACGCGTCGAGCGTGGTACGCATCCATGTGCCTGACGGCGCCGTTCACCTGCAGGCGCTCTGCCCTGGACTCCGCTGCTCGCAGCCGCCAGCCCCGGATCAACGCTGCCGCTGCGGTGGTGCGGTGACGCTGCTGCACGCCAGACAGGAGCTGCGTGGCGCGGCGGACGTTCCGGCACCGCGCCGTCCAGCCGACCATCGCCGCCGCTTCACAACGACGGCGGACCTTGCTGATGATCCGCGCCACGGCCACCCTCCGGTGCGCGGCCCGCGAGGAAGCGGCGGTCAGCCACGCGCCGCAAGCGGCGGATAACGCGGCGACGTCGCGGCGCCGGGCGTGGTGGTCGACGAGCGTGCGCTGCCTACAACTAGGGCCTGGCAGATATTTCCCGTGACGTCTCTCTCCACATTTCCATCCTCCTCCCTGGTCATCCCCCACCCAGGCACCCTCGTTTGCGAGTTTGATGGTATCACATGACGTTATGAGCCATTATCTGCTAAGCTCTACCGGCGGCGGAGGAGCGTCTGGTCGCGCCACGTGCCAATGGCAGCGACGGCGGCGGCAGCAGCGCGGCGCTCGAGGTGATGCTGAATGAGGGTGCGCTGTCGCCGCCGAACAACCATTCCGTCGCGCCACGCAGTCGCTGTGGTGGCAAGCAGGCGGCGGCGGTGTGACCGCAGGGGAGGGCCAATTAGACATTGCTCCGCACGTCATACGATGCCATTCAACTCAATAAACCCTGACATAGCTTACGAGCTGCTCACCATGTAAAGCGCCTTGGGGATCGATGAACATTAGTTTTAAAAAAACACGAGGGATTGAAACGCGGTGGATGACGTAGCGAGCATCATTGACCAGTCCATGGTAGATGACGTGGGAGCGGATAATTTGTGTCCTCCCTGCCTGAAGGAGAAGTCCGCCACGCGTTCCTTGGTGCGGCGCTGCGACGCGAGCGACGCCCACGCGGCCAGCACCGCCGTCGCAGTGCGCGAGTTGCGCCAGAACACGGCGACGTGCAGCGCCTCCAGGGTGTTCCGCGACGACGCGATGCAGGGTCAATGATATAAAATATGGCCACGTCATATGATGACATTAAACGCGGGAGAAAGAGGAGGAAGAGGATGAAGAGCAGGATGAGGAGGATGATGGCGAGGATGAGGAGGTGAACGAGGAGGACGAGGATACGAATGAGAAGGAGGAGGAGGAGCTGAGGAGGCTGATAAAGAGGAGGCCCAGGGTTTCACGTGGGTAGATGACGTGACGAGTAACACAACACGTGGAGAATGACATGATAAGTACAGTCAGTGGCTAATGTTATTTACGGAGTTCCTACCGCGATGCGCGTGGCCCAGACGCGGATTGCGAGGGTGAGCGCCTTGCGGCGGTGCTTGGCGGCGACGCGCGCGGCGGCGGTGGTGCGGCCGGCGGCGGCGGCGCCAGCGGCCTCGCGCCACTCGCGCGCGAATTTCGCCGTCGCCACCACGATGTGGCGGCGGACCATGCGGGTAGTCATCAGGCGCTGATGCGCGCGGTGCAACGTGAAGTCCAGCCAGCGCCGCAGCACCATTCTGTAGCGGCACAAGTTAAAATTGAAAGCAACAGTTGAAAGAAGTTTGTCATATTATCGTTTCAAGAGCTGAAACCAGGCTCTTTCAGCTCGGCGTTCAACTGGGGTCAACCTGCACCGCCCTGCCATTCTGGCGCGGCGGGCGACGCATCGGCGGCGCAGCGCCGTGACCACCCGCGCGAAATTTGCGGCGCCAAACCAGGCGGCGAAGGCGTTTGCAAAACGGCGGTGAACGATGCGGCGCGAGCACGCAACTGCGCGGGACGCCGCCGCCGTCGCCGCGCGCCGAGTGGTTATATCCGTGATACGTGCGTCGCGCTTGGCGGAGACGGCGGCGCGCCAGGCCAGTGACCACCGCCGAGCGAGCACGCGGCTGCGATAGGTGTCAGCCCGTGCCGCATCCGCCGCCGCCATCGCCGCCGCCGCCGCCATTGCCGCCACATCCGCCATTCTTTGAAGCCGTAAGCGCTCCACGTCCACACGCCAAGCCCGCAGCAGCAGTACCGCTCGGCGGTCGGTCGAACGAAGCTGAACTGCGGCCATCTTCCGTGCGAGTACCATGCTACCGTGCCAGGCTCGAAAGGCCTTCGCCCGTAACTGGGCTTGCCCCCGGCTTCTGCATGCCCCCGCCCGCCGCTCATTCGCCTCATTGGCGCGGCGCCTCGCCACTAAAGCGGACCACCGCGAGCCGTACCTCCGAAAAGGGCCTGACAGACATGGCCCGCCGCGTCATCCACACGCTACATATATTCCTCGAGCAAGATCCACCAGACCCATTGCCCGCCACGTCATCGACACGCATTTGAACCAACCGTTGCTCCTTGATTTACATAGCTTCCAAAACGAGGCGGGAAATATCCAGCGAGCCCTACCTCCGAGCCAGCACCGCCGCGCGCCGCGCCACCGCACGGTCATCCTCCGCCTGTTCCACGTACAGTCGGAAGGTTTGGCCCCGCGTCAGCACCCGCCACACTTTGAGGGCCATGCGTGCACGCCAGCGTGTCACTCTGCGCGCGTGCACCCCGGCCAGCATCTCCGCTCGCGCCTCCAGCTTATTCGCCACCACCCCGCGCCGCCACATCGCCAGCGCACGGCGCCCAACCGGTACAGGCTAACATTCGTACACTATTCGTCTCAACATGAGCACTGTTTAAGGGATGGTATGCTGTACGCCTGATGGTTTCAGTGGCAGAAACGGCTAAGATTGTTACAAAAAGTAGACGAATGTAGCCCGTACCGGCTGTGCGCGGTGCGTGGCGCTCCGCGCGGTACTCGTTGGCGGCATCTGCGACCGCCTCCTTAACTCGCGTCCACCAGTCCCGCAGGTGCCGGCGGAGCAACTTCCGCGAGTGGTGCCGCACCGCACGCTCCATGGCCGCAGCGTGGAAGCATCGCTCGCGCGCTGAGGCCCGCCAGCCAGGAGGGTCATTGAGAACAAGCACTCGACCGACGTTGGAGCATGATTTGCCCTCCGGGGGAATGCCCATACGAATGTACAGAAGAGGAGATTCAACGTTGGTCGAGTGCTTGTTCTCAATGCCCCCCCTGCCAGGCGCTGAAGGTCTTGACTAATCTGCGGCGGCGGCAGTGCCACCCGGCGCAGGAGCCGCCCTCGCGTTCCCAAACCGCAAACGCCGCCTGCTCTCGCGCCTCCGCCTCCACAGCCATCTCCGCCCCACGAACCTCCGCTGACGCAGCCGCCGCCGTCGTCGCCCAGGAGTTGAACGCTGAGGCGGCGAGCTTCTGAGCGTGGTGACCCACAGCACGCCGGAGAGCGGCGGTGTGGACCAGCCATTGCCGGGACGAGCGCCACCAGGCGGACGTGATGCGCCTCAGCATGTTCCGAACCCGCTGTAAGTTGTAGGTGCCGGCAAGTGGAGCCGGGTAATGATGAAGTCTCGCCGCGTCACAGGATGACCTCAACAGTCGAGGGTCGGCAATGTGAGTTATGACATGACGTGGCAGGCATTACGCATACAACAGGTCTCACTGTGAATGATACCGAGACTTGGCAGGCTTGATTTCAGGTCTACATCTGAATAATGTGGTGGCACAAATATTATGTCAGCCCCACCAGCACGCGCGAAGTAGACGGTGTGGATCTTGATGAGCCGCACGACCTTAGCCCACTGCGTGAGGACGCGGCGGCCCATGGCTCGCTTGTGGTGCGTCGCGCACGTGCCCAGCGTGCGTTTCATCTGCGCAACCGCGCGCTGGTAAGCCAGGGCCTTGGCCGTTTTGGCAGCGCCGCACGATGCGCGCCACGCCGCCATAATCTTGACCACGAGGCGAAGGACGCCGGGCCTCGCAGGAGTGTCATTCATCACGAGCCTCGATCGAAGTCGGAACGTGACTTACCTTGGATTGTGAATGCGCGGAGGAGGATGAGGAGATTCCAGTCATTCAACGTCGGTGGAGTGCTTGTTTTCAATCACCCCGCTGCCTGGGGTCCACCGCGCGGCGCAGTGCGGTGCGGAACGCGGCGGCGGCGGCAGTATGCGCATTCCATGCGGCGAGCGTTTGTCGCCCTCGCCGCGCCTCGCGTCGTCGCCGAACTGTCGCTATCACGACGCGCGCCCGCGCGGCCGCCGCCACTCAGGGGCTTACATTCGTTAACTTTCCAGCTCACCGCAAGCGCTTTTCGCCCGATACATCGGGTGGTTTCAGTGACGAAAACTGCTCAAGTCGAGCCGACAAGTGGATCAGTGCCTGGTCGGTGAGCCGTAAGCAATTACTTGGCTGGCAAGTACTCGGACGATTCATTCACTCGTCAGATGACTCGCCATATCACTTACCTACTTACTCAACTTACTTAGCTATCAGACCAGGCATTAGTTCAAGCCCCTGCCGCCACCGCCACGGCCCACACCAGCAGCGCCCGTGCCACCGTCCGACGCGCGCTCCGAGCCGCGAACAACCTGACCCTACTCCGGCGGCGCTCCGCCCCCTGCACCACGCCGCGCCAAACCCCCAGCGCCGCCGCACACACCCGCGCTCCCCATCGCGTATACACCTCGCAGCAGGGTCATTGAGAACAAGCACTCGACCGACATCGGATCGTGACCTTCATTTCAACTGAACGCTTATACATACGGAACAAGTTCCTGACCGATATCGGAGCGTGACATACCTTCGAGTTAAATGCTCATACAGAGGTGCGGAGGAGGAGGCGGAGTTTCAACGTCGGTCGAGTGCTTGTTCTTCATAACCCCCCTGCCGCATGCAAACTGGCGCGGCGCCAGCGCCCAACGTCCACGTGGCGCCGCCACACGCGCAGCGCTCGTAGCGCGCGGACACACCCGAACCGCCACGCCGCGGTCGCTGCCCGCCGCTGCCCCGCCGCCGCCGCTTAGGGCCCGGCATATGGGTTTCAGGGTTCAGGGTTTGGGCTTAAGGGCTATAGGCTGTATATCAGGGCATATATTGCTTGCCGCATAATAGGATGCCACATAACTCAAGAAAAGGGTTCACAATGCGTGTCGATGACGTGGCGTGCAATATCTGCCGGGCCTCACCGCGCAGAGCGAGTGGCGCGACCAAACCTGAAACATCAGCGTCATTAGTTCGCGCTTGGCGACGCGTGTGACCCGGCGCATGGCCTCCAAGCCCGCCGTGGCCATGCCGTTGATGTACCGCACCCACTTCGCCAGCGCTGTGGCTTTGGTCGCGCGGCGGCGGCTCACGGCGTGCCGGGACAGCTTGGCGGCAGTGGCTTTGACAGCGTTCATCCAGGCGACGAAAGCGCGCGGGCGGTATCCAAGATAGCGGCGCGAGCGCATCGCATCGGCCGCGGCGCGGCCAATGCCTAACGTCATCGCGTGACGGCGCAGTGCGGCGAGCGCGCGCGCTGCCACCTGCCTTCGGCGCCGCATAAACAGTGCCTGGGCCGAGCCTCAGAGACTTACACTCGTCTACTTCTCGGTTTGACGTGAGCACTTTCGGTGGCATACGTTGGGTGATTGAGTGGTTTCAATGACAGAACTGGCTCAGGTTGAGCTGAGAAGTGGATGAGAGGATGCCCCTGCCGTGGCCGCCGCGCGCCTGTTCGCCGCTACGCGCTTGATCCAAGGCCGCAGCGCCCGGCGCGCCATAGCGGCATTAGCGTGTACATGCGCGGTTTCCTGTTTGATGTCCGCGGCGATGATTCTGTTTGTGATCTTACGACGCCACACGAAGAATGCGGTGTGCTGCAGCCGCCGCCCTCCCTGACGGTCGAACAGGGAGTTGAACTGCCGCTGTACGCGGGCGGCGCTTGACGCGGCCATATGCCACGCTGTGAACAATGCCCAGCGCGTGCTGCGCTGCTGCCGCGCTCGGAACCGCACGATAGGGGCAGACATATATAGCTCGCCACGTCAGCAAATGCATGTCATATCCACGCTTCTTGAGTCAAATGACATCCTGATATCCTATGACGTGGCGGGCAACATCCACCAGGCCCGACCGTGCGATGGCGACTTCGTACCGCTTCCCCAGAGCCGCCGCCTCCGCCCACCCGCACCACACGCGAGATGTGGTGTGCCGGTGCCGATAACGATCCGCCCTTGCAGCTCTCTGCGCAACGGTATGTATCTCCCGCGACCAGTGCGACCACGCGGCGAACGATGCCCGCAGCGTGCTGCGCCGCTGGCGGTTGTGGTAGTCGCCCGTGACGCGCCAGTCCACATATGCCCGCCGCGCCGCTACGTACCACGCCCGCATGGTTCTCCGCGCCACCATCTCCAGGAGGTGTCTGGACTTCCTCGCCACCATTGCGGATGGCCATTGAGAACAAGCACTCGATCGATATCGGAGCATGACCTACCTTGAGGGTGAAATACAGAATCGCGAAGCAGAGGGAGGAGATTCAACGTGGGTCGAGTGCTTGTTCTCGATAATCCCCCGCTCATGCAGACGACGCGCGGAAAAGGAGGAGGAGGAGATTTAATGTCGGTCGAGTGCATGCTCTCAATAACCCCCCTACCATGGCGTCCTCGTGACGCTCATCGCACGCGTCGCGGTTCCACGCCTCGAAGTACTTGCGCAGGGTGGCGGCGGCGCGGCGGGTGATGAAGATGTCGGTCGCCTTCTCCCCCAGACGGACTACGCGCCAGTAATGGTCCCACGCGGTGACGGAGTTTTTGAGGCGCCGCAGCCGTGTTTTCGCGGCGACGCGGTGAAACGCCACGCGAACGCTTCGCTCCCTCGCCGTCACCGCGACCCACCGCTGGAGCGCGCGGAGGCGGCGGCGGCGCGCGATCTGCGCGCAGTGTTTCGTCAGGTGTAACTGCGCGCTCTCGTTCCGCGCCTTTGCGGCGGCGGCAGCGCGGAGCCACGTTCGCCACCCGGAAGGGACTGATGGATAGTGCTCGCCACGTCATAGGATATCGTTTAAGTGAAGACACGATGGTAGAAATGGACATGATGACCTGGCGAGCACTGTCCGTCAGTCCCTACCACCCGGTAGTCTGCAGCCGGGTAGAGCGCCAGTTCGTAGCACGCACTGCCCGCAGAGGAGCCGGCGACGCCATAGCCCACGCTTGGAGCACCTCGTGCGCCAGCCCTCGGCGCCGGGGCCCCAGCATGGCTTCGACGGCGGCGGCGCGAGCAGGGCCGTTAGCGTGTCGTGCATGCATCCACCAGGCGCGGAGCGTCAGGGCGGCGGAGAAGGCCGCGGCTGCGTCGCGCGTTTCGTCGCGAGCCGTCTCCACCATCCCCTAGGGCCAGACAGAAACTGCTCGCCACATTATAGGATATCGTTTACCTCATGTAACGAGGGTGCAAAGTGCTTGTCGATGACGTCGCAGGCAATATTTGCCAGGCCCTGCCGCCGCCGCCGCCTCCCCCAGCGCCGCCGCCACGCCCGCCTCCGCCGCGCGGACCGTGTGCGCCGTGGCCTCCTCGTCCCTCGCTGTAGTGGCGCAAGTTGAAATTGAAAGCATAACTCGGAAGCAGTTTATCGTATTTTTGCTTCAATCGCTGAAAGCATGCGCGCTCACCCCGGGGTCAGCTTGGGGTCAACCTCGGGTCATCCTGCACAGCCCTACCTCGTGCGCATGGCATCAATTTCACTCGCAGCGTGTGCCACCCGTAACGCGTGCGCCTCCCGAAGCCGCTCCAGCTCCACCGAGATCTCCCGGCAGTAGGGTCGTTGCGAAGAAGCGCTCGATGATGTCGGAGCATGACTTACCTTCAGGGTGAATGCTCATAAAGACGCGCGGAGGAGGAGGGCAGGAGGGTTATTGAGAACGAAGCACACCACCGAGATTGGGCGTACCTTCAGGGTGCATGCTCATATACATACAGTCGCGGAGGAGGAGGGCAGGAGGGTCACTGACAACAGCACACAACCGACATTGGAGCATGACTTGCCTTCAGGTGAATGCTCATACATACACGTGGTTTCGGTTCGTCGATTCAACTTTTGTCGAGTGCTCTCTCAATAACCTCCCTGCCTGGCGGCCCGAGAGCAAGGCGCGCTCGGCGTCTACGCGGGCGGAGGCGGCGGCGCCGCGCGCCAGCTCGGATTCCCGTCGGCACTCTTCAGCCTCTGCCGTCGCCACGTTTCGTTCCTATACCCAGGGTCTCACAAACAGTCTCATGATCTCCCTCAGATGCGCTCATCATATCCCTTAGGAACTGACGTCAGTACATACAGCTGGCACTTGAGTATCTTTGCTGTATGCCAGTGGGATGGATAATTCAGGTGGAATAGACTCGGATGGCTTAAAGTGCCAGCTGGGATAGCACTGCGGGCGAGACCCTGCCTCAACCGCCGCCGCCGCCGCCAGGTGCGCGTCCTCGAACATCCGAGTTTTGAGCGACGCCTCTTCCTTAGCGGCTTCGACTTCCGTGGACGCCGCAACCATTGCACGTTCGGATTCGCGCTCGACGCGTGCCCGTTCAAGGTCACAGGTTTCTTTGGCAGCATTGACGTCAGCGGCAGCGGTGACGCGGATGGCTTCAGCTTCAGCTTCCAGGGTGTCGCGTTCGCGCGCCCTGCACGTCCGTGGGTCGATTCGAAACGACGTCAGGATACGGAATGTGGGTTGCAGCTGCACTTTGATAAGAATGCAGGTTCACTTTGATGGAATGGGAGCGGCACTTTGATGGAATGGCAGGTCAGGCTCACTTCGACAGGATGTCAGGTTCAAATCGATACTACGTTTGCCTCGCTTGAATGGGATGTTAGGTTCAAATTGATAGGGTGAGTACCAGGCTGCGAACGCGACGTCGCGGGCGGCGGCGGCGTCAGTCGCCGCGACGGCCGCCTCGTGCGACGCAACTTCCCTGGCTGCCGCTGCCGCGGCCTCCGCCATCGCCAGGCGGTGTGACGCCGCCGCCTCCGCCTGCTCCACCGCGTGCCGCCCCGCCTCCTTCGCCTCCTGGCGGGAGGGTCGTTGAGAACAAGCGCTCGACCGAGATCAGAGCACGGCTTACCTTGAATGTGCATGCGCATACAGACGGGCGGAGGAGGAGGAGATTCGACGTCGGTCGAGTGCTAGTTCTCAGTAACCCCCGTGTAAAGAGGAGGAGGATAAACAGGAGGAGGAGGAGGAGGAGGAGGGGTTTCAATGTCGGTCGAGTGCTTGTTTTCAATAAGTCCCGTGTCAGGAGGAGGAGGAGGAGGAGGAGGAGGAGGAGGAGAAGGGGTGTTGACGTCGGTCGAGTGCTCGTTCTCAGTAATCCCCCTGCCTCGGTCGCCGCCTCCGCCCGCGCCAGTTTGTGCGCGGCGCCCTCTTCGGATTGCTCTAGCTCGAGACGCGCCGCCGCCATCGCCGCTGCCGTCGCCGCATCCGCCATGGCCAGCTTGTGCACCGTCATCCAGGGACTAACACTAGTCCACTTTTGAGCTCAACCTCAGCCGTATTGTCACTAAAACCACACAACACACAGCCTTAACCACAGACAGACGTTAGGGTTTGTCCGTTTGGAGCGGCGGAGGTTGCTTAATGCTATCACCATGTGAAGCGCCTTGGGCTCGATGAACGTTAGTAAAGAATGAAACCACCCAACACGTATTCCACGAGAAGTGGACGAGTGTAGGCCCCTGCCGCTGTCTCCTCCGCCGTGGCGAGTTGCCGCGCCGCGCCATCCGCCGTCTGCTCCACCTTGCGCTCCCAGGTTTCGTGCGCCGCCGCCAGCTCCCGCGCCGCCGTGGTGCGCGAGTTACCCAACTCTGCGCGAAGCAGACTCTTCTCCTGCTCCCACGCCTCTGTCGCAGCCGCAAGCTCCGTCGTTGCCAGTGACTGCGCCGCCTCGGACTCCAACCCCAGTGCATCGCGCTCGCGCACGTGCACGCTCGCTGCTGACTCCGCCGCGTGCCGTGCGCCCTCGCGCGCACGTTCGATTTCCGCTTCCAGCGCCGAGATGCGCGCCTCCGCACGCGCCTGCAGGTCATCGCGCTGGAACGCCGCCTTGGCCTCGGCCACCGCCAGCCCGTCGGCGGCGGAAGCAGCGGACAGCTCAGCGCTGCGCTTCACAGGGCCTGCAACATATTCCTCGCCACGTCATAGTTTGCTATGTCACTCAACCATCGAGGATTACAAATGAGTGTCGATGACTTGGTTCTCTCCCAGTTTTAGTGAGAGAATGGCACCAGAGGCCTTAATTTAATTTACGATTTACCGATCATTGGACCCAATCATTAGACCCATATATCACCTTTTAATATATATCCCCCCACTTCATACTTGGTGGGCAATGGGATTGGTAGATGTTGCTTGCCGAATCACAGGATGCCGTGTAACTCAAGAAACGAGGGCTCGAATTGCGCGCCGATGATGTGACGGGCAATATCCAGCAGGCCATACTGCTTGAGCTCGCCGTGGGCTCCCGCGCGGATCGCCTCGAGCTCGGCTTGCGCGTCCGCCCACCGCGCGTCCGCCTCCTGTACTAGTACGGAGCGCTCCTGTTGCCACGCTGTCCACCGCTCGTCGGCCAATGTCATGAGCCCCGCGCGCTCCGCCTGTCACCAGGGACAACCAAATGCTTCCCACCACGTCGTACGTCATCGACACGCACTGAAGCGCCCGTCTCTTGAATTCTATAGCATCCTATGATGGCATGGGGAGCAATATCTGACAGGCCCATTGCCCTCAACGTCATCAACAGGCATGTTGACCCTCATTTCTTAATTTGAATGGCATCCTCTGACGTGGCAAACACTGTCAGCCAGGCCTCACCTGCCACGTCTCGGCGGCGGCCTCGTGCTCGCGCCGCGCGTTGCGAACCCGCGTGTCGGCGTCGGCCACCAGTTGTGCGCGCTCGTGCTGCCACGCCTCCGCAGCAGCTTCGCGCTCGACCCGCGCGTTGCGCGCCTGCCGCTCCCAAGGCTCCGAGGACGTGCGCAGTTCCTCAGCAGCCGCCACTTCCCTCGCAGAAGGGTCATTGATAATGAGCACTCGACCGAGCTCAGAGCATGTCTGTCTGTCGAGATTGAATGCCCATATATCCCCGCGGAGCCGGAGGAGAAGATTCAAGATGCAATGTGGTGAAGATTTAATGTCCTTCGAGTGCATGTTCTCAATAACCCCCTTGCCTTGCGGCCGCGGCAGCTTGCAAACGCTCGGAGCTCGCCGCCGCCAATTTCTGTAGCGCCTCATTCAGCCGATCCCGCTCCCGCCCCCAGGCGCCACGCGCCACGGCAATCTCCGCCGCCGCCGCCGAACTGCCCCCCGCCGCCTCCTCTGTCAGTGCGCTGCGCTCCAGCGCCCACCGCCGCTCGCACCTGGCCGTCGCCGGGTAAGGCCTGGCACACATTACTCGCCACGTCATGGGATGACATTTTGCTCAAGGAACGAGGTGGAGGAGGAGATAGAGGAGGTGGAGGAGGAGGAAGAGGAGGAGGGAGAGGAAGGGGAGGTGGAGGAGGGGGGGGAGGAGGAGGATTAGGAGGAGAAGGAGCGAGGGTACAAAATGTGTGTTGATGACGTTCTCGGCAATATCTTGCAGGCCGTACCGCAGCATCCACCTCCGCACGTGCCTCCCCTGCCGCCACCTCCAGTAATGCCCGTTCGGGGTTGAACGACTCCAGTGCCGCGCTCAGTGCCCTCGCCGCCGCCACCCCCGCCTGCTCGTGCTCCTCTTTGGCTGCCTCCAGCTCGCCCCGCAACGCCACGATTGTATCCTCCGCTGCCCAAGTGTCTCGCGCAAACCGCTCCCGCTCGTCCTCAGTATTCTCCTCCAACAGAGTTATTTCATCCGCCCAGGAAGACCGCGCCGCCGCGAGCTCCTCCTTCTAGGGACTGACAGATGTGGCTCTAGGACGGCATTCAACTCAAACACGAGAGTTTAAATGCGTTTGATGGTTTGGCGAGCAATATCCATCAATTACTATGGTGCGGTAGGGACTCACGGACATTGCTCGCCTCGTCGGAGGATGGCATTTAACTCAAGAACGAGAGTTTCAAATGCGTTTGATGACGGGGCGAGCACTGCCAATAAGCCCCTGCCTCGTCCGCAGTCTGTTTGGCGCGCTTCAGCTCGCCGTCTGCTGATGTCTTGAGCCGTTCCAGCTCATCGTTTGTTGAGGCCCTGACGTAAGCAAGCTCGTCGCCTGCTTCGGCCCGGACGTAGAGCCAGGCAGATATTGCTCGCCACATCAAAGGCTGCCGGCTATCTCAACAAACGAGGGTTCAATATGCGTTGGATGACGTGGTGGGTAATATATGCTTCGGATGTCAGTGAACTCAAGAAAAGAGGGTGTAAAATGCGTGTCGATGACGTGGCGGGCAATATGTGCGTGTACATACCCGGACGTACGCCAGTTCCTGGTCGGCGGACTGCTGCACGTGCGCGGTCTCCTCCTTCAGCGCGCCCCGCTCCCGCACAAACGAGTCGCGCATCGCCGCCAGCGAGGGACTGACGGACATTGCTCGCCACGTCATACGATGGCATTGAACTCAATAAATCAGGCTTCGAAACGCGTTTGATGTCGTGGCGAGCATTATCAGTCAGTCTAGGGTTCGTCGAAGTGCGTTTGGTGAGGCGGCGAGCACTATCAGTCAGTCTAGGGTTCGAAACAAGTTTGATGACGGGGCGAGGGGCGAGCAATGTCTGTCAGTCCATACTGCCAGCTCGGTCTCGTGGCTCGCCTTCAAGTCCTCCATGTTCACAATCTGGAACCGTCGCTCGCCGCTACCCGGGTTCCTGGCGGCGGTGCCTGGGTTCTCTCCGCCGCTGCTACCTCCACTATCTGGGGTGGAATACGGCACCATGGGAGATGGCGGCATCAGCGCTGGCGTGGACGTTACATACGCACCGACTCCCTCTCCCGCTGGGTTGGTCTTGAGACTTTCCCACAAATTCATCACCTCCGCCGCCGCGTCCAGCGCCATGTCGGAGAACTCTCCGTCCCCCCCGCCGCCGCCGTTCTGCCCAACATCGCCGCCACCGCTCCCACCGCCGCCGCCGCTTGGTGTCGCGTGTGCTTCGGCCGACAAGGCAAGGTAGGCGGGCGCGGGCGAGTTGTGCGAGAACCCGTGTCCACCCGCGGGGCAGGATCTAGCAGATTGCTCGACACGTCATAGGATGGCGTTACAGTCAAGAATCGAGGGTTCAAATTGCGTGTCGAAGACGTGGCGGGCGATGGCACTATCGGCGGCCGTACCGCGGGAATGGGGATAGGCCCCCGGCGCGCTGCCGCCTGCGACAGCAACCGCCGCGCGTTCTCCCGCCCCTCGTACCCGCTTTCCGGGACCTCTTCGAGCCGACTATCCGGGGACGGGGACAGAACCGTCCACCCCACCGCCCTGCGCGACAGAGCAGCACAAAACGAAGTGTCAGCCGTAGACGTTGAAAAGTCGGCAATGTTCGCCGAAGGAAATCGATGCGGGAACAAATGCCAATGCACACGCGTACAGCAGGCGCGGAACCGTGAACTGGGGCAGTGCGGTGGCGACGGTCGGGCGGCGGCGACGGGCCCGGGTCCGCACCTGGAGCGAACCCGCTCGTTGCTACTCGCAGGATTCTGAAATAGCGACAACGCAACACCCTTCGACGCCGAGGCTGCTCCCACGCCGTGGTACTCGGGCGTGCGCCGGGGCCCGCTGCCGCTGCCCGAGGGCGTCGTCTGTACTCTCGGCGGGGTGGATCGGAGAGCTACCCAGTCGGGCTCCTGCCCCCCGGGGTCGGCCATACCCCAGCAGGAGGGACATTGAGAACAACGGCTCGACAAGACGTTGAGTGCACGAAAAACCACACGTCCTATCGGTCCGAGGGCACACGCTCATGCGATGGTCTGGTCAACATCAGCCGAGTCCGCGCGCCTGTATAAACATGCAGCCTAAGAGAGAGTCGCTCTGCGTTCCGCGTTCGAGACATCGTTCTCAATGACCCCCCTGCCCAGCCCCAGCGCGTTCACAACACGGTTCAGCGCGACGCGGTTGCTTTTATTGGCATCGAATATTGTGCCGAGTTGAAGCACGGCGTGCGAGGTATGCGAGTGTGGTCGCTTGCCGCTAGGCGCGATGCGGGCTGTAGCTATCTAGGGGTGGCCGGCTGCAGGGAGCGTTATGCGCTCTGGGACGCAACCCAGCGTGGTTCTTCGGCTTCTGCGCTGGCGCGCGCGGCTACTGGCGGCACCGGTAGGCTAGAGTGGCGAGTGGGGTTGGGTGGTAAATCCTCGAGACACGAGAGGCTCTGATTGGTCGAGAGGATGTATTCGAGGGAGTCAGGGGGTAGTCAAGTTTGGGGACCGGTAAACGGATTGAATTTTATACGGGGCCAGCACTGAATTTGGCTAGAACTAGCACCCGGATGGCGTGGCGAGCACCAGGACGCTATGTGGAGGATGATGTGGCGAGCACTAACGCACTATGAGGTGGATGACGTTGGGGGCACTGATATACTGCGTGCTTAATGACGTGGCGAGCACCAGTGCACTATGTGGTGGATGATGTGGCGAGCACCCGGAGAATACGTGGTGGAGTACGCGGCGAACACCGGGACACTGCGTCATGGATGGCGTGGTAAGAGCATAATCCGGAGACTCTCGCCGTCGCGAATACTCTTTCAATTTCAGCTTGAAATAATAACAGAGCTACCTTGCAAATCTCCCCTCCCTCTCTAAATAAAGTCGGCGAATGCGCCATATATAATCTCCCCTCCCTTCCCGATTCCCTTCCTCCTCATAAACACACACTGCTCAAAACTTCGACACCATCGATGGCGCCAAGCCTGAGACGTGTGTGGCCGCCACGCCACATCCACCGCCACTCGCTCGCAACGCCTGACTCAGCGAAAAGCAGTCACTTGTCTCACCTGACCCAGTCAAAGCACCGTCACTTGTTCACCTGACCTTATCAAACGCTTCCACTTGTCTCTCCTCGACCGATCAAAACACCTTCACATGTCTTACCAACCCGCAACGAACAATGCCCAAGCCTCAATCAAGCTGCCGCTACGTGCTTCACTTCATACGTAACCCATGACCCGCACCGCCCAACTCCCATCAGCCACAGTCAAACTACCAGTTTGTGCTTTACTTGACCCGCTTGACCACCCACTGGAGCCCCTCCTCCAACCCGTCGCCCTGCTTGGCGGAGCACGCCTGGATCTGCCACGGGCGGTCCTTGATGTTGAACAGGCTCAGCGCCTCCGCGTAGCGGCGCAAGTTGAAACCGAATAAGGTTTGAAAGCAATTTATCGTATTTCAGTTTAAAGCACCACAAGCAAGCACACCCGTCATGGGATCAACCTGGGGTCGACCATGAGTCAACCTGCGCCGCCCCACCTCCGCAATGTCGTCCGCGGACTGCGCCTGCATCAGGTCGCTCTTGTTGGCAAACACCTCGACCCAGGGCCAAGCACGGGTTACATTACAAACTTACCTCCGAGCGAACGATATCTTGGCATAACGCGAGTGGTTATAGGAAAGTGGTGTACGACAAAGCGCATGAAGCTATGGACAATATCGCTCGATGTCTACACAGTCATCATCGATTTGCCGTGATGTAATAGGTCGAGAGGATGACTTTGGCCTGACGACCAATGGCAGCAGGGTAAATGTCGATCGATATCGATCCATATCGATCAATATCGTCCATAGCGTCTTGGGTCATGTCGGAATGTCGGAATGTGGTGTGCAGCCCCGCCAGCAGCGGCACCGTGGCCAGCTTGTCCTCCCCCAGGATCTCGTTCAGCTCGTACCCCGCCTCCTCCTCGGGACAGATGGATAATGCTCGCCACGTCATAGGATTTCATTTGACTGACAAAAAATATGGTTCGAAATTCGGTTGATGACGTGGCGAGCCCTGTCCACAGCGGCAGCCGACACGCAAAGACACAGCCGCGGGCGAGAGGTCTGAACCGGCCAGCCCAGCACAGGGGGAGGACTCGGCGAGTGTGTACGGGTACACCAGACCCTACCTCGTCCACACGCTTGCGGTCGGCCGCGTCCACCACGTAGATAAGCGCCTCGGTGTTTTCGTAGTAGTTGCGCCAGTATGTAGGGGCGCAGCTTGAAATTGTAAGCGAAGTTTGAATGCCGTCTGCCACACTTTATGAAAAGTGCGTCAAACCGCTTAGAGACTCAAAGTGCTCAGTCGTCCCGTTCGACCAATCGGGACTGTCCATTTGGACGTCTTAGCACTCAAAGTCGCTAATTCGCTAAGTGGTTTGAAGCACCTTGTCATGCCCTCCAGAACTGAATAAGTGCGGTCAAGCTGGGGTCAAGCTGCACCGCCCTGCCAGTACGGCCGGATGGTCTTCTGCCCGCCGATGTCCCACACGTTCAGCTTGAAGCCGTCGTGTAGGGCCAAACACGAGCTCCCCCGCCGGCTCAACTAATGTGCGGTAAGACGTCGGGATTACTCAAGTGATTTCAGGAAAATAACCAAATCTGTGACGGCTGGCAGCAGCTGTGACGGCTGGCAGCAGATTTGACGGCTGGCAGCGGCTGTGAGGGCAAGCAATGGCAAAGGAGGTGGAAAGGGCAGTGGACTTGAGAGGGAACGGGCGGTATTTTGCCCGGCGGCCCCGCCGTCGTGCACGATGGACTTGATGTTGAACCCCTGCGTGGGCGTAGTCGTGGTGATGTCCTCCTCGCTCAGTTTGCGCAGGATGGTGGTCTTACCCGCGTTATCCAGGCCCAGGATCAGGATGCGCGCCTATATCAGTGGGAAGCGGGGTGAGGGTGAGCGGGAGGCGGTGAGGGAACTTTAGAGGGGGCCGGTACGCGAGCGGAAGAGGGATGCGGAGTGAGGGAGCGAGGGAGGGAGGGCGGAGCGAGTGCGGGAAAGTAAAGCGGAACGGAAGCGTGAGCTGGAGCCGGAGCGAGAAGCGGAGACATAGGTTGAACTCCGTGTCGAGAGGGGGGCGGAGAGGGAGCGGGGCCGTTGGGGAATGGGTGCGGGGACCAAGGGAGGGCACCGGAAATGGCAACGTCTACGTCAAGAAACAGGTAAAAATATGCCCCCTCGCCCGCCACTACACATCGGTTGCCAAAACAGAGAAACAAACACCCGTTTGACTGGCCCGCCCCCGGGGGGTATGAGCGACGGGGTCGGTACGTGCGCAGGCATCCGGCTGCGTCGCGCGCGTGGTTCTAAATCTGCGCGGGGTGCGGGGATGGCAGCTACGGAAATATGGCGCGAGCGGGCGTGGGCTGTGTCCCCTGTGCCCCTCTCCTTGGCATTATTGACCCCCAGCCCCAAACGCGCGTACTCGCAGAGACCTCAGGGACCCAAGCGCTGTGTAATTTGGGCACAGGGTAGCGGGATGATCTGTTGCCGTGGTGGGCACGCACCTCGCCGTCTGACTTCTTGAGCCGCCGGAGGAGGCTGAGGAGACCCTGCGAAAGGAGACGGGGCGGTGCCAGCGCGTCAGTAGCGCCCCCTTCACCACGCTGAAAGGACGAATATTCGAAGTTCTCGCGGTGCACGTGGTGCCCTCTGCTTCCGTCGTCTGCGCGCCTTGGCCCGTTCTCCCCCCTGGTGTACTGTGCCACGCGGCGTCACACGCCACACGCGCCAGCACCGCCTCCGGCTGAGGCCTACCGAGGGCGTCGCGGGCGGCGCGGCGCGCGGCGCGCTTACCACCGCCCTCGAACCCGTCGTCGGGGCCGGGAGGGGGGAGGGAAAACGCAGCCGAGTGCCGAGCCTGTTGCTTACCATTTTTGGGGTGTGCTGCGGAGGTGGCGCCGGGTGGTGATCGGCTGCTGCGGCGGCCGTGCGGTCGACGGCTGCGGGTTACACGCGACGGGTGCAGGCGTGCGGGCGTGAGTGGAACAGCAGGTCGCCGCGGGCCCAAGCGCCAAGACGAGGGCGTAATCTCCTTCCTGCCTTTAGCGGACGGTTTTAGGGTTCAGGGTTTCACCGTGAAAACCTAAACCCGCGCCGCGCGGAGGGCCGCGGTCCGCGTCCAAGGTGGAGGAATCGCCACGAGGTACGTCGCGCACTCTCATCCGCGCTCGATCCGCCCCGAAGACGCTCGGCACCGGACGAGGCAGCGTCTCCGCCGTCCGCGTCCGTCCACAGCCGTAGCCGGTGGGGCGCATCGCGGCTTGACGGGCATTCAAAGCTTGAGCGAAAGGAAGAAGTGTGTCGCAGCGATGGGGGTCAAGGCGGAGACGCAGAAGCGGCTGCGCGCCTCCGTGTTCCTGATCGTGGTAGGGGGAGTATTGACGACAACGTCTCGAACGCGCAACGGAGCACGCCTTACATTAGGGTGGATGCTCACATAGACGCGCGGCGCGGACTCTGTTCGTGGTGGCCAGACGTCGATGAGCATGTTTCCTCGGCCCGATTTCGGTTTTTCGACTATCAAGTCGGTCGAGTGCTCGTTCCCCACGACCCTACTGTGTGGTGGGCCTGGCGGTGGGCAGCCTGATCGGGTACGCTGTGACGCCGCACGCGCCAGAGCCGGCCGCCGGAACTTCGGGCGGCTCGGCCCAGCACCAGCAGGCGTCGCACGGCAGGGGGGTATTGAGCACAAGCACTCCACCGACGTTGAATCTCCTTCATCCTCCCAAGAGTATGACCGCGTCCTCCTGCTCCTCCTCCTCCATACTCCGCGCGTCTGTATGATGGAGAATGAGAGTTCCTCCTCTGTCTCCTCCGCGCGTCTGTATGATGGAGTATGAGCACTCACACTCAAGATAAGCCGTGCCCCGATGTCGGTCGAGTGCTTGTTCTCAACGACCCTGCCGCACGGTTTCCTGTCCAACCTGCACATGCCCTCGTTCTCGCATCACCACCACCACGAGGACGGCGAGGACGGCGACGAGGGGGAGGATCACGGGCACCACGAGGAGTCCCCGGGGCACGGCGGCGGCGGACAGCGCGAGGCCGAGGGACGCCACGACGTAGGGGGGTTATTGATGACAAGCACTCGACTGACGTTGAATCTGCTCCTCCTCCTCCTCCTCCTGCTCCTCCTGCTCCTCGGCTTGTCTGTAAGAGCATCCACCCTGAATTCAACTGAAGGTAAATCCTGCTCCGAGTCGTGGAGTGCATGTTATCAACGACCCTCTTGCAAGGACGCGCACGAGGACGAGCCCGCGGCGAAGGCGCAGGATATGAGCGAGGAGGAGCCCGCGCCGCGGGTGCCCGACAAGGTGGCAGACGGGGTGGCCGGCAAGAAGTACACGCAGTCGGGGAAGCAGTCGTGGGCGAACCCGGAGCACCGCGAGACGTACAAGGTACGACCTGGCAGACAGTGACCGCCACGTCATCGACACGCATGTTGAACCCTCATGGCTTGAGTTAAGCGGAACCCTATGGTACGACAGGGTTCGGCATATGTTGCCCGCCACGTCATCGACCTGCATGTTGAACCCGCGTCTGTTTAGTCCCCAAACTAGAGGGTCTTCCCTGCACGTGGCAGGCGCGGCAGCTGGCCAGGGGCCCCGCCCCTCGCAGCCACCGCATTCACCTCTGGCAGGTAGCCCTTCCCCACCTGCTGTGACGCTGAGCCTACTAATCTTCAGTACCTCCTCGACATGATTAGACGGCATCCCATGACGTGGCGAGCAGGATTTGTCCGGCCCTCGTACAAGACCATGTACAACGAGTACCACAAGCTGCGCAGCGGCGCGGGCGTGTGCCACTCCTGCCGCTTTCTCGACGGGCTATTCAAAATATACAACTTCAAGCATGCGCTGGATGCAGGCTGCGGCACGGCCGTTATGGTCCGTAAGATGCGCGCGAAGGGGATTGATGCGCGTGGTATCGAAGCCGCCAGCTTGCCCTTGGAGGAGTACGCCAAGGAAGGGACTGATGGATAGTGTTCGCCACGTCATAGGATGCCACTCAAGAAGCGAGGGTTCGAAATTCGTTTGATGACGTGGCGAGCAGTATCCATCAGTCCCTGAGCGAAGGATCTGTTGGAGAACGGCACGGTGTTCTCGGTGCCCATGCAGGAGATCCCGTTTGAGACCGCGCGGTTCGACCTGATCACGTCCGTCGAGGTGTTCGAGCACATCCCGGAGGCAGGGGGGGGGGTGAGATCAAGCGCTCCACCGACGTTGAATCACACCCTCCTCCTCCGCGTGCCTGGCGGTTGTTCAGAACAAGCACTCGACCGACGTTGAATCTGCTCCGCCTCCTCTGCGCGTGTGTACGAGCATTCACATTCAGGGTCAGTCATGCTCCGATCTCGGTTCGGGAGCTTGTTCTCAATGACCCTCCTCGCAGGCGGACATCGACCGCTCCATCAACGAGATCTCCCGCGTCGCCAAGGCCGGCAGGGCCGAGCCATAAGACTATTTTCCCAGCCGGCCGTTTGTCTCTGAAACAACAGGAGCTATTGCGGGAGAGGGCGACAAGGCTAGCTGGCTCTCCTCACTTTAGCTCGACGCTTCACGTCCCAATCAAGGGGCAGTGCTGACTCGCACCCACAGTCATCCTGCTTTATACCTTAGCGGTACATAAGTGCAAGCTGAATATAAAACTTGTGTCACGGCCCTGGAGACGGGCGCCGCGGCGTTCATCACTGTGGGGCAGTCCACCTCGCGGTTCGACACCGTGGAGGCAGGGACTGATGTCTTGTCGGCAGAGTTGCCAAGTCTACCGCCAAATACCGGAAACTCTAAATCTACTTTGTCACAGTCGACCCTTGGGGTCTTTAATGAGTAGAAATGAAGCCAAAACTGGGACGAAATCAACTCAACAAATGAGGGTTCGAAGTGCGTTAATGATATTTCGAGCACCATCCATCAGTCCCTACGTGGAGGGGCGGCGCAAGAGCGCGGTGGCGGCCATCAGCACCCAGTTCAAGTTCCACGAGACCGTCAAGCCGCGGCAGTGGTGGATCGATACCTTCTGCGCGCACGGCAGGGGCCTACACTCGTCCACCTCGCATCTCATCCTCAGCCATCCAGAGCTGAGCCATCCTTGTCACTGAAATCAACCAATCTGCCCCACGAAAGGTGCTCAGGTTGAGCCGAAAAGTAGACGAGTGTAAGCCCTTCGTCCACTTCTCAGATCATCCTGAGCCGTCTTTGTCATTGAATTCATCCAACGTATCGCACGAAAAGTGCTCAGGCTAAGCCAAAAGGTGGACGAGGGTATGCCCCTAGCGCACGGCTTCTACGAGGACCCCAAGGCGTACATTAACATGGTGAAGTTGGCCAACGAGGGCGGGCTGTCGCGGCCGCCGCCGCGCGGCTGGCTGGCCCTCGTCAAGGCAGGGGCCGCCCAGATTCTGCCCGCCACGTCATCAACACGGCATTTGAGCCCTAGTTTCATGACGTGGCACCCTATGACGTGGCGAGCTATATCTGCCATAACCTTTGCCTGCCACGTCATCGAAACGCACTTTGAACCCTCATTTCTTGAGTGGTTGGCATCCTGTGACGTGGTGAGGACATCTGTTTGGCCCGACGTGAAGGGCAAGCCTGGGTCGCGGCCGTGCAAGTGCACGGTGCCGGCGGGGCGCCAGGAGAACTGGTTCTGCGGCGTCGGCCGCCCCAGCGCCAAGCGCGATGTCGCCAAGCTCTGGGCCGAGCTGCGCTCCTCGTAAGCCGGGGAGGGGGAGGAGGAAGGGGGGGAGAGGGAGCGGGCAAAGAGAGACGGTGAAGTCAGAGCGAGAGCGAGAGAAATCGACAGAGAGCGAGAGAGCGAAAGAGGAGGCAGAGCTGTTTAAATGTATTGTCTATTTTCCCGTGCGCATCTGAGGAAAGATTTGATTATTACATTTTATGAGAAGAACCATTCTGAAGCATGATTCTCCATCCAACGCGCCAACCATAAGGCGTGTGTGATGGTCATAGTTTCCTAATTCAAGGTTACAAGAGCTGCTTCGCCTCGCAGTTTACCGCATGTTGCCTACCCGCTAGCTAGAGAACAAAGACCCGAGTTGCACGTCCTCGCCGCCACCGTTGCTATTTGAAATATAAAACTGCCGTGGACCTAAGGTCGCTTCACTGCAACATAAGCGGAATCGAAAAGGCTTCTGCTTCAACCTGTGGAGGAACAAACGGAGCATCCGATGACGGTGGCACCGCATTCTGTGCCCACTGTAACTCCACCCCAGGGGGTGTCAACGCCGCGACCACCAACCCCCCGTGTCCCTCCGACTTCGCTAAAGCCAACGAGATCGCCGTGCGCAAGTCCCTCGTAGTAGCGGCGCGAGTTGAAATTGAAAGAAACATTTGAAAGCGGTTCATCATATTGTAGTTTCAAGCGCTGACAACAGCACGGCCCGTGGTCAGAGAAGGAAAGAGCGAGAGAGACCATTCCGCGTGCATCAGGAGGCACCAGGCTCTTGCCCTGGCCCCCGTGGTCAACCCGGGGTCAACCTGCCCCCGGCCCCCACTGCTTCAAAATGCGTTGCCCCTGGGGGGCTGCGGGGCGGCGGGGCGGTGGGGCAGCGGCAGGGTGGGAGAGGAAGGGGGGGGGGCGACGGGGGCGGAGGGGGTGAAGGGCGGTAACAACAGAGTTGGAGCTGGCGAGGGAGGGAGAGGGAGATGCGGCGCGAGTGAGAGAGCGGGAGGAGGAGGAGGAGGAGGAGAAGGAGGGAGAGGTGCACCGCCCTACCTCGTGTCCCCATCCTCCACTATCTCAAGCACTAGTTGCTTGGCCGCTTCCACTTGTTGCGGTGTGCCGGTGATTTCGCACAGACCCGAGTTGCGCGTCACTCGCATGTTCGCCCCAACCAATAAGGTCTCCCGGGGGAATCGTTCCCGTCAGTCAAACACGCACACTATGCGGTGGTTGACGTTGAGAGCACCAGTTGAATGCGCGATAAATGACGCAGTGAGCACCGTAAAGCTATGCAGTGGATGACGTGGCGAGCACTGGAACACTATGCGGTGGAGCCCTGCCACTCTTCCCAATGAGCTCGTGGATCTTCGCCCCGCCTTTGCCGACCACGCGCGAGGCGTGCATGCCGCGGCTCAGGGGCTTACACTCGTCCATTGCTCGGCTCAATGTAACCACGTGTTGAGCGACACGTCTGTGGTGTTTGTGGGTTTCCAGTGACGAACGACTCAGGCAGTCAGGTTGAGCTGAGTTCATGAAGTAGTGACGAGTGTAAGCCCCTGCCGCAGTTCAACGAGATTCCCACGCCCCCGTTTGGCAGGCTCGCTGGCTCGGAGACGGTCGTTGTGCAGGGCCACCCTGCGAGCCCAGAGAGTGTCCGGTAAACATGCACAGCACAGGTGCCTCGCGCCGCACTCCGCCCGTACGCGGGTCGCGGCCCCAGGCCGTGGCGCCCTGGCTCGTTAGTGTCTGGAGGGTTGAGGTCGCCACTGCCACCGCAGTTGGGGGGCGTGCCGGGGGTTTGCATCGGCATGGCAACGACGTCGCCCCCGGTACCGCCAAACAAGCTGGGCTGAAGCTGCACGCGGCCATGCTGCTCACAGGCCCGGCGCACCCGGCGCACACGCGCCGCGCCCAGGAGACCCCCCGCCCAGGAACATTCATTCAACTCGGGGGTCGACTGGTTTCGACTGGTTGCACCACCCCACCATTATGAAGGGCGCCTGGCCCACCTGTTTGTCCAACCCCCGGGCATGATTCGTTGTCATCGGTCCGACGCGTGCGGGCGCGCGCTTAACCAGCCGTAAGGCGTGTGGTGGTCTGCCGCGTGTTGGTGGAATTCCTTAGCTGCCGAGCCTCTGCCACCTCAAACTGTGAGAGTCATTTCGAGTGTAGGGTTATTTTAGGGGTTCATCCTGTACCTGTACTGTTTAGGGTTTGGTTAGCGCGTGGCGTCAAATAGACCGCTCCCATTGGCTGTGCTGCCCGATCTGCGGAAGATTTCCACATCCACCTCAACATCCTATCCAACATTCTCCCACTTTCACCCCCGGCACCGACACGAGTCGCGGTCTCACACACGGCATCCTGGCGAACCCTTCGGAAGCCGACGAGGCCCCGTTCGGCCTGACCCCACTGGCGCGCCGGGGCTGGCTGCGTTTGCTCGCGGTGCAACGCACGCCGAGCCGGAGCTCGCAACGAATCGGGGCACCCAAAAAAACTTCTCACAGAAAGCGGGCGCGGGCGCCGGGGGGATTGATCCAGTACACGCAGCACTCCTTCGTCGTGAGCGTGAACTCGGAGCCGTAAACCCCTATCAAGTTGACAGGGGGCGAGGCAGGGGGTTTATTGAGAGCATGCACTCGACTAACGTCGAATCGACGAACCGAGTCCACGCGTTTGCTTAAGATATTCTCAACCTGAAGGTGTGAGTCTTGCGGGCACGTCCGACCTCGGTTCGAGTGCTTGTGCTCACGACCCTCCTGCCAGGTGCCTATCACCCTAAGCCCTAATGGCGGCGGCATGTGCGGCGGCGACGGCGGCGGCGGCGGGCTCGGCCGCTGTGCGGGGCGGGGGCGCGTCGAGGACGCGGTTGTTAGACGGGGGTGGGGGTGGGGGTGGGGGTGGAGGTTGCACTGCATCCTCGTCAGCGAGCTCTAGGGCGACGGCTCGGGTGCGGTCGCGAGGGGGCGCGGGTGGTGCGAGGGGGGCGTCGCGCGGGGGAGGTGCGGCACGCGCGGCGACTGGCGGCGCGGACGGCGCGGTGGAGGCAGGGGAGACCGCAGTCATCCTAAAGCGAGCGTCATCCTAAAGCGAGCGATATTAGTTGCTGACGGGAGAGGCTGCACCGAATGCATTGGTGACCTTAGAGCAAACAGCCAGGTTGATTTACTTGGCCCTGTTGCCCTTCGAGGATGAGGAGGAGGCGGCGAATACACTGGGACACCATGATCAAACAGCCAAGTGGACAGACATGGCCCTGCACCGAGGAGAGCAACATCGTAGGGACGCACAAGAAGTCGCCCGGGATTCTAGCGCTGCCGGTTTTGCAACCCTTGCAGCTCGAGATGGAAGGGGGCGGGGACTTCATGATGGTAGGGGCTTACACTCGTCAACTTCTCAGCCCCCCGTGAGCCGTTTTTTCACCGAACCACCCACCCAATACCACCAAAAGTTCTCAGGATAAGCCTGAAAGTGGACGAGTGTAAGCCCCTGCCTGATGGGGACCGCCGCTGAGCGCGACCACTGGTTCCCCGTCGCCTTCTCAGAGGCAGGGGTTTGCACTCGTCCATCGCCCACTTTTCAGCTCAACCTGAGCCATTTATTTCACTGAAACCTCCCAACACTCGTCCACTTTTCGACTCAACTTGAGCCGTATTCTGTCACTGCAGCTACGCAGTGTATCGCACCAAAAGTGCTCACATTGAGATGAAAAGGGGACGGGTGTCAGCCCCTACTCGGAGGGTGTGGACGAGACCACGCTGATCCCTTTCGACCTTTTCAACGTGCCGTGGGTCATCTTCCGCGGACCCGACGGCGTCGCCGGATGCATCAAGGATGAGTGTGCGCACCGTGCGTGCCCTATCTCCCTGGCAGGGAGGTTATTATAAGTAAGCACTCAACCGACGTTGATTCTCCTCCTCCTCCTCTGCGTCTCTGTATGAGCCTGATTGTAATAAGTCTCTGTATGAGCCTGTATGCAATGTAGCGCCCTATATGAGCCTGTATGGGCGCATGTATGTGCCCTGAAGGTAAACACATGCTCCGATCTCGGTCGAGTGCTTGTTCTCAATGACCCTTCCACCTGGGCAAATTGATCGACGGGCAGCTGCAGTGCCCATACCACGGGTGGCAGTACACCACGTCGGGCAAGGTGATGCACCAGCCGTCCATCAGGAAGATGCTCCCCAACGTGTACGTTGACGGCAGGGGCGTCCACTCGTCCACGTTTGACCTCAACATGCAGTCTGTCTTTTCAGCTCAACCTGAGCCGTTCGTTTCACTGATACACTGACGCCACTCAGCGTATCCACCCAACGCTGAGCTGAAAAGGGAATGAGTGTAAGGCCCTGCTCGAAGCCGTCCCTGCGATGGAGCGCGACGGGCTGATGTACGTGTGGGCCGGGAGGGAGGCGCCGGAGGTGGCAGGGCGCTGCAGCTTGCCCCCGGGTTTGACCCCGAGTTGACCCCAGGTTGACCTGACCCCACGTAGACCCCACATTCGACCCCAGATTGACCCAAGGTTGACCTCAGGTTGACCCCAGGTTGACCCCAGGTTGAACCCAGGTCGATCCCAGGTCGATCCCAGGTAACACCCTAGGTTGACCTCAGGTTAAACTCAGGTTGACCCTTACCTGGGTTGGCTGCGCTTGGTTTCAGCGCTTGAAGTTCAAATATGATGAACCGCTTTCAGACTTTGCTTTCAACTTCAACTCGCGCCTCTGCAAGGAGGAGTTCCCAGTGAACCTGAAGCCCCCGCCAGGCTTCGACACCCTGGCGGAGGTGACGATTGATATTCCCATGGAGGCGGACCAGGTGTGGGCGCGCCTTATGGACATCAAGGGGCGGTCGTCACGCAAGGATAAAATCCCGTTCTCCTCGGCGAGCCAGGCGATGAGCGACGAATTCTTCCCCAAGATCGTGGCTGGGCTGTTGAGGGGCAAATGGGCGCCGGTGCCGCGGCGAGTCTCATTCCTCCCGGTAGGGCCACGATCTGCTCTTGTCCCCATCCCCGCCCCACTCCCCGCCCCCGCCCGTGCCCCCTGCCACCGCTTCCGCCCCCGCCCCAGTCCCCGTCCCCGACCTGGACCCGACCCGGCCCCAACTGAGTAGGCGGCGCCGCCAACGTCGGTGATCGACCTTCACACGGCAGACTGGTCGCGGTCCAGGTCCAGAGTCACATCCACCTAAGGCTCCGTCCCTGTCCCCGTGCCCGCCCCGTTGACGCCCTCGCCACCGCCACCGCCGCCGCCGCCGCCGCCCCAATCTGCAGCTTGACCCAAAGTTGTTCGTCCCCGTGTTGACCGCGCCTGGATTCAGCGCTTGAAGTTAAAATATGATGAACCGCTTTCAAACTCTACTTTCCATTTCAACTTACGCCGCTAAGTCGAGGCTTGTGTCCTGGACTCCACCCTGGAGCTTCAGCCCCAGGACGGCGGCGAGGGCGAGCGGAGCAACTGGAACATCCACCAGATGCACGTGGTGCTGCCGGCGCGGCCGGGGCACACGCGCGTGCTGTTCCGACTATCGGCCGACTTTATCCCTGCGCCGGTAATCACCAAGGCAGGGTGGCCTTTGAGAAACAATACTCGACCGACGATGAACTTTCTCCTCCTGCTCTCTGTATACTCGGCGCGTCTGTATGAGGGGGTCATTGCGAGCCAGCACTCGACCGAGCTTGGATTTCCTTCTCCTCCTCCGTATGCTCCGCGCGTCTGTTTGAGCCTTCACCCTGAAGGTTAGGCACGATCCGATATCGGTCGAGTGCTCGTCTCAATAACCCTGCTGCAAGGTGGTCGGAGGGGAGGTGTGGCGCAACCTGGCGGAGATGGTGCTGCATGAGCAGCTGGAGGAGGTGCGGGGGCGCTCCAGGCAAGGGGGTCATTGGGAACAAGCCTTCGACCGACATTGAATTCATTAAATATCCTCCACCGCCTCCGCCGTACGCCGCCGCACGTCTTTATAAGCATTCTCCCTGAAGGTGCTGTAAGTCGAGCTTCGATCTTGGTCGAGTGGGTTTGTTCGCAATGACCCTCCTTCCCCGTTCACCCTAAAGGTAAGTCGAGCTTCGATCTCGGTCGAGTGCTTGTTCTCAGTGACCCTCCTGCCAGGGGCGGCGGCGACGGCGCGGCGGCGGCATGGGCTTATACTCGTCAACTTCCCACCTCAACCTGAGCTGTTTCTGTCACTGCCAGACCTTCGCCACCCAGCTAATCCCACAAGAGCTGCTTACGTTAAGCTGAAAAAGTGTACGAGTGTATGTCCCTGAGCGGCGGCGGGTGCGGCGGACACCTACCAGAAGTTCCGGGCGGCCGTGGCCAAATAGAAGAAGGGTCTGCGGGGGGGTCTTCAGAGGGGTATCTATAGGGGTCTTCAGGGGGGACTAGAGGCTGGGATCCGTAGGGGCCGAGAGGGGTTTTGAGTGGGGATCTTCAGAGGGGTCTCAGGAGCGGACTAGAGGGGTCCATATGCTGAGAGGGGTCCGGAGGGGTCTCCAGGGTGGTCTGCAAACGAGCCGCCGGGAGGGGGGACTGAGTGCGTGAGTGATGCGGCGGAGAAATAGAGTGCGCTGCCGGGGGAAGTAAGTGATGAATGAGTGATGGTTTTGGGTGGAGTGGTTTCGTAACTGGCTCCATGCAAATAGAAGTGGACGGCGTGTTGGGTTGCATTCTTGCTGAGTTTTGATAGTTCCACAGTAGTTAATATCCAAGGCATGAGCTTCTCTTCATTTTCACACTTATCGGTCTTTCTTCGCCCCGCGCACGCGCTTCAAGTCAAGCAGATGAGGTAGCTCTATCAAAAAAAAAAAAAAAAAAATGCTCTAAACGAATGCTCTAAATAAATATGATATGCTTTGAATATCATCGACTCCCCCGTGGTCAAAGAGATATGTGAGCCGACGCCGACGCCCCCCCACCGCGCCCTACGCCGCCGCCGGCGCGACGCAGCGAAGCTCCTGTGGCACCGCTCTCGGTTTGAACAGCGCTTCATCATCGAAGTACTTCATCAGCCAGCGGATAGGGCGTGACAAATATTGCTCGCCACGTCAAGTGACTCCATTTAACTCATGAAATGAGGGTCTAAATTGTGGAGGATGACGTGGCGGTCATGCTCGCCACGACATGTGATTGTGTTTCACTTAAGAAATGAGGGTCTAAATGTGTAGGATGACGTGGCAGGCATCAACTGTCAGGCACTAGGGTCTACAATGTGGAGGATGCCGTGGCAGGCATCATCTGTGAGGCCCTACCAGCGCACGCACTCCGAGCGCCGCCCGCCCGGCCCGTACCACTCCGGCGCGAACTAGGGCCTGGCAGATAGCTCTCGCCACGTCATGTCATGCCGTCCCAGTCATGAAACGAGAGTTTGAAGTGTGGTGGATGACGTGGCACGCATCATCTGTCAGGCCCTACCGCGAACGACACCCCCCCGGGCGCTGGCAGCCGCATCAGCACGTGCGGCCACACGTTGTAGCGGCGCAAGTTGAAATTGAAAACCAAGATTGAAAGCGCTTCTCCATATCATAGTTTCAAGCGCTTGGTTCCAGGCGCTGTCAACATGGGTTTGATGAGGTCAGTCTGCACCGCCCTACCACGTCCTTCCGCATCCTGACCGGCCCCAGGCCCGTCGCCTTGCTCGCCACGGCGTTCATCACCAGGTCGTCGCACGCACCGCGCGCTAGGGCCTGAGAAACATTGACCGCCACGTCATCGACACGCATTTTTAACCCTCGTTTGTCGAGTTAAACTGCATCCTCTGACGTGGACGGCTCGAGCAATATCTGCCAGGCCCTGCCACACACATTCCCCTTGTACGTGGCGTCCCGCAGCTGCTTCGCCCGCGCCGTGAGACTCTCCCCCGCCGCTCCTCCCCGCAGCTCCTTCGCGCGCCGGTGAAATTTCCGGTGCATCAGCATCGTCTTGCCAATGATCACGTTGGGGCCCGTATTTGCCGACTGACTCATGTAGTTCCCCGTGATAGGAGCGATATGCCGCGGGTCCAGCCCCACGATGGAGTCCTCGTGCTCCCGCAGCTGCCCCAGCATAGAGCCTGACAGATAAATGCTGCCACGTCATTGTCCACATTGTAGACCCTGCTTTCTTGAGTTAAATGGAGTCAAATGACGTGGCGCGCGTTATCTGTCAGGCCCTATGCCTGTCACGTCATCTTGCACATTTAGACCCTCCTTTATTGAGTTGAATGGAGTCACATGACGTGGCGAGCTTAATCTGCCAGGCCCTATGCCTGTCACCTCATCCTCCACATTGCAGACCCTCGTTTCTTGAGTCAAATGGAAACACATGACGTGGCGAGCAAAATCTGCCAGGCCTTACCCCAGCATGCATTGCAGCAGCCCCTCCGTGAGCAGCACATCGTCGTCTACCGTGAGAATCGCGTCCACGCGCGACGCGTCGTGCGCCAGAGTGTACCGGTTCATCATGTCGTTGCGCTCGGCCCGAATGAGCTCAACGCCGGGGGGCACCTCGGGCGGGTCCGCCTCCGTGCAGGGGCTCACGCTCGTCCACTTCTCTGCTCAACATGAACCGTTCTTGTCATTCATATACACTGATATCACCCGACGTGTCCCTCTACAGGTGCTCACGATTTGTCGAACAGCGGACGAGTGGAAGCCCCTACCAGTAGGTTGTTCCAGATGAACACCACGCGGTCCACCGTTCTGTAGGGGGCACCACCAAAGCGTGCACACAAGATTCAACAAAACTGGTGCCCCTTCTACAAACAAACACTACAAGACTGTTCGATTGGTGAAACTCCACTCAACACTCCCCATCCATACACAACACAAGATTAAACAAATTGCTGAAACTCTGCTCAACACCACCCATATACTGCGCAGTCTCGGTTATGTGGCCTTGTGGTGACAAGTTGCCGGCATCGAATCCCAGCGCTGAGAAACGATGCGCGGGAGCACAATACCAGTACAGCACACAGACTACGAATCCACGGCCCCTGTGAACCTGGTTTGAAAAGGGCTGGCATCGGCACAACTCCCGTAGAGGAACCACACCTGTCCCTTGCGCCCTCCCCTACTGCACGCAGTCGTGGCTCTGTGGTGGGACATCGAGTTGCTGGCATCGCAGCGCTGACAAACGTGCATGTGGGCACAACTCACAGACAACGAAAAGTCGGCCCACGAAATTGGTTTGAAACCGGACGGCATCGGCACAACTTATCTAATCCTCACCGTGTCGGGCATTGCGGTGTATCGGTCGAACAGCTGGCGGTAGTTGGCGATGCGGCTGGTCTTGTATCCCATGAGGACCACCGTGCAGGGGCTTGCACTGGGGGTTGTTCTGGCGAGTGAGTAGCGAATGTGAGTGTCATTCGGGGGAGTCAGGGCATGTGAGTGCGTGTGAGGCAAGTGGCACTCACTCGACAATGTGTTCGTTATTCGTCTTCCGCGAGTGTAAGCCCCTGCCACGGTGACCTTGTCCTCGGCGCGCGTCACGGGCGTGGGAGCTATCGCCTCGCATGGCGTGCTCTGTGCCATGTCGCAGGGCGTGCGCTCGCGCGGGAACAGCGTGATGCCGCCGAAGGGGTCATGCAAGGATATCCTGCTGATCGTGAAGTGCTCCCATCTGTAGATCAGATAGCCCGCGCACACCAAGCATGCCCCTGCGACCACTCGCTCCGCGGTGACGGCGAGCCGCCGCCGGCCCCGAGGCACCATGGTGGGGGAAATCACCATGGTCACGCTCGCCTCGTCGTTTCGTCGTTTCACTGGAGAGTCCATGGGACGCGCGGCGAGGGAAGGCCTCGTCATGGGCGACTACGTTCGGTTCCCGCGCTACGCCCCGGTCGTTTCCAGCGTCAAGACAGACGTCCTCGTGCTCGCACCCGGAAATGCGTCAACAATGCCGAGCTCGTGGACGAGTGGGCGGACAAGCGCTACAACGAGGAAGCCGGCGAGTTGGCAAGGCGGCTGGGATCAGAGTTCGTGCCCCTCGTCACATCGCGTCTTATTCTTTTTTTGAATCGAAAGACGAAACGACGTGACGCGATCGACCCAGTACAGGATAGCGATAGGGTAAACGGATAAATAGAGCGATGATTATACTCATGCGGGGCCCTCCTCTCCCTCCTCCCGAGAGGCCCCTTCTGGGGGTGTTCGGCGCAGCCCTGAAGCTGAGAAAGCCTACACCCGGACAAACCCTCCACTCGGATAAACCTTGAACATGGGGAAACTCTAAACCATAAACATGGGACGGCAGGGCCTGACTGTTTGCTCATAGTGTACCGGTGCACCCAAGGGGCGACAAGGCTTGACTGTTTGTTCATCGTGTACCGGTGCA
>Ga0307488_10000321_pt1 | contig 38398 bp, 38 predicted proteins | sample SB02metaG_FD_202248 | JGI IMG/M metagenome (GOLD analysis project Ga0307488, IMG submission 202248) | Sea-ice brine microbial communities from Beaufort Sea near Barrow, Alaska, United States - SB 0.2 | ecosystem: Environmental > Aquatic > Marine > Coastal | place: USA: Alaska | collected... | reverse complement strand
TTTGACGCGGGTTGGATCCTGAAAAAAGCGTGAAAGTGTCGGCCGCGACACCCCAATCGCGACGGACAACTCACTCATAGTGTTGATGCGCGGCTTCATCATATTGTCTTTCCTCCAACTCCAGTTCTCATACCATAACCCACGACCCGCGCACGTCATCATTTCTTTACACCCGTAAAGTATTGTGCAAATTCTTTTACGTGTAAATCATTGGCTAAAGGCGATCAGTGCCAGTGCTTCCGCAAATCGAGGAAACCTTCATCGGATCAGATGCGTTGATCATTGATATTAATGACGTTCTGGCATTCGACGCTACGGCCTGGGCCAATGATTTCGCGCTGGGGAACCGGACTGCGTAGGGAGCGCAACACCACGTTGACTGCGGAATCTTTAGAGATCTTGTTACTATCCGTGAAGATGTCTCGTCCGCCTCGCGGCCGGCCATTGGCTTTTTCAATGTACTTGGACTGGCAGGGGGCCTTTTGGACACGCCTTCATGGGTCGACCTCATCTATGTCAGACCACTCAGCACCCAAGTGGAGGCCAGCATGATCTGATCAAAGGTAAAGTGTACGCCGAAAGCGACAGCATCTGCTGTCAATCGCTTCATCAAGCAATCGGTTATGTCGCTACGAACCAAAGACCTTTGATCTCACAGAAGTGCGTTTTCGAATCGTTCCAGATCAACGCGTGACTTTAACTAACTTCGAAAGATGTGGCGGAGAGGTTCTCACGCTTAGGTCTGAAACGGCAAAAGTGGTGAGCCCGCCCGGATCCGAACCGGGGACCTACTGATTAAAAGTCAGTTGCTCTACCAACTGAGCTACAGGCCCACACCGCGGCATTTAGAAACAGCCGCCCTAAGGGTCAACCCCTAATCACGTCGCAAGACTGGATAAGTCGCAGATGCTCAACTATATGCGCTGACATGACACAGACCTTCCCCTCCGGCGTGCCGTTCATGAAGATGCACGGACTTGGCAACGATTTTGTGGTGATCGACGCGCGTGACGGCGTTATGCGGGTCACAGACGCGACTGTGATGGCTATGGCAGATCGTCATCGTGGGATCGGATTTGATCAGTTGGCCGTGATAACAAAGCGCGATGATGCCGACGTGCATCTGACTTTTTACAATTTGGACGGCAGCACTGCAGGTGCCTGCGGCAATGCCACGCGCTGCGTTGCGCGCTACATTATGGACGAAACGTCTAAGACCGACCTGACACTGACCACAGATCGCGGCATCTTGCTGGCCCACGACGCTGGTGATGGTATGACCTCAATCAATATGGGCCAGCCGCAGCTGACCTGGCAAGAAATTCCCCTAGCACGTGACGTTGACCTAGATGCGCTACCGATTGACGGTGCGCCGATGGCGACGGGCATGGGAAATCCACATTGCACGTTCTTTGTGGATGATGCCGAATCGATTGATCTGACAGCAATCGGCGCGCTGATCGAACATCATCCGCTTTACCCCGAACGAACCAATGTACAGCTCGCCCATCTCGTTGGTCCTGACCATCTTCGAATGCGGGTTTGGGAGCGCGGTGTCGGGGTCACGCTTGCGTCAGGTTCTTCGTCGTGTGCCACAGCTGTTGCCGCACACCGTAGAGGGCTGACAGGGCGCCGCGTGCGCATCGATCTGGACGGCGGTACAATCCACATCGATTGGCGCGATGACGGTGTCTGGATGACGGGTCCGACAGCGCATGTCTTTAGCGGCGTATGGTACCATGAACGCCCCTAAATTTACAACTCTTGGCTGCCGTCTGAACGCCTACGAAACCGAGGCGATGAAAGAGCTTGCGGGCGCGGCAGGTGTGCAAAATGCAGTTATCATCAACACCTGCGCCGTAACCGCAGAGGCCGTGCGCAAAGCCAAGAAAGAAATCCGCAAGCTGCGGCGCGAAAACCCCGATGCGACGTTGATCGTGACAGGGTGCGCCGCGCAGACCGAACCCGAAACGTTCATTGCCATGCCGGAGGTGTCCAAAGTCATCGGCAACACCGAAAAGATGCAAGCGGCCACATGGGCTGGTATGGCCCCCGATCTCATCGGGCAAACCGAACCCGTGCAGGTGGACGACATTATGTCCGTCACCGAAACTGCTGGCCATTTGATCGACGGCTTTGGCACACGCAGCCGCGCCTACGTCCAAGTGCAGAACGGCTGTGACCATCGCTGCACATTCTGCATCATCCCTTATGGTCGTGGAAATTCGCGCAGCGTTCCAGCTGGGGTCGTGGTGGAACAGATCAAACGACTGGTTGGCAAGGGCTACAACGAGATCGTTCTGACAGGCGTGGACCTGACGTCGTGGGGCGCGGACCTTCCTGCATTGCCGAAACTCGGTGATCTGGTCATGCGTATTCTGAAACTGGTGCCGGACCTGCCGCGCTTGCGGATCAGCTCGATTGATTCAATTGAGGTAGATGACAACCTTCTGTGCGCCATCGCCACAGAACCGCGCCTAATGCCGCATCTGCACCTAAGCCTCCAACATGGCGACGACCTCATCCTCAAACGAATGAAACGCCGTCATTTGCGCAACGACGCCATCAAGTTTTCTGAGGACGCCCGCAAACTGCGCCCCGACATGACGTTTGGCGCGGATATTATTGCCGGCTTCCCAACAGAGACCGAGGCGCATTTCGAAAATTCCCTGAAACTTATCGATGATTGCGCGCTGACGTGGCTGCACGTCTTTCCGTATTCCCCACGCCAAGGCACGCCCGCAGCGCGGATGCCTGCCGTAAACGGCAATGACATTAAAGCTCGCGCCGCACGACTTCGTGCCGCAGGTGACGTTGCGGTTACCAAGCACCTCACCGCGCAACTGGGTAAGACTCATCAAGTCTTGATGGAAAATCCACGTATGGGCCGCACAGAACAATTTACCGAAGTCACCTTTGAAACCGACCACCCAGAATCACAGATCATCACCGCCAAGATCATCGGCATCCGTGATCATCGACTCACCGCTTAGGCTTCATCTTGGCTAAAAAACTCCCACCGGAGGCTCCCATCATTTCAACGTTCCCCATACTCTATTCATTCCGGCGCTGCCCCTACGCCATGCGTGCGCGCCTTGCGATTGCGTCAGCGGGCACCGCTGTAGAATTGCGCGAAATCCTGTTGCGCGACAAAGCACCCGAGTTTTTGGCCGCATCGCCCAAGGGGACCGTGCCAGTACTGTTGGCGGACACCATCATAGAAGAATCGATAGACATCATGCACTGGGCCATCGCCCAAGCCGACCCTGAAGGCCTGATGCATCATATTGGTGATGCAGCCATCGCGTTGATCGCTGAATGCGACGGTCCGTTTAAGACCGCCCTCGACCAGACCAAATACGCGGTCCGCTATCCCGACATCGACGCTTCAGAAAGTCGTGCAGCCGCAGCCCACTTCATCATCAAACTTAATGCACAGCTTAACGGGCAGCGATGGCTTTACGGCGATTGCCTAACGCTGGCCGACCTCGCGATTCTGCCGTTCGTGCGCCAGTTCGCGCATACGGACCTTGAATGGTGGGACGCACAATCTTTCTGCCACGCGCAAATCTGGCTCAAGACGTTCACAGCTTCAAATCGGTTCAAATCCATTATGACCAAGTACACCCCTTGGAAATACGGCGATGGCGTGATCCTGTTTCCCAAACCCCAAAGGACCGCATCCGATGCACCCCAACCCGATCTTTCGCAAAACGACTGATACGCGTGCTTTGGCATTCGTGCGCGAACGCGCATTTGGACAAATCACCGCAATAAGTCCTGACGGATTGCTTGCGGCGCACGTGCCAGTCTTGCTGTCCGAGGATGCACAAACCCTTGATCTTCACCTAGTATGCTCGAACCCGATCGCGCGCGCCCTTGCTGACCCGCTCAATGTCCTGCTCACGGTGACAGGGCCAAATGGCTATGTGTCGCCAGATTGGTACGGCGTGGATGATCAGGTCCCGACATGGAATTATGTAGCAGTGGAGATACGCGGCACTTTAGAAATGCTGGGCCAAGAAAGCATGCGCGACGTGCTGGATCGCCAGACCGCGCATTTTGAGGATCAGCTTCCCAAACCCCAGTGGACTACCGCCAAGATGACGCCGGATGTCTTGGAAAAGATGATACGCCAGATCGTCCCTTGCCGCTTGACCATCACAGACATGCAAAGCACTTTTAAACTAAGCCAAAACAAACCCGACGACGTGCGACAGCGTGCCGCCGACGCGATGGCACAAAGCAGAATTGGCATGGAAGTCATGGCCCTCATGCGTGCCCCAACAAACGACGACTTAAAGGAAGCCCCATGAAACTGATCATGTCACCACCCTCGCCCTTTGCGCGCAAAGCCCGTGTTCTCCTGCGTGAAACCGGATTAATCGACCGTGTTGAGGAAATCGAAATCTCAACGACACCGCTTGCCTCAGACGCACAAATACTTGCGGCGAATCCCACAGGTAAAATACCTGCCCTGATCCGTGAAGACGGACCAGCGATTTACGACAGCCGCGTTATCACCCGCTATCTGGATGATATGGCAGACGCGGGGCTTTATCCGGTGACCAGCCTGTACGAAGTGCTCACACTCGAAGCAATGGCAGACGCGATTATGGAAATTACGGTGGGCATGGCCTACGACGCGCGTTTTCGTCCTGATCAGCAATTCCCCGACTGGACAGAAGCGCAATGGGGCAAAGCCGCCCGCGCAGTTGCCGCGATCAACAGCCGCTGGATGAGCCACCTCAGCAGCCCGCTGAATATGGCCCAAATCGCTGTGTCATGCGCCTTGTCTTATATTGATCTGCGCCATAACGCCCGTAACTGGCGCCACGAAAACGATGCCTTGGCAAAGTGGCAGGCCGAATTTGAAGCCCGCGATGCGATGCAGGCAACGAAAGCCTGAAGTTGCCAATTATTTGGGCCAAGGACGAGACACTTGACGGGGGCCAATCGCCGCATGCGACCAGATGTGTTTGAATGATACTGGACCTAGTGAGTACGGGCGGCTAAGAAGCGAACGGAATGAAAGTCCTTTTTCGGGGCCTTCATCGTATTTGACGGGCAAAAAGCCCCAAAATTCGGAGATCATCAAGTGGCTAACGCAGAAGACCATCAAACAACCCGCCGCGACTTTATCTATTACGCGACAACTGGCGCTGGTGCAGTCATAACGGGTGCTGCTGTTTGGCCACTCGTAAATTCAATGAACCCCTCGGCGGACGTGCTTGCGCTCGCATCGATTCGTGTTCCTGTCGACAATGTTGAACCCGGCACACAGCTGACAGTGCTGTGGCAGGGCAAGCCAGTGTTTATTCGCCGCCGCACGGAGACAGAAATTGACGCAGCGCGTGCTGTGGCAATTGAAGATCTCGTAGATACGGGTGCTGAGAACGCAAATATTGCGGGCGAAGCCGAAGCCACCGATGAGAACCGTTCATTGGTGAACTTCAGTCCTACGAACCCTGATGGGTCCATGGGCGATCCAGTTGGAACCACTGGTGAGTGGCTTGTTCAAATGGGCGTTTGTACCCACCTTGGCTGTGTTCCCCTAGGCGATGGTGCTGGTGACTTTGGTGGTTGGTTCTGCCCATGTCACGGATCACACTATGACACCGCTGGCCGTATTCGCAAAGGACCTGCCCCGCGCAACCTTCCCGTTCCTGTTGCGTCCTTCGTGGACGAAACAACTATTCAACTCGGTTAAGGAGAGAAACCCATGGGCGGCATTCCCCACGACCATTACGACCCAAAAACCCGCGGCGAAAAGTGGCTTGACGGTCGCTTGCCTATCGTTGGACTACTTTATACCACGTTAATGGCACCAACACCGAAGAACCTGAACTGGATGTGGATTTGGGGCATTGTCCTAACATTTACACTGGCGATGCAGATCGCCACAGGCGTCGTTCTGGTGATGCACTATACGCCACACGTCGACTTGGCATTCAGTTCGGTTGAACATATCATGCGCAACGTAAACGGCGGTCACATGATCCGCTACTTCCACATGAACGGCGCATCGTTGTTCTTCGTGGCGGTTTACGCGCACATGTTCCGAAGCCTGTATTATGGATCCTATAAAGCGCCACGCGAAGTTACGTGGATCATCGGCATGTTGATCTTCATCCTGATGATGGCGACAGGCTTTTTGGGCTACGTTCTGCCTTGGGGCCAAATGTCGTTCCACGGCACGGCTGTTATCACTGGCCTGTTTGGTGCAATTCCTTTGGTCGGCGAAAGCTTGCAAACTTGGCTCCTTGGCGCTGGCGCTGTTGGTCAACCTGCGCTTAACCGGTTCTTCTCTTTGCACTACCTGCTGCCATTCTTGATCGCTGGTCTCGTGATCGTTCACATCTGGGCATTCCATACGACAGGCAACAACAACCCAACCGGTGTTGAAGTACGTCGCGGATCAAAAGATGAAGCCGACAAAGACACGCTTCCGTTCTGGCCGTACTTCGTCATCAAGGATTTGTTCGCGTTGGCCGTCATTCTGGCGATCTTCGTGGCGATTGTTGGCTTTATGCCAAACTTCCTTGGCCACCCTGACAACTACATCGAAGCCAATGCGCTGGCGACACCAGCACACATTGTTCCAGAGTGGTACTTCTTACCATTTTACGCGATTTTGCGGGCGTTCGATAATACGGTCTGGGTCGTGATCTTTGCGGAATGGATCAGCTTTGGGATCATCGATGCGAAGTTCTTTGGTGTTCTGGCGATGTTTGGCGCGATTATCGTGATGGCGCTTGTTCCTTGGCTCGACACATCGTCTGTCCGGTCCGGTCGTTATCGCCCAATGTTCAAATGGTGGTTCGGTGTTCTCGTAGTGGACTTCATCGTCCTGATGTGGGCCGGCGCTATGCCTGCCGAAGGCATCTACCCAATCATCGCACTTATTGGTGCGACGTACTGGTTCGCCTATTTTCTCGTTATTCTGCCGCTGTTGGGCGTCATCGAAAAGCCAATGACACCACCCGCGACAATCGAGGATGACTTTAACGCGCACTACGCGCCGAAGGACGGTGACACACAACCCATCGTCTCTCCGGCCGAGTGAGAAAGGGCCAATGAAAATGTTCCGCAAACTCACCCTGACCGCAGCTGTCGCTTTGGGCCTAGCTTCGGGCTCCGCCTACGCGGCCGGTTCCGAAACCCACATCGAGGATTTTGATTTCTCGTTTGAGGGTCCATTTGGCGCCTATGACACCAACCAGCTTCAGCGTGGCCTTCAGGTATACACCGAAATCTGTTCGGCCTGTCATGGTCTAAAATTCGTCTCGTTCCGTAACTTGCATGACGAAGGTGGCCCTGCGCTGCCCGAAGATCAAGTGCGTGCCTATGCGGAATTCTACGAAGTTTTTGACGAAACACTGTTTGATGGCGAAGGCGACTTCCGCACCGCCACACCGGCAGACTATTTCCCTGAAAGTGGCCTGTCCAATGCACCAGACCTGTCTCTAATGGCAAAGGCCCGCGCTGGATTCCACGGACCATACGGGTCCGGCATCAACCAGTTCTTCAAAGGAATGGGTGGTCCCGAATACATTGCAACCCTGCTTTCCAGCTACGAAGAAGAGCCGCAATGCGCACAAGACATGGAAACGGCCATGGACGGCTATTACAATACAGCCTTCGCACCAGGAGGTTATCCTGACGAATGCAAAGGCGACCACGGCGAACACCTGTATCCTGGGTCTTGGATCGGCATGTCACCGCCATTGTACGGGGATGATGTTGAATTCGCTGACGGTCACTCAACGGAAATCGAACACATCTCTCAGGACGTCGCTGCGTTCCTGATGTGGACGGCTGAACCAAAGATGATGGCGCGCAAGCAAGCAGGCCTTACCGGTGTGATCTTCCTCACAGTATTGTCCGTGTTGTTGTACCTGACGAACAAGCGTCTGTGGGCACCACACAAGGGTCGCGCAAAGCGCAAAGACTAAACGTCTTTCACACTCAAACAAAAGGCCCGCCAGATATGGCGGGCCTTTTGCGTTTCACCCGAGATAGTTGATGAACGGAGCAGGCGGAACGTTCAGAAACTGCGCCGTTTCAATCGGTTCCCATGCCTCGCCCGCAACGACCCCAATAACCGCATCGGCCACCCGCGCGGCATCAGCCGGATCATGGGTGACCATCACAACCGTGCGCCCTGCCGCTTGTGCCAATTCAACCGACAGGTCCAGCATTTCGGCCTTCATCCCCGGCCCCAACGCGCTGAACGGTTCGTCCATCAGCATAATCGCGCGCTCCTGCAACAGCGCACGCGCCAATGCAGCGCGGCTTTGTTGACCTCCAGACAACGCCGCAGGTTTGCGTGTCGCCAAGTCTTCCAGCCCCACACGTGCCAGCATATCTTCCACTCTATTTTGGACGACGCCCGTCGGGTTCAATCGCGACCCAAGCGCCAGTGCCACGTTCTGCAAAACTGTCAGGTGCGGAAAAAGATTATTGTCCTGAAACAGTATAGATACCGGCCGTTCGTGGGGTGGCAAGTCGGTAATATCCGCGCCGTTCCAAGACAATGAGCCCAATCTCTGCGCCACGAACCCCGCGATCCCGCCAAGCAGCGTCGACTTGCCAGCGCCGGAAGGCCCGATGACCGCTGTCACTTTGCCAGCCTCGATGCGCAAGTCTGCCGACAAGGTATATCCGCCCTGCACAAACACCGAATCCTTACACCACAGCATGCGCTCGGCCTCCTTTGTCAAAAGCCCAAAACAGGCCAAGTGATAACATGACCAACAACAGTGCCGCACCGTATGCGGCCTCCATCTGGTAGGCGCCCATCAGTTGATACATCGCCATCGGCAAGGTGCCTTCACCGGGGCGCGAGAACAAGGTGATGACGCCTAGGTCCCCCATTGCCAGCGCCCCCGTCAAACCCGCGGCAAACCCTATCGGCCGGCGCAGGCGCGGCAAATACACGATCCGCCATAACGGCCAACCTCGCAGGCCGAGCGATTTTCCCAATCGGCCAAAGTCAACACGAGCTGACTCTACGCCGGGCCGCAATATTCGCAGCACGAACGGCAACGACATGAGCACATTCACCAGCATCGTCAAAGGCAAGGCCACTGAACTGGGTCGCACGTAGGGCTGCACGATCAGGAACATCCCCGTGCCCAATACCAAACCGGACACGGATAGTCCCAATAACGACGCAGCTTCACCTGCCTTTGTCACCAGTGGCAAAGCCAGCGCCATCGTCAAAACCACCGCACCCAGCGAGATGAGCAATGAGCGCATCGCCGCGCCCCAAATACCAATCGGCAGATCAAGTAACCCCGCAATTCCGGCAATGGAAATTGCCATGAGAGGCGCCAACAGAAAAAACGTCGCCAACCCAATCCATGTCGCGTCAAGCAGCCTTGACCCATCCCAGCGTTGCACAACCCGATCGAAGCCAGCGCCAAGCATGTCGCCGCGCGCAAGCAACAGCGCGATTAGCCCCGCCCCAAGCCCAAGGCAAAGCTGCACAACCGCCAACGATGCCGCCTTACTGAGGTCAAAATCAAATTTGAACGCCTGATAAATCGCCAGTTCAACAGTGGTTGCCTTTGGCCCGCCACCCAGCGTCAGGGCGACTGCAAACGAACCGATGCAAATGACAAAAATTACCGCAAATGCGCCGGGCACGATGCGCCGCAACATCGGCCATTCAAGCACCCAAAATATCGGAGCTGCCAGACTTGCCGCAACACGGAACCTTTCAGACGGAATGGTAAGCCAACCTTGCAAAATCAGCCGAACCGCCAGTGGCAGATTAAAAAATACATGTGCAAGAATCACGCCGTGCACACCATAAATATCAAGCTTCGGGACACCCAAAGGTTCCAAAACCACATTCACAAATCCATTGCCGCCAAACACCGCGAGCAGGCCCAGAATTGCCACGATCACTGGCAAAATAAACGGCGCACCCATGATGGAAATCAAGGCCGACCGTCCCCAAAACGATCGCCGCGCCAACGCGCGTGCGACCGGAATTGCCAAGGTGACGCTAATCACGGCAGACCAGAACGCCTGCCAAACCGTAAACTGCAACGCCGACAGGTCAGCCGCAGACAGGGCCATAAACCCGCCGCCGCGCCACAGCACTGCCGTCACAGGGCCAATAACAAGCCCCGCGACGACGAGTGCGGCGATTATTGCGACAACGCGCGGCGCCATGCTTCAATTGCTGTATCACGAAGCGCAGCGGCCTCGTTTTCGTCATAGAACAAAACCGTTTCAGGCATCGGCAGGTCTTGGAATCCTTCGGGCAACTGATCCACTGGCAAAGCCGCGGGGAACGACCAGTTGGTTGTCGGGATCATCGTTTGGAACTCTACCGTCAGAATGAACGCCATGAACTCATCCGCCAATTCAGGCTGATCCGTCGTTGCCAGTTTCGCAGCCAATTCAACCATAAAGTAATGACCTTCCTTAAATATTGCTGCGGACTTGGTCAGGTCTTCTTCGGCGATGATATGGTAGGCGGGCGATGTCGTGTAAGACAATACAACATCCGCTTCGCCGTCCGTAAACAGCCCGTAGCTTTCGGACCAGCCCTGCGTAACGGTGACAATCTTGGGGGCAAGTCGCAGCCATGCGGCCTCGGCCTCATCGCCGTAAACCGCCTGAACCCAAAGCACCAATGCGAGACCCGAAATCGACGAACGCGGGTCTTGGATAACGATCCGCACGTCGTCTGGGGCATCCAATAAGGCCTCAAAGCTGTCAAACCCGTCCAGCTTGGTGTTGTCGTAGATGAACGCCGTGTGGCCATAGTTGAACGGCAGGAACGTGTCGTCGTCCCAGTCAATCGGCAAGGTCAGCGGCGACAAATCCAGCCCGTGCGGCGCGAACATCCCACTGTCGCGGGCCCGTTTGGTGATATCAGAATTAAACCCGATGGCGACATCGGCCTCGGTTCGGGCACCTTCCAGCAACAGGCGTGGCAACAAGTCTCCGGTCTGATACTGCAAATCACATCCGCAACGTTCCTCGAATGCGGCTTCAATACTTGGGCCTGGGCCCCATTCGGACCCAAAATAATCAGGGGCGTAAACTGTCAATACAGGTGTGTGGCCAACCGCAAGCGCTGCAGTGCCAAACAATAGTCCTGCGACAGTGATCAGGGTGGTTTTCATGGTCTCATCCTCTCAATGTTACAAAACGGAGAAAGGAGAATGGGTCCAAATTGATCCGGCCCGTTACCTTCCCTCCGCCGGTCTTAACCGGTTCAGGTTCTACGGGTCCGTCTTTCGACATCTCAGCCACAATGGCCCCCCGAGGTTCGTCACAGTTAGGATGGTCCGGCGGACTTGGCAAGGGCCTGTCTCAACGCTAGACGGGGGCAAAGGAGTGCACCTATGTCGATCAATTCTTACGGTCATCTTTTCCGCGTCACCACGTGGGGCGAAAGCCACGGTCCTGCATTGGGCGCGACCGTCGATGGTTGCCCCCCCGGTGTCGCGCTGACAGCGCCGATGATCCAGGAATGGCTGGACAAACGCCGCCCCGGTCAAAACAAGATGACGACACAGCGCCAAGAACCTGATGCTGTCGAAATCCTGTCAGGCGTGTTCGAGAACACGACGACAGGCACGCCAATCCAGTTGATGATCAAGAACACCGATCAGCGGTCCAAAGACTACGGCGACATTGCCAACACCTTTCGCCCCGGCCATGCCGACATCACATATCACCAGAAATACGGACTGCGCGATTATCGCGGCGGTGGTCGGTCTTCTGCGCGCGAAACTGCGTCTCGGGTGGCAGCGGGTGGTGTTGCCCGCGCGGCGATCAAATCTCTGGCACCAAACGTTGAGATCAAAGGCTACATGGTCCAATTGGGCGAAAAACACATCGATCGCGCGCGCTTTGATTGGGACGCGATTGATGGCAATGACTTTTGGTGTCCCGATGCAGGCGTGGTCACTGAATGGACGGACTACATCAATTGGCTGCGCAAGGACGATCACAACTCGGTCGGCGCAATGATTGAAGTCGTGGCGCGCAACGTCCCTGCAGGGATCGGCGCACCAGTATATGGCAAGTTAGACACTGATCTGTCCGCCGCAATGATGTCGATCAACGCTGTCAAAGGCGTGGAGATCGGCGAAGGCATGGCTGCGGCGTCCCTCACCGGTCGTGCCAACGCCGATGAGATTTTCATGGGTAAATACGGGCCGGAATATTCAAGCAACCATGCGGGCGGTATCCTTGGAGGTATCAGCACTGGGCAAGACATTGTTGTGCGTTTTGCGGTCAAACCGACGTCCAGCATTCTTAGCCCACGTGCATCCATCCGCATGGACGGAACAGCCACCGAGGTCATAACCAAAGGCCGTCACGATCCTTGCGTTGGTATTCGTGCTGTCCCCGTTGGCGAAGCGATGATGGCGGCTGTGATTCTCGATCATATTCTGCTGGACCGTGGTCAAACGGGTGGCGTGCGTGGTCAGATTGGCCCGCAGACCTAACTCCGTTTCTGTTTGGCCATCTGCACTGCCAAAATGCCTGCCGTGATGATCACAACGCCAATAATGTCCATCGACCCCAGCTTTTCTCCGAGCAACAGTGCCGCCGTCAAAACGCCAAAGAACGGCGTTAGAAAATGAAACACGGACGCAGGCGTCGCACCAATGCGGTCCACCAACATAAACCAAATCAACGTCGCACCAATGCCCGGAACGATCACCGTGTAGGCAAACGCCACACCCAACTGCCACGTCCAAGTGACATCGAACGTTTCAAACGCTAGGGCGGGCACCCAAAGCACAACACTGCCGACCAACATTTGCAGACCGACGATCATGAGAAAATTACCACCCGACGACGCGCCTCGCACCGACAGCGTCGCCACTGTCAAAGACACGACACCGATGACGCAAAGGCCCAGCCCCAACATATCAACCTGCCCTTGCAAACGCGCACCCATAATCAACGCCACACCGACCACACCCGCGACCAAACCTGCGACGCCCAAGGGTCTGATCCGTTCGCCAAATACGGTCCAGCTTGCGAAGGCGACTAACAGCGGCATCGTAGACGCGACGATGGCTGCAAGTGACGCTTCGATGGTCTGCATTGCCACAAAATTCAGCCCCAGATAGAGCGCATTTTGCGTCACGCCAAAAACCAACGTCGCAATCCATTGGTGACGCGTCAAATGCCAGCTTTGACCCATGATGCGCGCCAACAATACTGCAAAAATCCCTGACAAAAGAAACCGGATCGCAAGCGCGTAAAGTGGTGGTGCATATTGTACGATGACGCGGGCCGACGTGAACGCCGACGCCCACATGATGCCAAACATCACGCCCATAACAATCGCTCTGGTATCAATCGGCTTCATAACGTCTCCAACGAAAAAGGGCCGCCCCATAGGGCGACCCTCTCACCAAATTATCGGATCAGCCTTAGCCGTTCACGCTGTCTTTCAGTGCCTTCGCGATGGTCATCTTGACCACTTTGTCGGCGTCTTTCTTGATCTGCTCACCCGTTGCTGGGTTGCGGACCATACGTTCTGGACGCTCACGGCAATAGATTTTGCCAACGCCTGGCAGTGTAACGGCGCCGCCGCCGGACACTTCGCGTGTGATCAGACCGACCATTGCGTCGAGCGCTGCGGATGCGGATTTCTTATCCGTACCCATGTCGTCTGCCAGAGCTGCAACAAGTTGCGTTTTGGTCATTGGTTTCGTCGCCATTTTATCTCTCCTCGTTCTGCCCGTTTTCTAGGCTTCTTGCTTTGTCAGTTAACTGTATGTCGCTATGTTCCACAACGATTAGTGCAATATTACAAGTAGAAAACTGCATATTGTAGTGAAAAACCCCAATATTCGCCTATTATAGGAAGGCAGTTTCCTCAAAAGAGCGTAATTTTCGGCTGTGAATCCGTTCGAGTGGCATCTTACGCAACTTCTCCATCGCGCGAATTCCGATCATCAAATGCCGCGAAACCTGCGTTTTATAGAAATCTGACGCCATGCCAGGCAGCTTCAACTCACCGTGCAGCGGCTTGTCAGAGACGCACAAAAGCGTGCCGTAGGGTACCCGAAACCGGAACCCGTTGGCCGCGATTGTCGCACTTTCCATATCCAGTCCGATAGCGCGCGACTGGGACAAACGCTGCACAGGACCGGATTGATCGCGCAATTCCCAGTTGCGGTTGTCGATGGTCGCGACCGTTCCTGTCCGCATAATCCGCTTCAACTCGTATCCTTCAAGCTCAGTCACCGACTCCACCGCTTCTTCCAACGCAATCTGAATTTCAGCCAGCGCAGGGATTGGCATCCAGACCGGCAAATCGTCGTCCAACACGTGATCTTCGCGCAGATATCCGTGGGCGAGGACAAAATCACCAAGCCGTTGCGAATTGCGCAAACCCGCACAATGCCCAACCATCAGCCACGCATGCGGGCGCAACACCGCGATGTGATCAGTCGCCGTTTTCGCGTTCGATGGCCCGACGCCGATGTTCACCAAGGTGATGCCAGCCTGCCCTTCGCGACACAGATGATAAGTCGGCATTTGAGGCATTTTTTCGACCGTTTTTAGCGGCGCATCTGAATAGGTTATGACTTGATTTTCGGTCGACACAAATGACGTGTAACCACTTTCGGGATCTGCCAACATTTTGCGAGCGTAGGCTTCGAATTCTTCAACGTAAAACTGGTAGTTTGTGAACAGAACATGGTTTTGAAAATGTTCAGCCTTTGTCGCGGTGTAATGCTGCAACCGCGCCAGTGAATAATCGATCCGCTGGGCGGTAAACGGCGCAAGCGGGCTGGACCCGTCCGGATGGTGAAAATTGGTTCCATTGACGATATCGTCGTTCGTTGTCGCCAAATCCGGCACATCGAACACATCACGAAGACTGAATTCCAACGCACCCTCTTGCGGCACATCGACCTCACCTGACACCGCGAAATGCACAGGCATCGGGGTTGTGGATACGCCAATCACGACCGGTTCGTCATGATTTTCTATCAACAGGCCGATTTGTTGCAAGAGATACCCTTCAAACAAATCGGGCCGCGTTACGGTTGTCGAATAGTCGCCCGGTCCCGCGACGTGGCCAAAGCTCAGACGCGAATCCGTCTGCGCGTATGTATAGGTGCGAATCCGAATCTCAGGGTAAAAGGCGCGAAAACGGGTTTCTGGTCGCGCGCCGGTCACGGCCTCGGCAAATGTCTTAGTCAGAAACGCCGCCGCAATCTGGTAAAGTTCCTGCAAACGTTCAACGGCAGCCCGTGCATTCCTGAATTCCTGCGCAACTGGAACTTCTGGGGAGACAACAGGCAGATGTAAATCTGATCTCATCATAGGGTTCGCCTCCAAATACTTTTATTCTTATGTCTGTTTACGCAAAAAGCCGCAGAATGAACTGCGGCAAGCGTTGTCATGTGTACGTGTATACTCATGCACCATAATGCCATCAGAATATGACACTCCGCAAGACCTCGCCAACCGTCATGACATTGTCGCTTTTCCACTAGTAAGGCCCGTGCCGCTCGTGTTGGGTGGCAAAAAGGGGAACCGCCATGACCGACACCAACCTGAAACCGAATTTGTCGAATTGGCAGGAACGCGTCGACCTCGCCGCGGCCTTCCGCTGGACGGCGCGTTTAAACATGCACGAAGGGGTCGCAAACCACTTCAGCTTTGCCATCAACGACGATGGAACGCAGTTTCTAATGAACCCTAATCAGATGCATTTCAGCCGCGTTAAGGCAAGCGACATGATTTTGGTGGACGCCAACGACCCCGAAACACTGTCCGGCCCGAATGCCCCTGATCCGACCGCATGGGGGCTGCACGGCGGCATCCACCGCCAGTGCCCGCACGCGCGTTGCGCCATGCACGTCCATTCGATCCATGCGACTGTTCTCGCGACGCTTAAAGACAGCCGCCTGCTGCCCATCGACCAAAACTGCGCCACTTTCTTCAACCGCTACGTGATTGATGATCATTACGGCGGTCTGGCATTTGAAGAAGAAGGCGAACGGTGCGCAGGTTTGCTGAGCGATCCGAAACAGAAAGTCATGATCATGGGCAACCACGGCATTATGATTATTGGCGCGACCGTCGCTGAAACCTTCAACCGTTTGTATTATTTTGAACGCGCCGCCGAAACCTACATCCGCGCCCTGCAAACCGGCCAGCCCTTGCGCGTGCTGTCAGACGAAATTGCCGAAAAGACGGCACAAGAACTTGAAGATTACCCTGAACAGGACGAACGCCACCTCTCCGAACTCAAAGCGATCCTCGACGACGAAGGATCCAACTATGCCGGCTAGGCTGTTCGTTGAAAATCTGCGCGCATGGACCAGCACCCGCCGCCTTGGCAGGACTGAATAGGCGCACCCTATTCTTCAACTCCAAAAAGGCGGACACATGACAACATATGGCCTCACAGACGAACATGCGATGATCGCGGACACCGTCCGCAGCTTCGTGGAAAAAGAAATCTACCCGCACGAAGACCTCGTCGAACGCACCGGCGAAGTCCCAAAAGACATCGCGGATGAGATTAAGCGCAAGACAATCGAGCTTGGGTTTTACGCCTGCAATTTCCCTGAATCTGCCGGTGGTGCGGGTTTAAACCACGTTGAATTCGCACTCGTCGAACGCGAACTCGGGCGCGGGTCGATGGCGCTGAACCACTTTTTCGGGCGACCACAAAACATTCTGATGGCCTGCGAGGGCGAGCAGATCGAACGCTACCGCGACCCTGCCGTGCGGGGTGAACGGATGGATGCCCTCGCAATGACAGAGCCGGGTGCGGGATCAGACGTGCGCGGCATGAAATGTTCGGCAGTGCGTGATGGTGGCGATTGGGTCCTTAACGGCACCAAACACTTCATCTCTGGCGCAGATCACGCTGATTTCTTGATCGTTTTCGTCGCCACGGGGGAGGATCAAACCCCGCGCGGCCCCAAAAAGCGTATCACAACATTCCTTGTGGATCGCGGCACGCCCGGCTTCACAATTCGCGACGGGTACAAATCCGTGTCCCACCGCGGCTACAAAAATATGATCCTTGATTTCGACGATTGCCGTTTGCCTGATTCACAGGTTTTGGGAGAGGTCGACGGCGGCTTTGCCGTGATGAATGAATGGCTTTATGCGACCCGGATCACTGTCGCGACCATGTCTGTAGGACGCGCACGTCGGGTGTTTGATTATGCTCTGGGCTATGCCGCAGAACGGGAACAATTTGGCCAGAAGATTGGTAAGTTCCAAGGCATCAGTTTTCAGCTCGCCGATATGATCACAGAAATCGATGCGGCAGATTTGCTGACTCTTGCCGCCGCTGATCGGCTCGATAAGGGACTGCCCGCCAACCGTGAAATCGCATCCGCAAAACTCTATGCGTCAGAAATGCTGGGCCGTGTTACCGATGCTGCGATTCAGGTTCATGGCGGCATGGGCCTCATGGACGACTTCCCGCTCGAACGCTTCTGGCGCGACGCCCGCGTCGAACGCATCTGGGACGGCACATCTGAAATCCAGCGCCATATTATCAGCCGCGAAATGCTGCGGGCACTTGGTGCATGAGACGTGACCTATCGAGACTACTTCGCCCCAAAAGCGTCACCGTGATCGGTGGTGGCGCATGGTGTCGCGCCGTGATCCAACAACTTCAGAAGGCGGACTTCAGCGGCGATATCTGGCCTATTCACCCCAGCGCTGACGAGATTTGCGGGTTGCCCGCCCACCCATCTGTGCACGATCTACCGAACATACCGGACGCCGCATTCATCGGCATCAACCGTGATGCGACGATAGATGCCGTGGAGCAACTATCAAATCTCAGCGTTGGTGGCGCCGTCTGTTTTGCCAGCGGCTTTGGCGAGACAGACTACGGCCAAGACGCCAACCAACGTCTTCTCCAAGCAGCTGGCGAAATGCCAATTCTTGGTCCCAACTGTTACGGCATGATCAACGCTCTGGATGGTGTTTCGCTTTGGCCGGATCAGCATGGCTGCGTTCCCGTAGATCGCGGCGTGGCGATCCTGACGCAAAGCTCAAACATCGCCATTAACCTTACGATGCAACAACGTGGCTTGCCGATCGCCTATGTCGTGACGTGCGGAAATCAAGCGCAGTTGTCAGAGGCCCAGATCGCCGATGCCTTGCTCGGTGATCCTCGCGTCACAGCGATTGGCCTTCACATTGAAGGGTTCAGTGATCTTTTGGCATGGCAGGTCCTTGCCCGCAAAGCGCACACAAAAGGCATCCCGCTGGTCGCTTTGAAAGTCGGAAAATCCGCCGAGGCGAGGGACGCGACAATCTCGCATACCGCGTCATTGGCTGGCAGCGACGCAGGCGCCAACGCGCTTTTGCAACACCTCGGTATTGCGCGGGTGGATGACCTGCCAACTTTGTTAGAGACGTTGAAGATTCTTCACGTTGCCGGCCCCCTTCCGTCTGGACAGATTGCATCGATCAGTTGTTCAGGAGGAGAGGCGAGCCTGATCGCTGATATGGCACACGACACGACCCTGACCTTTCCCCCTCTGACAAACCTGCAAGAAAAACGCCTCTTGGCCGCACTCGGCCCCAAGGTCGCATTGGCAAACCCACTGGATTATCACACCTACATTTGGCGCGACATTGCGGCGATGACGCGTGCTTTTTCCGCCATGATAGTGCCTGAAATCGCAATCACATTCCTGGTCGTGGACTTCCCGCGTGGCGACATCTGTGACCCCTCCGATTGGGAGTGTGTGATTCAATCGGCGCTAGATACCCGCGCCGCAACAGGTGGGACAATCGCCATGGTCTCGACCCTGCCCGAACTCATGCCAGAACATGTGGCGCGCCGCCTGATGGCAGGCGCTATCATCCCAATGGGCGGTATTCGCGAAGCATTGGCCGCGGCAGAAGCCGCTCACCAGCGCGAAGCAAACTCCGCAGACCTAATCGTTCCAAGCGAATCAATGCCAGCCGAGACGATATCTGAGGCTGACGCAAAGCGCGCTTTGGAAAATGCAGGCGTCAAAGTCCCCAAGCTCTTGACTGGCGACCTCGAAACGCTCGCCACACACGCCGACATTCAACAGGGCCCGTTTGTGCTTAAATCCACAGGAGTTGCCCACAAAAGCGACGTCGGTGGCGTTGCGCTATCGCTGACCAATGGAGCCGCTGTGCGGCAAGCTGGCGCAAAGATGTCCTCCACCACCTTCATCCTTGAAGAGATGATTGTGGAACCTGTTGCGGAAATCCTCATCGGTGTTGTAAAGGACCCAGCCCATGGGTTTGTCATCACAATCGGTGCTGGTGGACTTTTTGCCGAACTGCTGAAGGATACCGCATCCATTTTAATCCCTGCGTCCAGAAATCACCTGAAACAGACACTAAACAGGCTGAAACTGGCAGAAATCCTCAACGGGTACCGCAATCAGCCCGCCGGAAATATCGACGCATTGCTAGATGCCATCGAAGCGATTCAATCCTACGTGCTTGCCAATCTCGACACCGTTGAAGAGGTTGAAGTGAACCCGTTTATCCTCACCCAGACCCGCGCGGTCGCCGCTGACGCCTTGATAAGGAAACGCAATGACTGACCCGATCAGAACACGACGCGAGGGCGCGATCCTCGAAATTACGCTAGACCGCCCGAAGGCAAATGCAATCGACCTGACAACAAGCAGGATTATGGGAGAGATTTTCGCCGACTTTCGCGATGACCCCGGTTTACGGGTCGCAATCCTCACGGGCGCGGGGGAGAAATTCTTTTGCGCCGGATGGGACCTCAAAGCCGCAACGGACGGTGACGCGGTTGACGGGGACTATGGCGTCGGTGGATTTGGTGGCTTGCAAGAACTGCGCGACATGAAGAAGCCCGTCATCGCCGCAGTAAACGGCATTTGCTGTGGCGGCGGCTTGGAATTGGCGCTGTCAGCGGACATCATCCTGGCGGCAGATCACGCGACGTTCGCGTTGCCTGAAATCCGGTCTGGCACCATCGCGGACGCGGCATCCATCAAACTGCCTAAACGAATCCCCTACCATATCGCGATGGAGCTGCTGTTGACCGGTCGGTGGTTCGATACGACCGAGGCGCTCAATTGGGGCTTGATCAATCATACTTACCCAGCCGCCGAACTGATGGCGCAAGCTTGGGATATGGCGCGGTTGTTGGCGTCGGGCCCACCATTGGTCTATGCGGCGATCAAAGACGTCGTGCGCGACGCTGAGAACTCGAAATTCCAAGACACAATGAACCGCATCACAAAACGCCAATTGGCGTCGATAGATCGGCTCTATTCTAGCGAAGATCAGCTTGAAGGCGCACGTGCGTTTACAGAGAAACGTGATCCCGTTTGGAAGGGCAGCTAAGTCAAAAGCGTCTTGATCCGTCGAAGCGCAAAGCCGTAGCCGTCCGTCCCAAAGCCCGCAATCACACCCTCGGCGCGGGCCGATACATAAGAATGGTGCCTGAATCGTTCGCGTTTGTGGATATTGGAAATATGCACTTCCATCACCGGACCCTCGAACACATTCAGTGCGTCTAGAATCGACACAGACGTATGACTTAACGCCGCGGGGTTGATGATAATGCCTGCCGCAACACCGCGCGCTTCTTGAATCCAGTCCACCAGAACGCCTTCGTGGTTGGATTGGCGCGCATGAACGTCCAGCCCCAGTTCAATCCCCAATGCGGTGCAAGACGCCACAACATCGTCGAGCGTTTCAGAGCCATAAATCTCAGGCTGGCGTTGCCCCAAAAGGTTTAGATTCGGGCCGTTGAGAAGCAGAATTTTTTCCATGAGTGACCATCGGTCATGACCAGCATTATGGCAAGCCCTCAGGCCTTTGTGAATTGGACAAGACGCGCGATGTCGTAGCGATGTGACAGGTCGGCCTTGTCGCTGTAGATGCGCACGTCTTCAAATGTAAGGTTGGCAATTTGTGTGTCTAACTCGGCGAAAAGCGCCTCAAATCCTGCGCTTTGATAGTGCTGCGCATTGACTGAAATGACGAACAAACACCCTTTCTCAGCAATTTCAAGAAGCGGCAAAATTCCCTCGGGTCCGACATGGCCCAAGGTAAATGTGCCCGCACTTACGATCCCGCGATATCCGGCCAAGCCCAATGGCTTCGTTACGTCAGCCGCGATCAAGTTGCGGTAAACACCTTTGCCCTTGGCGACGCGCAACATGTCTTCCGACAGATCAAGCGCATCAATTGTGCCAATCCCAGCAGCGGCCAGTCCTTCGCCGACCAATCCCGTCCCTGCACCAACGTCCAGAATTGGGCCACGCCCGCCTGCACCGACAAAAACCCGCACCACCTCGCGAGGGATCAAATAGCCCTGCGCGTCGCTAAAATCATTGTCGTAGGTATATGCCCAAGCCGCGTAAAGCCGTTTGGCATCCTGCGGCGTCTGCAGCGCATAAGCGCCCTCTAGATTCAGATCATCTGTCATGGATTGTCCATAACACACCTTGCACCGCTCCACATCTTGCGCGACCAAGAGGCATGACAAAAACCCTCCTGTCCTTTGGCCACGGCTATTCAGCCCGCGCACTTACAACGCTCTTACCCGACGATTGGCGCGTGATTGGAACGACTCGCAGTGAAGATAAGGCTGCCGCGCTCATCGCAGAAGGCGTCGAGCCGCGCATTTGGCCAGGCGCGGACCTCAAACCAGCCCTTAGATCCGCGACTCACCTGTTAATTTCTGCCGGCCCGTCTGAGGCCGGTGATCCAGTCCTCAACGAATTGCGGGCCGAAATCGCTGAACGTCGCGACCAATTTGAGTGGGTTGGCTATTTGTCGACGACCGGCGTTTACGGCGATCATGACGGGGGCTGGGTAGATGAAAACACGCCGCTCAGCCCGTCTACCAAACGCGGTCAGAAGCGGGTGGACGCTGAATTGGCTTGGCAATCGCTCGGCCTACCACTGCATATTTTCCGACTTGCAGGAATTTACGGCCCTGGCCGGGGGCCATTTTCCAAAGTGCGCAACGGCACCGCACGGCGCATCATCAAAGAAGGTCAGGTCTTTAGCCGCATCCACGTGGCCGACATCGCCCAAACACTTGCCGCTTCTATCGCGCAACCAAATCCCGGCGCGATCTATAATCTGTGTGATGACGATCCAGCCCCACCCCAAGACGTCATCGCACATGCCGCTGAATTGCTTGGCCTGCCAATCCCACCCGCGCAGGATTTTGCCAATGCTGATCTGACCCCAATGGCGCGTAGCTTTTATGCCGAAAGTAAAAAGGTTCGCAACGATCGTATAAAAACCGATCTTGATTTAAAATTAATCTATCCCGATTACCGCGCGGGCCTTGCCGCGCTTCTGGCGGCAGAAACCGGAAATCCGTGAAGCGCGGCTTGCCCTCGGGGAATCCAATGGCCATATGAATTTCAACCAAGGGGCCGTTGATGACAGTACGAGAGAAGACCGCGCAAATTCTGGCGACCAATTGGGTCCAAAGATTCATTATCGGCGTTATTTTATTTAATGCAGTGATTCTTGGCTTAGAGTCTTCAGATACAATCATGACCAGCGCGGGTGGGTTGATTTACGCGCTCGACACGATCTGCCTGTGGATTTTCGTGCTCGAGATTTTGGCAAAACTCTTTGCGCAACATTTCCGCTTCTTTAAGTCTGGCTGGAATGTTTTCGACTTTGCGATCGTCGGGATCGCGCTTATCCCCGCAGCGCAGGCGTTTTCAGTATTGCGCGCGCTTCGCATCCTGCGGGTGCTTCGCGTCGTGTCAGCAGTGCCAAGCCTGCGCCGCGTCGTAGAAGGGTTTTTGACCGCTTTGCCCGGCATGGGCAGCGTGTTCATGTTGATGTCTCTGATCTTTTACATCGGGTCGGTCATCGCGACCAAGCTGTTCGGTGAAACGTTCCCACAATGGTTCGGCAGCTTGGCCCATTCCGCCTACAGCCTGTTTCAGATCATGACGTTGGAAAGCTGGTCCATGGGCATCGTGCGCCCGGTGATGGTGGAATTCACGTACGCATGGGCGTTCTTCATTCCGTTCATCATGGTCACGACATTTGCGGTGGTGAACCTGCTTGTCGGCTTGATCGTCAATTCAATGCAAGACGCGCATCACGAAGAATCAAACGCAGCAACCGACACCTATCGTGACGAAGTCCTTGTACGTCTTGAAGCGATCGAAAAGCGTCTGCCGAAGCAACCCTAAGCGCGTTTTCCAATCACGCCGACACCTAAAACATCCAGCACTTTCGCTTCGATGTGTTCAGCGTTCATGCCCGCAACGTCATACATCTCGCGCGGTCCCGCTTGGTCGACGAAGATATCTGGAAACACCATGGAGCGAAATTTCAGGCCGTGATCGAACACGCCTTCCTCTGCCAGCAATTGCGCCACATGTGACCCGAACCCACCGATTGCGCCCTCTTCGACGGTGATCAGCGCCTCGTGATCGCGGGCCAACCCAAGGATCATCTCACGATCTAGCGGCTTGGCGAACCGTGCGTCCGCAACCGTCGGGGTGATGCCTTTCGCCGCCAGCGCTTCGCAGGCTTTTTCAACTTCTTGCAACCGTGTGCCAAATGACAGGATCGCAACCCTAGACCCTTCGCGGATCATCCGGCCTATGCCAATTTCCAGCGGCTGCGCGTCATCGGGAATTTCAACACCGACACCTTCACCACGTGGAAACCGGAACGCGATGGGTCCGCTATCATGGGCCACAGCTGTTGCAACCATGCGCGTCAACTCAGCCTCGTCTGCGGCAGCCATCACAACAAATCCCGGAAGGTTCGTCAGAAACGCCACATCAAACGATCCCGCATGGGTTGCGCCATCTGCGCCAACAAGCCCAGCACGATCAATTGCAAACCGCACGGGTAAACGCTGAATGGCCACATCATGCACAATCTGGTCGTAGCCGCGTTGCAGAAACGTCGAATAAATCGTGCAAAATGGCTTCATCCCACCCGCCGCAAGGCCGGCACAAAATGTCACCGCATGTTGTTCAGCAATGCCTACATCAAAACAGCGCGACGCAAACCGTGACATAAACCGATCCAGCCCTGTCCCATCTGGCATCGCCGCCGTCACCGCCACGATCTTGTCGTCCTTGGTAGCATGTTGGATCAAGCTTTCGGCAAACACCGACGTGTAGGATGGCGCATTGCTCGGCGTTTTCTTCTGCTCGCCCGTCACCACATCAAACTTCGCCGTCGCATGACCGCGATCCGCCCGATGTTCAGCGTAACCCTTACCTTTTTTAGTGATCGCATGGATCAGGATAGGCCCCGTCGCACGGGTTTTCACGGTTCGGAGGACCGACAACAATTGTTCCATATCGTGCCCATCAATCGGCCCGAGATACGAAAACCCCAATTCTTCAAACAGCGTCCCGCCAACAGTCATATGCTTCAACATATCCTTGGCCCGCCGCGCGCCTTCTTGCAAAGGTCCAGGCAAGAACGACACGGCACCTTTGGCCGCCGCCTTAAATTCCTGAAACGGATCACCCGCATAAAGCCGCGACAAATATGACGACATCGCTCCAACAGGTGGCGCAATCGACATTTCATTGTCATTCAAGATCACGATCAAACGCTTCTTCAAATGCCCTGCGTTGTTGAGTGCCTCGTAGGCCATGCCCGCAGACATTGCACCATCGCCGATGACCGCAATCGCGTCGCCACCTTCACCACCCAAATCCCGCGCAACAGCAAAGCCGAGGGCGGCAGAAATCGACGTGGATGAATGTGCTGCGCCAAAGCAATCATAAGGCGATTCAGACCGCTTGGTGAATCCGCTCAACCCGTCCTTTTGACGCAGGGTGCGAATACGGTCCCGCCGCCCCGTGAGGATTTTGTGTGGATAGGTCTGGTGGCTGACGTCCCAGACGATCTTGTCCTTGGGCGCATCAAAAACCGCATGCAGCGCCACGGTCAATTCAACCACACCAAGGCCGGCCCCCAAATGTCCGCCCGTTTCTGACACTGCCGAAATTGTCTCTGCCCGCAACTCATCCGCAAGTGTACGCAACTGCGAGTCGGACAACCCGTTTAGGTCATTCGGCAGATCAATGCAGTCCAAAAGTGGGGTCTTTGGTCTCTCAGCCATATCAGGACATCCTTCAGCAGTTACGGTTCAAGTCGTTCAATGTGTGCGTTGCACGACAAACCGCGCGGCAGCCTTCAACGTGTCAGCCGCCCCTTTATAGACATCTAGTGCATCACATGCTTCGTCCACTAACTCAACTGCGCGGCTTTTCGCCCCATCCAGACCTAAAAGCGAGACAAATGTGGCCTTACCGGCTGCGTGATCCTTGCCGACGGCCTTACCAACCGCCTCCGCGTCGCCTGTTACATCCAGAATATCGTCTGCAATCTGAAATGCACGGCCCAGCGCACGTCCGTATTGGCGCAATGGCATATCATCCGCGCCTGCAATTCGTGGCCCTGCCGCACAGGCCCATTCAATCAACGCGCCAGTCTTTTTGGCCTGTAAACTTTCGATCTCGGCCAGCGTCAGCGCCGCGCCTGCCGACTCCGCCGCGATGTCCGCTGCTTGCCCGCCAACCATTCCGCGCTCACCAGACTCAACGGCCAAGGCATGTGCCAGAACGACCTTCGCCTCTGGCGCAATATCTGCCGTCATGATCAATTCAAACGCCAACGCTTGCAACGCATCGCCCGTCAGAACTGCCGTCGCCTCATCCCATTTTTGATGCACCGTTGGCTTGCCGCGCCGAATATCATCGTCATCCATACAGGGCAAATCATCATGGATGAGGGAATAGGCATGCATCGCCTCGATTGCGCCAGCAATCAGTGCCACGATCCGCTCCTCGACGCCGTGTAAACGCGCGCCTTCAAGAACCAGAAACCCGCGCAACGACTTTCCGCCACGAACAGCATACATCATCGCTTCGGGGAGAGGTGTTTTCACTGGTCGCACAGCTTGTGCGATTGCGATCTCAACAACCTCTGCCGCATGCTTCAACGCATCTTTAAATGCATCAGCCATCCAAAGGTTCCGTACCTGTCGGTTGCCCGTCACCATCCAAAGTCAATTTAGCGACTTTTTCTTCGGCCTCTTTCAGCTTCGCCTCACAGCGCTTTTTCAAGGCCGCCCCACGTTCATACAGCGCAATAGAATCGTCGAGGGGAACCTCGCCACGCTCTAACTTGCCGACAACCTGCTCCAACTCACGCAGCGCGTCCTCGAAACTCATGCTCTTTACGTCTGCACTCATCGCGCCCGCTCCTTTAATACGTCTACATGTGCCCGCGCCGAACGGCCCAAGGCTTCGAGATCATAGCCGCCCTCAAGCGCGGATACCACACGGCCTGAACAATGCTTGTCAGCCAGATCACATAGCTTGCCAGTGATCCACTCGAAATCATCCTCATGAAGCATCATCCCCGCCAATGGATCATCCGCATGTCCATCAAATCCTGCCGAGATCAAACAAAGTTCCGGCTTGAATGCATCAACGCGCGGAAACACCTCGCGCTCCCAAGCCGCCCGAAACTTGGCCGATCCACAGCCATCCGGCAGCGGCACATTCACAACATTACCAACCCCAGTTTCATGCGCCACACCAGTGCCGGGGAACAATGGCATCTGATGGCTTGAACAGAACAAAATCCGCGGATCTTCTTCAACCAAATCTTGCGTTCCATTGCCGTGGTGCACATCAAAATCCAATATAGCGACGCGCTTTAAACCGTGAAATTCAAGCGCATGCTTGGCCGCCACTGCAACAGAGCCAAAGAAACAGAACCCCATCGCAGTCTGGCGCTCTGCGTGATGACCAGGTGGGCGCACCGCAGCAAACGCATTGCCAGCCTCGCCCGCCATCACCAGATCGACAGCCTTAACGACACCACCCGCTGCGCGATACGCTGCCTCCAATGTGCCAATAGACATATGCGTGTCCGCATCCAATGACCGCCACCCCCCCGACGGGGCCGCTGCTTTGATCGTATCAATATGGCCCTTGGGATGTCCGCGCAGTAAATCATCATCCGCAGCCAATGGCGCGTCGACGCGCAACAAATCCATACCACCCAACGCGCCCAAAACCGCATCCAACCGCGCCACCTGCTCGGGATGTCCGTGTGGCGTTACGTGATCGTAAAACGCCTTATGCGTGATCAATGCAGTTACCATCTTGGCCCCCTTGTCATTGCCTTTGTCTCATAAATATCCCTGCTGGAAGCTTATTTCTCTTAGTCAGGCGCCAACATATATCCCGCGCCTCGCACCGTCTGTAGATAGCGCGGCTGCTTGGGGTCCGTCTCTAGTTTGCGGCGCAATCGTGTGATCTGCACATCGACGGCGCGCTCTTGTGCTTGTCCACCCGATCGACCCAAACGATCCACCAAATCCTCACGGCTGATCGCTTCCCCTGGAGTGGTCGAGAATATCTTCATCAACTGCACTTCCGTCGCGGTCATCCGCACCAAATCTTCACCACGCCACATCTCACCGCGTTCCATCTCATAGCGCAATGGCCCCAGATGCAGCACCTTGGGCACCACACTTTCAGCCTCCGATGGCGGTATACGCCGCAAGATCGAATTGATCCGCAACAGCAATTCCGTGGGTTCAAACGGCTTGGCCAGATAATCATCAGCCCCCGCTTCAAGTCCGGCGATCCGATCGCTTGTCTCCGCCTTTGCAGTTAGCAACAAAATTGGCGTGTCGCGCTCGCGGCGCAAATCAGCGCACAACGTCACGCCATCTTCACCTGGCATCATCACATCCAGCACCAGCATATCAAAATCCAAGCCCGCCAAAATCCGCCGTGCGTGGGCTGCATCGCGTGCGGCCGTCACCAAGAACCCGTTGCGCACCAAAAATTTCTGCAGCAATACTCGGATGCGTTCGTCATCATCGACAATCAGCAAATGTGGCTGTTCACTGTGCATTGTGTTACCCCTTCAGGTCTTTCAACGCATCATAACGATTGCGCATATCTTCATCCATCATCGCCTCAAGCACTTGCCTGAACCCTGTCACGGCTTCCGGCCCCGCAGCGCGGTAAGCGGTGCGCATCCGGTCACGTTGGGCATCCGACAATTGGCGTTCCAACGCTTCGCCTTCTGGCGTCAGAAACAAATGCCGTTCCCGCTTGTCGCGCTTTCCGACTTCATTGCGGACCAAACCATCCGCAACCAATGCCCGCAACACACGGTTAAGCGATTGCTTTGTAACGCCCAGCATCGCCAATAGATTATTAACCGTCGTTCCGGGGGATCGATGAATAAAATGCACCGCACGGTGGTGCGCCCGCCCATAGGCCATGTCTGCCAAAATTCGATCAGGGTCCGCTGTAAAGCCGCGATAGGCGAAAAACATCGCCTCTATCCCCTTACGAAGCTGTTCATCCGTTAGGAACAACAGCGCGTTGCCAGTGTCTCTTCCGCTGCCTTCCATCTGCACGTCCCTTCACATTTGCAGTCATAATACGTCAGCTTTATTGACATTCCAAGCAGGCATCGGTATCGAATCACAGGTTGCGCGCAATAAAGTGTCCACACCGGACTTAAATGCGTAATATTTGCAAAACCAAGGGGGCTACAACATGGCTGGTGCATATGACGATCGTGATGGCAAAATCTGGATGGACGGCGCGCTTGTCGAATGGCGTGATGCCAAAGTCCATATCCTCACCCACGCCCTGCACTACGCCTCCTCCGTATTTGAAGGTGAACGCTGCTACAATGGCAAGATATTCAAATCCCGCCTGCACTCCGAACGATTGCTCGCATCTGGTAAGATGATCGACTTCGACATCCCTTACACAGTTGATGAAATCGAGGCAGCCAAACAGGCCGCACTGGATGCCAACGGGCTGACAGACGCCTATGTGCGTGTCTTAGCATGGCGTGGTGCTGGCGAAGACATGGGCGTCGCGTCGTCGCGCAACCCTGTCCATATGGCCGTGGCCGTTTGGGAATGGGGCAACTATTATGGTGACGCCAAAACCAAAGGCGCGAAGCTCGACATTGCAAAATGGAAACGCCCGTCGCCTGAATGTGCCCCGTCCCAAGCCAAGGCTGCCGGCCTCTACATGATCGCCACCATGTCCAAACATGCTGCAGAGGCGAAGGGCTGTTCTGATGCAATGATGTATGACTATCGCGGCTACATTGCCGAAGCGACGGGTGCCAACATCTTCTTTGTCAAAAACGGCGTAGTCCACACGCCCACACCTGACGCCTTCCTCAACGGCATCACCCGCCAAACGGTTATCGGCATGCTGCGCGACAAAGGCATCACTGTGATCGAACGCCACATCATGCCTGAAGAACTAGACGGGTTTGAACAATGCTGGCTCACCGGCACGGCGGCCGAAGTCACACCCGTCGGCCAGATCGGTGATCACAAATTCGAAGTCGGCACCTTGGTTCAAGACCTAGCTGCCGAATACGAAAAACTAGTCCGCGCCTGATCGACAGCTAAACGGTCCGCCCGCGTTCAATCATCAGATATTGAACAAGACGACCGTTTCCAGACGTCCGCGAATGCTCAAATGTCCGACGCCGTGCTGCTTGAACCAGCCAGCGTCGGTCAAGCTTCAAGAACACCGCTGCACGTTTGCTAGTTTGTGTCGGATGGGTTTGGTCAATGATATGTCGGGTCATGGCAGTTCCTCCTCTATCGCGATCATCATAACATACCCTGTGCAAAAATTCACCCCACCACTACTGCAGCCCCTTCGCTCTCACCTTGCGCCGCGCCGTCGCATCATCGCCCAGCGCGCGTTCACGCAGCACAATGATGACCCCTGCGGCAATCACAAACGCCGCGCCAACCAGCATCGCCATTGTCGGCACTTCGTTGAACCAAAAATAACCAATCAAGACTGACCACAGCATCGAAATATAGGTGAACGGCGCCAGCACGCCCGCCTCGGCGAACCGATAACTCGCCGTCAGCAGAATCTGCCCAAGCCCACCGATGACACCAGCCCCAATCAGCAACGTCAGCTCAAACCCGTTCGGCCAAACCCAGCCAAACGGCAGCGTCAACAATGATAAAATCGTCGCTGTCGCCGAAAACCAGAACACAATCGCAGTGGTGCTTTCGCTGCCCGACATGCCCTTCACAAACACCTGCGCCAAGGCTGCCAAACACGCCGATCCCAACGTCAATCCGACACCGAACGCCTCATTCGTCCCCAGACCGACGCTCAACCGTGGCGCCACGATAATCACCACGCCAACAAAGCCCAACATCACCGCCGCGATGCGGACAAAACGAAACTTCTCCCCCAAAATCATCGCCGCCAGAACGACCATGAGAATCGGCGACACAAAGCGGATCGCGGTGACCTCAGGCAGCGGTAAATACTTAAGTCCCGCAAATCCCAACCCCATCGCACAAGACCCGACAATTCCCCTCACGGCGTGATTGCGAACAGATTTGGTGCGAATTCCTGCCCTGATACCCCCATGTGTTACCAACCAGATCAAAACAATTGGCATCGCCATAAGGGATCGGAAAAACATCGCCTCACCCGCAGGCACACGGTCCGCAGCCTTGATGAACGCGGACATTACAGTGAACACGGTTATCGCCGACATCATCAAAAAGATGCCCCGCGTCACATTGTTCTGGATCGCCGCCGTCATGTTTTTCCACCCAACTGCGCCACCGCCCAAACCGCCGCATCCGCGACCTCCGGGGCAGGATCGTCCGATAACGCCGCGGCCGCATCCTTCAACGTGGCGTCACCAGAATTGCCAATCGCGTACAGCACATTACGCACAAACCTGTTCCGCCCGATCCGTTTCACTGGGCTGCCCGAAAACATCGCCCGAAACGCGCCGTCATCCAAAGCGACCAAGTCACGCAACGGCGGCGCAACCAATTCAGGCCGCGCCGCATACCGTATCTCACGCGCTTCGACTGCAAACTTGTTCCACGGGCACACCGCCAGACAATCATCACAGCCGTAAATCCTGTTGCCCATCAACGCGCGCAATTCCTCAGGCACAGGGCCCTTATGCTCAATCGTCAAATACGAAATGCACCGCCGCGCATCGAGCTGGAATGGCGCAGGAAAGGCATTCGTCGGACAGATGTCCAAACAGGCGGTGCACGACCCGCACTTCTCACCCTCAGCTTCGTCCGGCTCCAAGTCCAAGGTCGTGAAAATTGACCCAAGGAAAAACCAGTTCCCAAGCTCGCGGCTCAACAAATTTGTATGTTTGCCCTGCCATCCCAGCCCTGCCGCCGCAGCGAGCGGTTTTTCCATCACAGGCGCGGTATCGACAAAAACCTTGATCTCACAACCAGCCTCATCAACCAACCAACGCCCCACGCGCTTCAATCGCTTCTTCACCAAATCATGATAATCACGGTTCTGCGCATAAACGCTGATCGCCGCGCGGTCCCGCTGCTCTAAAACCGCCAAGGGGTCATGTCCGGGCGTGTAAGGTTCCGCCAACATCACAACCGACCGCGCCTCTGGCCACAATGCCGACGGATCACTGCGCCACGCCATCCGCTCCGCCATCCAAGCCATCTGGCCGTGATAACCTTCATCCACAAACTGCTTCAACCGCTGTGGCAACTCAGGCACGCTGTCAGGGCGGCACACACCAAAGCCCGCAAACCCTTCCTCCAACGCCTTAGCGCGAAGGCGATCCTTAAACGATTCCGTCAAATCAACTTCCCCGTCTTTGATTTAAAAATATCCTTGGGGGAGTCCGTAAGACGGGGGGCTGCCCCCCCTTTGGCCGCACAGGCGAAGCCTGTTTGAAACGGCCTAAAAATCCAGATCACTATAATGCGACGGCTGTGGAAAGCCTGAAATCTGATCTGCCAAAATTGACCGGAACGCGGGCCGTGACTTGATCTTCACGTACCAGTCCTTAACGATCTCGCTCCGGTTCCAGTCGACATCCGACACATAATCCAGACACGAAAGATGCGCGGCGGCGGCAAAATCTGCCAATGACAACTCGTTGCCCGCCAGCCAGCGCCGCTGGTCCAACAGCCAATGCATATAATCTAGGTGGTATTTAATCGCCTTGCTTCCCGCCTTCACGTTGGCGCTGTCCGGATATCCCGTGCCCATGATCTTGCGGAAGACGCGTTCGCCCATCAGCTTGTTGGTCACTTCGGAATTGAATTTATCGTCAAACCACGCCACCAGACGGCGGACTTCATATCGACCGTCCGCATCGCTCGGCAGCAACGACGGCGTCGGGTGCATCTCTTCCAGATATTCACAAATTGCGCTGCTTTCGGCCATCATACGATTGCCCATTTTAAGCACTGGCACCTTACCCGCAGGGTTACGGCGCAGAAAATCTGCATCCTGTTCCCAGAATCGTTCTTCGACCAGCTCAACCTCGATCCGCTTCTCGGCCAGCGAAAAGCGCACTTTGCGTGAAAAGGGTGACAGCGGATAATGGTAGAGACGGTTCATCAAAGGCCCCAGATAAAGACTGCCCCTTCAATGCCCCAACAGACGGGCCGTTACAATCCCAGCACGCTATTCAAAACAGGCCGCGCGACCATCCGCCTGAATTGTAGCTGCACCGTCAACGATGCTCGCGGCGCGGCTGCGAATATAAGACGTGGCTTGGGATGCGGATCGCGTTTTCGGGCTTGGCAAGATCGCAGCCAGCCGCGCGGCTTGCACAGGTGACAATTCTGCCGCCGTCACACCGAAATAGTGTATCGCTGCGGCCTCGACACCAAACACGCCTTCATCAAATTCGGACACGTTCAGGTAGACCTCAAGAATGCGTTCCTTGCTCCATACCGCTTCGACCAGCGGCGTCATCAATGCTTCCAGAGATTTGCGAAACCACGACCGCCCCTGCCACAAGTACACATTCTTCACGACCTGCTGGGAAATCGTCGATCCACCGCGATTTGCGCCGTCTTCCAATGCTGCTTGGATAGCCGTCAAATCCAGCCCCCAGTGCAGGCAAAAATCCGCGTCCTCTGCTGCAACGGCGGATCGTGCCATCGCCGGCGCAATGTCGTCCATCGCCACCCATATCTGCTTCACACCACCAACACGTCGGCTTTCCGAAAACATGTACGGGGTCGTTGGTGGATTCATGACGCTAAAAGCTGCCGTCACAAAAAAGGCCAATGCGATCATAATCAAAAGGCCTCGAAAAATATGCTTCACCAGCCGCCGCACCATCAGTCGAGGGTGATCAAGGAGCCTGACGGGGTCTTTAACAATTTTGCGTGTTTTACGAGCCATGGGGCTATTCATCGCAGCACCAGAGCGCGGGTCAAGCATACAAACTTACACCACACCCGAAATGTAACCGCAAAGCACCTTAGTCTCTCGGCCCCCCAACATGGTCCGCGCGGCTTTCCACCCTGAAACATCCTGTTCTATCATTTCAGGGAACAAGTCCGCGACCTTCTCGCGCAATGCATCATCCCGCAAAATGTACTCACCGGGATAGAAGCTCTCAGCTGGGACTCCTTCGGTCAACAGCACTTCGTGGCGGTCAAACATCAAATGGTGGTAGTCAACATATCGGCGCGGCGCGCGGTGGATCGTGTCGGCATTCACCAGATGGGTTGCGGCAACCAGGATTTCGTCCTTACCGAAGAGTAACTCAGCGCGCCAACCGGATACTAAAATCTTATGTTGTGCAGACACCAGCAACTCACGCACATTCCCTATCGCACCGGGTGCAAAGCGGATCGGTGCGCGACTGACCTAATGCCAGGACGCAGGGACGCAGGGACGCAGGGACGCCGCGGCTTCCGCGCCACTGCACAGGCTGCAATCCATGATCCAATATCATGATCCAATATAAGGACAAGATCACCAACCTGAATTTGCTCCACAGGTGTCATTCCGCACTCAGTCTCGATCATGGTGCCAGCAGCAAAACAAGTGGCCCAAGATTGTTCAAATCTAGTGGACCCTGCGTCGTGACACCCCGCGCGCCGACAAGGGTCCCGTTTTCAAGGATCTGTCCGTCTTTCAGGGTAAAGACCTGCGAAGCATCTGCAAGGTAAAATGTGGTGCCCGTATAAGTGACAAAACTCCCACCCCCAAGATCAATTAGGACCATGTCACCGGGCCAAGACGATTGAATATCAAGACTGTGGACAGAACCTCCATCAAACGCATCAAGATCGCCGTCGTTGTTTTGATCCGTCATGTTGGGCGTGACAAAATTCATCACCACCCCGTTTGGGGGCGGGCTATAGGGGTCAATATAGTAGAACTGGTCTGTATAACTCGTCGGCATGACTGGCTCCACGCTGATTAAGGTCAGTGCAAAGATGCCCGTTCAATTGGTCCAATTTCAGGAACAATTCAGGTGACCCTAAGGTAAAACAGCGAAGCAACGTGCGCGGCCAAAGCAGTGCACGATCAAAAAAGACTAACTTTCATAAGCTTAGTATTGTTTCAAAAATAGCGACAGTTTCACGCAATCTGGAGACAATAACGCAATCGCCGCCGTAAAGGTGGCGATTGCCTTAATTATCTAGATCATTCAGCCGGTATTGCTGCCTGTTCGTGGGTTAGTGGTGCCGCCAGATGTACCAACATCTCCTTGGGGCAAACCTGCACGAAATGTCCGCGCTCAACCTCCCAATGCTGCAAGATATCGGCGGCCTTACGGCTCCCCGTTTCTGCGAGGTGACGCTCGATCAGACCTTTAAGCTGATGTTCCCAATGGTCCACAGTCACGCCACACGTCACCAGCGTTTCCATATTGATCAGCGGCGCAGTCTGGCGTTCTGGATCGTACAAATACGCCATCCCGCCTGTCATACCCGCACCAAAGTTCGCACCAATCGAGCCTAGGATCACCGCGACACCACCCGTGGTGTATTCACACCCATTTGAACCGCAGCCCTCAATCACAGCTTTTGCGCCAGAATTTCGAACGGCAAACCGCTCACCAGCACGACCGGCGGCGAACAGATAACCTTCTGTCGCACCATACAGCACCGTGTTGCCGATGATGGTATTCTCACTTGCAATCAGCGGTGAACTCATCGGTGGCCGCACAACAATCGTACCGCCACTTAGGCCCTTACCAACGTAATCGTTGGCATCACCGGACACCTCCAACTTCAATCCGGGCGCTGCGAATGCCCCCAATGACTGCCCAGCCGACCCCTTTAGCTTCACCGTCAGATGGTTTGGCTGGAGGTTGTTGCGCATGCCGAAATTCTTGACAATGTGGCTCGATATCCGCGTCCCAATGGATCGCAACGTGTTCTGCACTGCATATTCTAGCTGCATCTTCTCACCGTCCTCAAGGAAGCGTGCTGCGTCCTTGACGATCTGCGCGTCCAGAGTATCAGGCACCGGATTGCGCGGCTTATTGCGGTCATAAACAATCTCTTTCGCACCATCGACGGTAATCAACAGCGGGTTGAGATCAAGATCATCCAGATGTGCCGATCCACGCGACACTTGTGCCAGCAAATCCGCACGTCCGATAATCTCATCCATCGACCGCGCGCCAATCTCAGCGAGGATTTCACGCACTTCGGTGGCGTAGAATGTGATCAGGTTCACGACTTTATCTGCATTGCCCGTAAACTTATCGCGCAACGCGTCGTCTTGCGTACACACACCGACGGGGCAGGTATTTGACTGGCACTGACGCACCATAATACAGCCCATGGCGATCAATGCAGCGGTGCCGATGCCATATTCTTCGGCACCCAACATCGCGGCCATGACAATGTCGCGCCCTGTGCGCAAACCACCGTCTGTGCGCAGCGTCACGCGTTCACGCAGGTTGTTCATCGCGAGAACCTGATGCGCCTCCGTCAGGCCCATTTCCCATGGCAAACCAGCGTATTTGATCGACGACGCAGGCGACGCACCGGTCCCACCATTATGGCCGGAAATCAGGATCACATCGGCCTTGGCTTTGGCCACGCCAGCCGCAATCGTGCCAACTCCGCTGGATGCCACCAGTTTGACCGTCACCTTTGCACGCGGGTTGATCTGCTTAAGATCGTAGATCAGCTGCGCCAAATCTTCGATGGAATAGATGTCGTGGTGCGGCGGCGGTGAAATTAGCGTCACACCGGGCGTCGAATGGCGCAAACGCGCAATCAGCTCCGTCACTTTCATGCCGGGCAACTGACCACCTTCACCAGGCTTTGCCCCCTGCGCGACCTTAATCTCAAGCTCATCGCATTGGTTCAGGTATTCCGCCGTGACACCAAACCGACCCGACGCGACCTGCTTGATCTTTGCGCTTGGGTTATCGCCATTGGCTTCAGGCACAAAGTGCGCCGGATCTTCGCCGCCCTCGCCAGAATCCGATTTCGCGCCGATCCGGTTCATCGCCACGCTCAGCGTTTTATGGGCCTCTGGCGACAACGCACCCAGCGACATACCAGGTGTCACGAACCGCTTGCGGATCGATGTGATGCTTTCAACTTCCTCAATCGGAACTTTCTTACCCATCGGCTTTACGGCCAACAAATCACGCAAATGGATCGGCGGGTTGGATTGCATCGCCGTCGAATATTGCTTCCAGAGCTCATAGGACGCGCGATTGCAGGCCTGCTGCAACAGATGCATCGTTCCCGCTTCCCACGCGTGCTTTTCACCGGAACGCCGCGCCTTGTAGAAGCCACCAATCGGCAACACATCGACGCCACCAAGCCAACCGGCTTTATGCACCTGCTCCGCTTTACGTTGAATGCCCGTCACACCGATGCCCGAAATCCGGCTCTGCATGCCCGGGAAATATTCGGCAGCCATTGCGCGCGACAACCCGACAGCCTCAAAGTTCAAACCACCCCGATACGAAGAAATAACCGAAATCCCCATCTTCGCCATGATCTTCAACAGACCCTGATCAATCGCCGTGCGGTAACGCGTGACGGCCTCGGTCAGGGTGCAATCCAGCAAACCGCGTTCGATCCGGTCATCCAGTGAATCTTCGGCCAGATAGGCGTTCACAACCGTTGCGCCACAGCCAATCAGAACGGCAAAGTAATGCGGATCGATACATTCCGCAGACCGCACATTGAGCGATGTAAACGTCCGCAATCCTTTCCGGGTCAGCCAAGAATGAACCGCCGAGGTCGCCAAAATCATCGGCATTGGCACGCGGCCCTCACCTTGATGTTGATCTGTTAGGGTCAAATGCCCCGCACCCGATCGCACAGCGTCCTCAGCCTCGGCGCGGATACGCTCTAGGCCTTTGCTCAGATCGCCCGCTTCGGAACCAGCAGGAAAAGTACAATCAATCTCGACGCAGGTCGCATTGAACAAGGTTTGCAGCACATCCCACTGGGCGTTGCCGACAAACGGTGAATCCAGAACCAATATCTCCGTCTGGCTGCTGTCCTCATCCAGCACGTTCTTCAGGTTCCCAAAACGTGTCTTCAGGCTCATCACGCGGAATTCGCGCAAAGAATCGATTGGCGGGTTGGTGACTTGGCTAAAGTTTTGGCGAAAGAAGTGACTCAGCGGGCGATACTTTTCGCTCAAGACTGCAGACGGCGTGTCATCGCCCATCGATGCCAGCGCTTCTTTGCCGTCCTCGGCCATCGGTGCCAGAATATTTTCCAGCTCCTCGATCGTGTAGCCAGCCGCAATCTGGCGCTTGCGCAACTCACCACCAGCATAGATTGGTGCCTCAGTGACGGCCGCAAGATCATTGTCCAGTTCATTGATTTTACCAACCCATTCCCCGAACGGGAGGGCGGCCGACATTTTGTTCTTTAATTCCTCGTCGTGATAAAGTTCGCCTTTACCCATATGCACACCGATCATCTGACCTGGGCCAAGCGCGCCTTTCTCGACGACATTCGCCTCATCAATCGGCACCATTCCGGCCTCGGACCCGGCAATCAGCAAGCGATCCCCCGTCACGACATAGCGCATCGGTCGAAGTCCGTTGCGATCCAGACCGGCGCAAACCCAACGACCATCGGTCATCGCAAGCGCCGCAGGGCCGTCCCATGGTTCCATCACCGAATTACAATACGAATACATATCACGCCAAGCTTGCGGCAATTCAGTCGCCTGTTTGGACCAGCTTTCTGGCACCAGCATCGTCTTTGCCATCGGCGCAGACCGCCCAGCGCGCACCAGAACTTCAAACACCGCATCAAGTGCGGCGGAATCCGACGACCCGCTTGCGACAATCGGTTTGATATCTTCGGCCATGTCACCAAACGTGCCCGACGCCATGCGAATCTCGTGGGACTTCATCCAGTTGAGATTGCCCTTCAGCGTGTTGATCTCACCGTTGTGGGCCAACATGCGGAACGGCTGCGCAAGCCACCACTGCGGGAACGTATTTGTTGAATACCGCTGGTGATAAATCGCGAATGCAGACTCGAACCGCTCATCCATCAGGTCGGGGTAGAACTCGGCTACGTCCTGCGCCAGCATCATGCCCTTATAGATGATGCTGCGGCACGAAAGCG
>Ga0307488_10000320_pt1 | contig 38424 bp, 26 predicted proteins | sample SB02metaG_FD_202248 | JGI IMG/M metagenome (GOLD analysis project Ga0307488, IMG submission 202248) | Sea-ice brine microbial communities from Beaufort Sea near Barrow, Alaska, United States - SB 0.2 | ecosystem: Environmental > Aquatic > Marine > Coastal | place: USA: Alaska | collected... | reverse complement strand
GAGATACGAAGATATGGATTTTGGACTTAACGGTTCGATGTTAGGCGCTCCGACTTATAAATGAGTTGATAAGGAGTTGTTGGTAATCATTAATCCCAACCTATCACCCATATTTAAACGAAAAGGTTCACCTAGTGTGGACCTTTTCTCTTTTCGGATAAATACTTGTGTCATAAATCGTGCCGTATATTGCGGACTTATGCAGAAATGACCCACTGCGTAAACCTAGAACGTTTTAAAGGAGATAAACAAATGGGAAGACCACTAAACAAGAAATATTTTGGAGCACCAACAGCCGGCGGCAACGAAATCAAAGTACAGTTCCATAACGGAACTGGATCAGTAAACGGTTATATTGTTAAGCAACTTGGATCAAAGAAATTCCGTTGCACAGATGGCGTAATTGAAAAAGATTGTTTCTTAGTAGACAAAGCAGCTGGCGCTATTGCAGCAGGCGAAATGAGTATTGTAGTTAAAGACGATGGCGGCACAGTACGCCAGGTTATTAAAATTGCAGGACGTAAACTAACAATGGACGATGCCAATACTTTGGGTTGGGCATTTGATGCATTTAACGCAGGCGGTACAGCGGGTATAGCTGAAATGGAAGAAGCTGGTGATGCATCAGAAGTTGCAGCATTAACAATGAACGCATGTACTAAAGCAGATCCAGGTGCAATTACATGTACAGCAAACCATCTACTAGTAACCGGCGACACAGTAAGAATTACTGGCGTAGTTGGCATGGTTGAGCTTAACGACTTAGTATATACAATTACTACGACTAGTGCAACAGCATTTACAATTGGTGTTGATACAAGTGGATTCACTACTTATGGTAGTGCAGGTACAGTAACACAAGAACTAGCTGGTTCAGATCAGTTTGAGTAAAGAGTAAAAATAGTTTGGGGGATTAAATTCCCCCATACTTTTTAACTAGGATTAAAGAATGTCAAAAGTATTAAGAGTAAAAGACGGAAATTATAAGATTATAGTAGACAACCCTGCTGACGGCAGTGGTGGGTTAATTACTCTTGATACTACTGGCGGCTACACTACAAATAGAGGCAAGGTAGTAATTACTGGGGACTTAGAAGTTAAAGGTATTCAGACTACTGTTGAATCAACAGTAACTACTATTACTGACAACATCATTACTTTAAACTCAGGAGCCGGTGACGGAACTGGTATACCGGTTGCACTTGGTAGCCAAGGTGGTATCGAAATTGATAGAGGAAGTCAGCCTACAGCTAGAATAGTCTTTAATGAAACTGTTCCATTTAATACTGGTGGCTCAAGCGGCACTGGTGGATTTATTTTTAAAAACGAAGCTGATCAATTTTTACCAGTAAGTTTTAATACAATATCTGCACAAGGTCCGTTATATATTAGTACACCTAATAGTGCTATCAACGTAGCAGGAACAACTGATTACGAGAAAAATGTATTTACATATACAGGTTCAGCAATAACTAATGCAGCTCCCATTAACGATGATTTTATACCAAATGCAAGAGGCGTTGTTGATTATGTAACTTATTCATTAGCATCAAACTTACAGACAGCAATTGAGCAAAGTGATACTAGGTTAGCAACTCAAGACAAAAGTGTTACTGGCGACGAAAGTGTTATAGTAGCAACAGTAGATGGACTAATAACTGCTAGTTTTTATTCTAATAGAGTTCAAGTTTCAAATATACAGATATTGGATAACGAGATATCAACAGTAATAAGTAATGATGATCTTAGCTTATCAGCACCAGGAACTGGTAGTGTTAAAATAAAAGATATATTAGAGATAACAGAAACTCCGTCAGATGATGATACTTTAGTTGATCCTACTGCTCCGCTAGAAGGCGTAAAAATATATTCTAAAACAGAAGACAAAGGCGGTACTGGTATATATTTTGTAAATAAAAGCAATACCGCAGACGAAATAATAAGTAAAAATAGAGCACTAATTTTTAGTATGCTATTTTAAAAGGAAAAACAAATGGCAATAGTAAATCAAACACTTACTTCAGCGCAGTTAGACATTATAACTGTACCGGCTGAAAAACAATATGCAATTACTAACATTTTAGTATGCAACACATATGACCCTGGTGCAGGGGATGCAGCATCACATGACGCAATTTTTGATTTACACTTAATACCAAGCGGACAAGCATTGAGTAATGTTAGAACTACTGTTGTTAGGCAGTTAACATTACCAGCAGGCGAAACATTTACGTTTGATTCAGAAAGAATTGTATTAGGTGCAGGTGATATTGTTAGTTTTGTTGCAGAGCCAAATCTTGGCGCAGGTACTACTGATCTTGCAGCAACAGTAAGTTATTTGGAAGTTTAATCAATGAGACTATTAAAAGGTCAAAATACCAATTTACGTAACATCTACGGCAAGGGCGTTAAGTATGACGTTAACGATCAAGTAGTTGTTGACAGTACTAATGTAATGCGTATTCCCGTAGGTACAGATGCACAGAGACCTGATAACGCTACTAACGGACATATGCGTTATAATACAACAGACAATGAATTTGAGTTTTATCAAAACAGTGCCTGGCGAAAAGTTAGATACAAAGAACCTAGAGATATTGTACAACAAAATATGGGAAGTGGTGACCAAATTGAAACACTATTTGGTCCGTTAGATAACGGAGACACTGATTATCCTGCCCCACAAACAAGCGGTGGCTCTACAGACTTATTAGTTTTAGTAGAAAATGTGTTTCAAATATACGGCACTAACTACACACTAACACAAAATCCAGGTAATAGATTAGAAGTTTCTAGTATTGTAAGTATAGGAACAACTACAGTTATTGAAGTTTCGGGCGCACACGGGTTAGTTGCAGGCGACGAAGTATATGTAAGTCAAGTAGAAAGTAGTATTGACGATAATTTAGAAAATGTTAATACTGATGATAGTAGTTCTCCAGGCAGTCATAATGTTGTTAGTGCTCCTAGCACAACACGATTAGAACTTGCAGTAGATACATCAGGTGCAAACATAGCAAATTATAGTCCAAATACTGGTTATATTTTAAAGGTAGGCACAGTTACAGGACCTTATGTTCCAGGTTGGTATTTGTCGTTTACATCTCCAGTTGATTTAGAAAAGCCAGTAACAGTACTACACAACTTCAACAAGTAATACTATAAATACTGTGTCGGAGGATTTAATGTGGCACAAGTAGGTAGAATATCAGGACCGTTATTAACTGCTAATTTAGAGCGCAATGGTATTGATTTAGCATTTCGAAATAATTTAGATACAGATCAACTTTTATACTTAAATGTAACTAACGGTTTCATTGGAGTGAATAAAGATGCTCCTGCATATCAAATAGATATTAACGGGGCTATAAATGTCTCTACATTAATATCAAGCACAAGTGCTTCAATTGCAGATCTTAATTTTCAAAACAATAATGAAATTAATAACCTTAATGGTGACATTAATTTAAACGCCGCTGAAGGTATTCAGATATCAAACTTTGAAACTGATAACATTCACATTAGTGATAATACTATTTCTAGTTATCGATCAAATTCAAATATTGATTTAACTCCGTCAACCGATAATATCGGTGATCTATTACATACACTAGATAATCCAAATGCATACGGAACTAGTTTAGAAGATAATTTTGGTAAGGTTGCGATTTCAGGTAACTCGGCTATAGTCGGCGCTCCATTTGAAGATGACGCAGGTGGTGCAGGCGGCACTTTTTCAGGTAAAGCATATATCTACAATGTAACCTCAGGTGCTTTAGTACACACACTAGATAATCCAAATGCATATAATAATAGTGCAAGTGATTGGTTTGGTTACTCAGTTGCTATATCAGGTAACTCGGCTATTGTTGGTGCTATTTTTGAAGATGATGCCGGTGGTGATAATTCGGGTAAAGCATACATATTTAATGTAACCTCAGGTGCTCTAGTACATACATTAGATAATCCAAATGCATATGGTACAAGTGCAGGTGATAGATTTGGTAATGCAGTTGCTATATCAGGTAACTCGGCTATTGTTAGTGCTTATAGAGAACGTGCCCTTAGTGGGTCGTTTAATTCGGGTAAAGTATATATTTTTAATGTAACCTCGGGTGCCTTAGTGCATACATTAGATAATCCAAATGCATATGGTACAAGTTTCAATGATAATTTTGGTTGGAGCGCAGCAATAAGTGGAAACTATGCTATCGTTGGCAGTAGGTCAGAAGATGACGCAGGTGGTGCAGGAGGGCAAAGTTCAGGTAAAGCCTATATCTTTAACGTAACAACTGGCGCTCTATTACACACACTAGATAATCCAAATGCATATAATAATAGTGCAAGTGATAATTTTGGTCAGTCAGTAGGAGTAAGTGGAAACTATACTATTGTTGGTGCTTGGCAAGAAGATGACGCAGGTGGTAGTGATTCGGGTAAAGCATACATATTTAATGTAACCTCAGGTGCTCTAGTACATACATTAGATAATCCAAATGCATATGGTACAAGTGCAGGTGATAAATTTGGTAATGCAGTTGCTATATCAGGTAACACTGCAATAGTTGGCGCTTTCCGTGAGGATGATGCTGGTGGTAATGAATCAGGCAAAGCATACATATTTAATGTAACCTCAGGTGCCTTAGTGCATACATTAGATAATCCAAATGCATATGGTACAAGTGCAGGTGACCGCTTTAGCCAATTTGCTATATCAGGTAACACTGCAATAGTTGGTTCTCAGTACGAAGGTGATGCTGGTGGTAGTGAATCAGGTAAAGCATATATCTACAACGTAGCAACCAATACTACTGAAGTCTTTTCAAACTTAGAAGTTTTTGGAAATTTAGATGCAACTGGTAATATCAGTGCTGATGGCAACGTTACTATTGGTAATGATGATACTGATAATTTAGTATTTGCCGGCGACATTAATAGTGATATTATGCCTGATCAAAATAAGGTATTTAACTTAGGGTCACCAACAAAACGCTGGCAAGAACTGCACACTAATTTAGTGAACGGAGACAATCTTACTGTTGAATCTATTTTATCTAGCACAACAGATTTTGGACTGCGTCAAGGCAATATATTTTATGTATCTAAAAACGGTAACGACTCTAATACAGGTGATCATGTACAAGATCCGTTCTTAACTGTTAAGGCTGCATTAAGTGCGTCTGACGCAAGTACACAAGGACCTGTACTTATTCATGTGTTTGCAGGCGAGTATGAAGAAGTATTTCCATTAACAGTACCTAGTAATGTTACAGTTCAAGGTGTTGACATGAGAAACACTATCATTAAGCCTACTGCTGGTACTAATACTAATCATGCATTTTTAATGAACGGTGAAAGTACAGTACAACAATTAACAATTAAAGATTTTTATTCTCCAGGTTATGGATTTAGTTTTGCACCTAGTACAGTTATAAGTTCAAGATCACCATATGTACAAAATGTAACAGTAATTACTAAAGGAAGTGTTGTTAGTGCAAGTGACCCAAGGGGATTTGCACAAGGTGATGCAGGAGGTGGTGCCAAAGTAGACGGCGCTAATGTATTAAGTGCAAGTGTAGAAGCTGCTATGTTATTCCATAGTGTTACGTTTATTACTCCTGGTGTTGATGGTCTAACAATGACTAACGGAGTTAGAGTAGAATGGCTTAATAGTTTTACGTACTTTGCTAACCGAGGACTGTATGCAGTAAATGGCGTAACAGGTCATCTTAGTACAGACGGATCAACAGTTAAGTACGGTGCTGAAATAAGATCAATTGGATCAGCAAACGTATACGGCAACTACGGTGCAGTAGCAGATGGCGCCGATACACTAATGTATCTAATACAACATAATTTTGCATATATCGGATTAGGTAAGTTTTTAGATAATGATCCTAGTAGAGTAATACAAACACAAGAAGTCACAGAGTTAAACTCAGGTAAAATACATTTTACTTCTCAAGACCATTTAGGAAATTTTAGAGTTGGAGACAACTTTAATGTTGATCTAGAAAAAGGTGAAACAAATTTAGTATTAGAAGAAGCTGATATTGATGCCTTAGGTGGCATGATTATTACAACTGGAGGTAATACTTCGTATATTACTTCAGAAAAAGTTGAAACAGGTAACATAAGATTCAGCGGAAATACTATTGAAAGTTTAAGTGGAGATGCTAATTTTGCAAGTGCAGGCAAAATAAATCTGTTAAAAAATACTAATGTCACAGGTAATGTTACTACAACCGGCGACTTTACAATTGCAGGCGCAATTATAGGAATCGGAAACGATGCTAACGACACTGTTGCATTTAATACAGAATTTAGTCAGAATGTCGAACCTGATATAAGTGGCTTATATACATTAGGCAATGCAACAAAAACTTGGAAACATACTTGGTTGAGTCAAGCACAATTTAATGATATTAAAATCCAAGATAATTTTATTACTACTACTGTAAGCAATGCAGATTTAGAACTTAGAGCAAGCGGTACTGGTAGAATCTTAATACCAAATAATGATTTAACAGTTAATAATGATTTAACAGTTAACGGATTAACATCTGTTGATGATGTGTCTATTACAGGGCTAGTTACACATATAGGTGATTACAATCAAATTCTTAACACTTCTGTAACAGGTAATGTAACGGTAACACAAGACTTAGATATAATCGGCGCAGCATTATTTGAAGAAATACTTGTAGATGATAATATTGTTGATACTACTACCTTAAATACAAATTTAGATTTAAAAGCCAATGGCGTTGGTTCTATTATTGTGCCAAGCAACGATGTTACTACTACCTATGATTTAACTGTTAGAGATATTTCTGCTGATAATATAAATGTTACAACTAATGTTACTAGTGTAGAGTTATATGCAAGCAACAACTTACAAATTAGAGATAACTTTATCACAACTACTACAGCTGATAATAATTTAGAATTTATTGCAGATGGCGATGGCAAAATATTTACATCATCACCTGTACAAATTGATACAAATATTACTGTAACAGGAAACATGACATTTGTCGGAAACTTAACAGGTGACGATATACTGGGTGTTACAAATATTAATTCAGATGTATTTAATGCAGAAATGTTTAGTACATATGATCAAATTAATATTTGGAATAATAATATTGCAACTGTTGTTTCTAACAGTGATTTAGAACTATATGCAAACGGTACTGGTAATGTTATTGTTGAAGATATCAATCTTAATAACAGTACGTTGCTTACAAATTCTAGTAATATTAGTTTTAGTAGTGGCGAAAATGTTTCAGTAGTTGCTGCTAACTCAATTCAAGTACCTAAAGGAACAACTGCTGAAAGAAAAAATACATTAGGTGATTTTAGATTAAACACTGATACAAATATTTTTGAAGGGTATGCAACTAGTCATATCGGTTTTGGCGGAGTGTTTAGTGACGACATGCTCACTAGTTTAGCAGTAGACACTGCTGCTAATAATATTAGAATGATTGTCAACAGTGATAATGATCCTATCGATTCGTCTAGACTAATTGCAGAAGTGTCTGGTGATGCATTAATAACACAGCGACTAGACGTTGATGATATTTCTATAGATAACGATATAATAACTACAACTGTTTCTAATTCTAATTTAGAGTTCCGAGCTCTTGGAACAGGCGAGCTTGCAATTGATGACATGAGCATTGTCGGCAATACTATTAAAAATAATACACCAAGTGCCGGAGTACTTTCAATTAGTAGTTCAGGATTTGGTAGAGTAAAAATTAACAACACATACGGTGTAGTTGTGCCTTCTGGTACTAATGCTCAACGTCCGACAGAAGATCCTCCTGTAGGTGATACTAGGTGGAACACAGAGTCAGTAGTTCTAGAAACTTGGGACGGTGATACATATATTACTGCTGCGGGTATCGCTGCTGCAATTTCAGCAGACGAATTTAACGACATTCTGTTAGAATATACGCTAGCACTAGGGTAACGTACACTTATTACCACAATACGATAAATACTATTACTGTACAAATGGATGATCAATCCTGTACACGGACAGACTGTGGTTAGCCCGCAATGTAAGGAGGCTAGAGGGACAGGATCCCCGTATTGAGGAGAGAAGATGGCTGTTGGTCGCATATCAGGTCCGCTCTTAAAGTCAAATTTAATTCGTAATGGAATTGATTTAGCTTTTGAGACAGACTTATTATATCTAGATGTAAACAATCAGCGTATCGGAGTTAAGAAAAATTCTCCACAATACGAATTAGACATTAACGGAACAGCACGTACTACTGACTTAATAGTTAATACAGTAGCAGACATTGCTAATGTTAACATATCTGGCAACACTATTAGTACTACGTTACCGTATCTTAATTTAGGTACGCTAGACAATGTAGTATATCAAAATAAAGCAAGAATTGATAGTATTGATATTGAAGGCAATGTCATTAGTACCAACTCTTCAAATGCAAATTTAGAATTCCGCCCTAACGGTACTGGCACAGTTGACGTACATTCTAACATGAATGTAACTGGAAATATACATGCAACTGGAAATATTACAGCAGACGGTGACATAACATTAGGTGATGCAAATACTGATAACATTGTTATCAATGCCGACATTGCAAGTAACATAATTCCAAATATACACGACACTTATACATTAGGTTCATCAAGCAACACTTGGAATGACGTATGGGTAGAAGATTTATATGCAACTTCAGTTAATAGTACAAATTTAGAAGTAGGTGGCATTGATCTTACATTGCGCCAAGGCAATACACTATATGTTACTGAAAACGGCGATGATTCTCATTCAGGAACACATCCACAAGATCCAGTTGCAAGTATTGTATATGCGTTGAGTATTGCAGTCGCAGGCGACACAGTTTTAATTTATCCTGGCGCCTACACAGAAATATTTCCAATAACAGTTCCGGCAGGAGTTACAGTAAAAGGACATAGTTTACGAAGTGTAACTATACAACCTACAACAGCAACACGTTATAAAGATGCGTTCTTACTCAACGGCCAAACAACTGTTGAAGACTTAATGATAACTGGATTCTTTAGCGGACGCAATAACTTCACAATTGCAAGCGGTGGCGAAGCAACAGGAACATTTACATCAAATGTAGGGGTTTCTCCTTTTGCACACGCATACGTAAGTGGCGGCACAATCACTAACGATGCAAAGACAATTAATCTTGCAGTAACAGGAGCAACTTATGTTCACGGAACTGGAATACTCACTGTAACTTACACAGGTACAGCTCCTGCTAACGGTGAAGAAGTATTCCTAGAAGGATTGATATTCAGTTGTAATAGCGGAAATAGAACATTCCCAGACAACGGATATGCTTTCCGTTTTGCTACAGACTTTGAAGTAACTTCTCGTAGTCCGTACATTAGAAACATTACGGTAATTACAGCAGGTAGTACAACTACTGCTGAAGACCCAAGAGGATTTAATGCAGGCGATGCAGGTAAAGGCGCATACATAGATGGTGCTTATGCAACTGCTGCTAGTAAAGAAGCAAGTATGCTTTTCCATAGTGCAACATTTATTACCCCAGGTGTTGATGCAATTACAGCAACTAACGGTGTGCGAATTGAATGGCTAAACAGCTTTACATACTTTGCAAATAGAAGTTTTTATTGTTACAATAGTAATGACGGCAAGTATGGTGCAGGTAAAACTCGTATACGATTAGGTGGAATAACTAGTGGCCCATTTACTGCTGGACAAACAATTACATTTACTTCTACTGATAGTTCTACTGTTGTTACTGCACTAATTGCAAGCGTAGATGGTGATGTAATTACTGTTGCTGGTAAGATTGATGACTTAGACGGGTTTGATACTACTCCTAGCAGCATTAGTGATGGCAGTGCATCTGCAACAGATATATTAAATGTTGACAAAAGAGACTTCGGTGCAGAAGTTAGAATGATTGGTAGTGCTAGTGTTTATGGTAACTTTGGCATAGTAGGTGACGGTGACGGCGTAATTGTGTATGCTATTGGACAAAACCTTGCATACATTGGTAACGGAAAAGAAGTTACTAATCAAGCAGAAACTGTTATTCAAGAAAACGAAGTAGTTGAATTAAACGGGGCTAAAGTAAGATACAACTCAGTTGACCACAAAGGTGACTTTAGAGTTGGTGATTTATTTTATGTAAATCAAGACGACGGTACTGTAAGTTTTACTGCAAGTGCATTAAATATCAATCTTACAAACGGTGCAACATTTACAACTGGTAGTGATACTACTTTTGTAAATGGCTCACGTATTGACACTGGTAATTTAAGAATTAGCGGAAACACTGTTCAAAGTTTGACAGGAGATTTAAATGTTGATAGTGCAAGTGGTACTATCAATTTACAAGACAATGTTGAAATTACTGGCAACTTAGATGTATCCGGTAATGTATCCATTGGTGGCAACATTACTATTGGCGACGAAGCAAGTGATAGTATTAATATTGTTGCTGGTATAAACAGTGATTTAATACCAGACACTGCAAGTACATATAGCTTAGGTAGTGAAACTAATACTTGGTCAAACATATACACTGACGAATTAGATATTGATAGTATAAAAATTACAGATAATTTTATTACAACAACTTTATCAAACGCAGATTTAGACCTACGTGCTAACGGAACTGGTGACATATTAATCCCAGACAACGATGTTCAAATCGACAATGATTTAACAGTTAACACTCTAACAACACTTGCAAACACAAATATAACAGGAACTGTTACTCACGTAGGTAATTATGCCCAGACTGGTAATTCAACTATTGATGGCGACTTAACAGTAACACAAGACTTAGATGTTAGCGGCGCGGCACAATTTGAAGAAATACTTATTGATGACAATATTATTACTACAACTACATCAAATGCAGATTTAGAATTACGTGCTAACGGCACTGGACAAATTCGCATACCTAATAATGATGTTACATTTAGTCAAGACTTAACTGTAGGCGAAACAATTGCAGCAAGAAATATTACAGCTACTGGCACAGTAAGTGTTAATGATTACGTTATTAGTGATATTAGAATTGATGAAAATTATATTGAAACTACTACAAGTAATGCAAATCTAGAACTACGTGCCAATGGTACAGGAACTATATATGTTCCTAGCAACGATGTTCAAATTAATAATAATTTAACTGTTAACGGTAATGTTACTGTAGGGAACGATTTAACAATAACTGGTGACTTTGCTGCTGACGATATTACATTAACCGGAACTGCAACAGCAAATAAATTTAAAACTGGCGACATTGAAGTATTTCAAAATGTAATTACTACTACTAACAGTAATTCGGATTTAGAATTACGTGCAAACGGAACAGGTAGTATTATATTAGAAAACTTCACAGTTGAAGCTAATGATATAGCAACAACAGGTGATATGACACTTACTCCGGGCAGCGGTCAAATAGTAATGAATGCTACTGGTGCTTTAAAACTTCCTGCAGGAAATACTGCTGCAAGACCAAGTGCAGTTGCTGGACAAATTAGATTTAATAACGAAACAAATGTATTTGAAGGCTATAACGGCACAGCTTGGATACAATTGCACGGAGTAGTTGATTTAGATCGTGATACAAGTGTTACAGCTGAACTAACTCCAGGAGCAAACGATAACACAATTAGGTTTAATGTAGCCGGAACTACAGTAGTAGATATAGACGCTTTGAGACTTCGTGCAGATAAAGTTATTGTAGATAATATTTCCATTGACGGCAATCTGATAAGTACAAGTACAGATGTTGATTTAAACTTAACTGCTAATGGATCTGGTAGTGTAGTGTTTGAAAACTTTAATGTTAAAGATAATGTAATATCAAATGTTGTTACTGATTCTGTAACTACGTTTAATAATACTACTAACGGGTATGTTAAGTTTGATGGAACATACGGTATGGTTATACCAGTTGGCGGCAATGCCAACAGACCGCCGTTAGCGTATACTGAAACAGGACAAATGAGATGGAATACAGATGGTGCTAGAACAGAAATATATGACGGTGACAACTGGGTATCAGTTGCAGGTACGTCATCGGGTATCTCAAGAGCAGAAGCCGAAGATCTGGCATTAGAAATTGTATTAACACTAGGATAATAATATGGCAACACTTTTTAAAAATGTAGTAGTAAAAAATGTAGGATCACAACCTGTAAAGGTTTTAGAAACCAACGCATCTACTAGAACTACAGTTATTGGTCTAAGTTTAACTAATCTTACCAGTGAATTTTTATATTGTAGTGTGATGCTACAGGACGATACTAGTGTACAAGGGTTTTATTTAAAAGATACTGTACTTCCTGCAAACACAAGTTTGCGAGCAGTTAGTACTGGGGAAAAATTTATTGTTGCACCTTCAAACATACTATATGTTCAATCCAGTCTAGATGACAGTGTTGATGTTATATTAAGTTATGTTGAAGTGACATAAGGAGTTAAGATGAGTTATTTTATAGGTACTACATCACAGGATGTATTAAACGGATTTATAAAACGTTACTTTTACGGGTTAAGAAGAAATGACGACGGCGAATTATTTCTTGTAAGATCAGACCAATTACAAGGTGGCGATGAAAACGTTGTAACAATTAACGAAGTAGGAATTGCAGCAAATAACTACTTAGATTACGAAGAAGGTATTGACTTCTTAGACGGCATTGATGCAGAGCACGAATTACTTTACGACAACTTAAGATACCCGCAGTTAAAATGGGATTCTAGATCGTTGTCGTATTTTATAGATCCTACAGACGGTCAATTTATACAACGGATATCACAGGGTGCAACAGAACTTGAAAAGATATCAAGCCCGGGTTACGGCGAAGGTACAGACGACGAAGTATTAACTACATATACTCCAACAGACACAGGATATTAAGATGGCAGAATTTAGTATAGATAAATTTAAATATAGATGGCAAGGTGATTGGACTACTGCTACTGCGTACAGACGCGATGATATTATACGTGTAGGCGGAAAGAGTTATGTTTGTTTAATTGCACACACATCGAACGCATTATTTAGAGCAGATTTAAATGCTACGTTACCTGGATCTACTCCACCAGAGCCGCAGCCTAAATGGGTTGTAATGACTAGTGGTAGAACTTTTTTAGGAAACTGGGCGACTGAAACTGTATATGATAAAGGCGATATTGTAAACTTCCAGGGAAGTCTGTACATATGCTCTTATAATCATACATCAGATACTTTTACTGCTGATGCCCCTAATGTAGACGACTCTATACAACCTGTAAATCAAAACTGGACATTATTTGTTGCCGGGCAACAATATCTACAAACTTGGACTATAGACACCGACTATGGATTAAACGCTGTAGTAAAATATGGCGGAATAGTATACCAATGTATTCAAACTCATAATAGTACTGGATCTTTTGAAACTACTTTAGAAAATTGGAAAATTGTTTATGAAGGTTACCAATATAAAGCAGTTTGGGTTCCTAACACTGTATATATAGTTAATGACTTAGTAAGATACGGCGCAAGTATTTTTAAGTGTACAGAATCGCATACAGCTGGTAGTGAACAAATTGACGAAGATAAGTTTGAATTAGAATTACTAGGAAGTCAATTTGACAGTGTATGGTCTCCATTAGTTGCTTATAACCAAGGTGACGTAGTACGATACGGCGGTACATTATATTATGCTGCTAATAATAATTTAGATAGCAATCCGTCTAGTATTGAAGTGTATGATTCCGACGACAGTACAATCGACTGGGTACTATTATCAAAGACTTACAATTTTAGAGGACAATGGAACCGACCTGAAAATCTTACAGAAACGTTAATTGTTAAAATAGGTGTTGATACTGTAGATTCTAAAGCAACTGGTAATATATACATTGATGGCGTAGAACAAGCCCCTCTTTCACTATATAAAGGCAGAACTTATATATTTGATCAGTCTCTAGATTCAAATGCAACGTATGATGATAAAACAAATCCGATTGGGATTAGTACACGACAAAACGGTGTAGCAGGCGGTGGAGCATATTATGAAGATGCTAATCCTACTGCTATTACATACATTATAGATAGACTTGAAGTTTCTAGAGCAGAATATTACGACAATTTTTTAACAGCAACAACTCGTCAAGTAGTACTGTCTGTACCTACAACCGAAACATTAACTTTGTATTATTTCTCAGGTGTTAATCTATCTATGGGAGGGTCGATGACTATTGCGTCACCGGCTACAACAGTTGATGCATATGCAGTTGATTATAAAACAGGTGATATTGTTCAACGCGGCGGCGACATATATTATGCAGTAAGAGATGTTGGCATTGCTGACGGAGACGGAAGTAGTATTGATTATTTAGATCCCGAGGTATGGGAATTATTAGTTCCGGGAAAAATCTTTTCAGCAAGTTGGAACGAAGACATAATTTATAGCAGAAATGAAATTGTTACTTATTTTGGTACTGCGTATGTATGTAATTTAGAACATCTTTCAGCAGCTAATAGTTTCCCTGGAGACAACGGATCTGGTTACGACTACTGGGATGTACTAGTACAAGCCGGACAACCGGGTGCCATGTTATATAAAGGTGACTTATTAACTTTTGGATTGTCAAGAGAAGCAGTAGGTGATTTATCAACATTAACAGACAACCGTCTTGGCATTGGTAAAACATCACAATTACTATCTGTTGAAGTAGACAGTACATCACAAGAATTAGAAATTTTTTGGAGGAATGTAATAGCAGACTCGGATACTATTTTTGTTGCTCCGCATGGTCAAGACGAAATAGGATTTGGTTCATCTTGGAGAACTCCATTTAAAACTGTTAGGCATGCATGTGAATATGTAGAAGATAACTATGAATCACTAGAGCTTACAAAAGTAGCAGTATCTACAGGAAGATTTACTGAAGTAGGACCTATTACTGTTCCTGCAGGTTGTGTTGTAATGGGCGACGAACTTAGAGCAACTACTGTAGTAGCTTCAGGGCCGCAAGCAATATATGCAGATACATTTAAATATATTGAAGCATACACTATACGTTTAAAACAAATATTTCCTACGCTAATAACTTTACAAACTGTTACTATGAGCGAATTAAATACTATTATACAAGATAAAACAGGTCCTCTTGCACAGACTAGTTCTGTCGGAGTAATAAATCAATTAATTGATGATTACGTTGCCTTTATTGACGCAAACGTAGGAAGTGGTGATGCTCCAACTGTAATTGGAACTAACACGCCTTCTAGTAGTGTTAGTGACGGAAATGCCGCAGCTATTCTTAATAGAAACTTTGAATTTATTGCTAAAGAATTAATACTTTATGCACAAGGAGAATTTCCAACTGAGACTCTTCCAGAAGCAGAAATGCGACAAGACATTAGACACTTACTTAGAGCGTTCACTAGAGATCTTAATTATACAGGAAACTGGGCAACGTCAATGTCTGCTAGAAGATATTATAATAGTGTACTAGGATCTAAATTAGACGACTTACTTTATATGCGAGACACTACTGGTCTACGAAATATGACAACAGAAGGATTAGAAGGTTCTCTTAATCCTCCAGGCGTCTTTGCACAATATCAAAGACCAACAGGCGGCGCATTAGTATCGCTCGACCCAGGTTGGGGACCAGACGACGAACGTTGCTGGATTATGAATCGTTCTCCGTACATGCAAGGTGTAACTAATATTGGAAACTCTTGTGTAGGTTGTAAGGTAGACGGAGCACTACATAACGGCGGCAATAGGTCTGTTGTTGCAAACGACTTTACACAAGTATTAAGTGACGGAATTGGTGCTTGGGTAACAAACAATGCAAGAGTAGAACTTGTGTCTGTGTTTACATATTACTGTCAAGTTGGATATCTAGCAGAAAATGGTGGCGTTATACGTGCTACTAACGGAAACAACTCTTACGGAAACTTTGGTAGTATTGCAGAAGGCAATGATGCTACAGAAGTACCAATATCTGCAACAGTTAATAACCAAACTTCTGCTGCTGTAGTAAATAATGCAATTGCTGGAGGAGCAGCTGACGAACTGTTTATCTTTGAATATGCAAATTGTGGAGAAGCATATACAACGGCAGATTCGGATATTGTTGGCGCAGGTGCAGACGCAAATATAGAATACACAGACTTTAGAGATGGCGGATTATTTGAAGTTAGGCTTGTTAACTCAAAAGGATCAGGATCAAAAGGCGGATCTAATTATTTAATTAGGCAGAACTCTGCACAGGTAACACTTGATTCATCTGTAAGCCTTACCCTTAATGTTAATGAAACAACACAGTTTAAATCAGAAATTGTAGGTATGAGAGTTGTAATAATATCTGGAACTGGAATAGGACAGTACGCTGAGATTTCAGATTACGACCAACCTAGTAAATTGCTTTCTGTAATTAAAGAGTCAGATGGTACACCAGGGTGGCAACATATTATTCCTGGAACTCCTTTAGAAGCAGCAATGGATAGTACAACAACATATCGTATTGAACCAAAGATAACATGTGCAGCACCATTATTTGATGCATCAGAATATAATCCGTTACCTAACTCAAGACAGTGGGCAGATATAGCACACGGCGGCAATACTGTAGCATATTCTAACATTGTACTAACATTAGGAACTGGCGCTATTGACGAAGACGCAACACAAATTCAAGCTCGAATTAATGTTATACGATCAGGCAAAATTTACGAAGCGTCACTACTAAATGACGGTGCAGGGTATGCTGTTGGAGACACAATTACTGTACCTGGCACCGAACTTGGCGGCACAAGCCCACTAAACGATTTAACGTTTGTTGTTACTGAAAATTCTGAAGACAGTACCAATAGTATTGTTGCATTTACAACAACTGGTACTCCGAGACTTGGAAGATATGTAGCAGTCACAACTGATGGCAAGTTTTCGTATAGCGACGATGGAGAGCAATGGTTAGAAGGTAATTTACCTTTTGAAGGAGTGTTTGTTAAAGTAGTAGCAGGATTAAATAAATTTATAGCAGTTGCAACAGACACTAATAAAATTGCGTATAGTGAAGACGGTCAGAGTTGGACAGAACGATCACTAGGAGAAGAAACAGCATCATGGAAAGATTGTATTTTTGGTAACGGAAAATTTGTTATAGTAGGCGAAGGTACACAGAACGCAATGTACAGCAGTGATGGCCTAAACTGGGCAGCTGGACTATTACCGGTAGGTGATGACTCTTCCGGAGACCAATGGCAAGCAGTTGCTTACGGCGCAGGAAGATTTGTTGCTATCTCAGGTTCACAAGCTAAAGATGTTGCATACTCTGCAAACGGAGTAACGTGGGCAAGATACAATAACGCTCTTCCTGCAGGAGACTTTAGCTTTGTTAGTTTAGTTTATGGAAGAAATAGATTTATTGGTCTTACTAATAACGGCGAAGTTATAATGAGTTTGAACAAAGGTGAAACTTGGATTACAGGCACTGACGCACCTACTTTAGACGGTTCGACTTCAATGAATTGGAAAAATATTAAATTTGCACAAGGAGTATTTGTAGCAATTTGTGATACAGGCGGAGCAGTTATAGGTGCTGATAACACTACTGGTCCTACTACATACTTTGCTACTACAGAAGATTGTATTACTTGGACTGGTAGAAATTTTGATTATGAGAAGTCCTGGAGTGTACTAACATTCAATAATGATCTTGCTGTTCCGAAGTGGATAGTATTTGCAGATGACGAAACTAACTCAGCAATTGCACAAGTACAAGTTGGTGCAACAGCACAAGTTAGAGCAGATATTACTTCAGGGTCGTTTAATATTATGAAAATATGGGAACCAGGTAGCGGATATTCAACTGCTAATCCTCCAACCCTAACAATATTTGATACACAGTTTATTACACAAGTAGAAAGTGATTTACGATTAGGTAACGGAGTATTAGCACAACCTGAATTTATTGATAGAGGTGCTGGTTATCGAACTAGTACAAGTACTATTGTAATTATTGGAGACGGATACGCTGACATTATACCTGAAGCAAATCAGTTAGTACTTTCTGGTGTTCCTCTTCCTTTACCAGGGCCAGGTGTGCAAATTAGAATTGCTGATATATTAGACGATACAACTGACGATCCAGATGATTTAAAATTATTTGTTGGAGTAAAAGCAACAGACTTAGGAGATGACGGTTCAGGAAACAATACTAGGAATGTTCAATTCCAAATTACTCCGACAATTGATAATGAGTTTAATCTCGAACATGCTACTGCTGCAACCTTAAGAACTCGTTATAGTCAGTGTCGTATTAGTGGACACGATTTCTTAGATATCGGTACTGGAAACTTTTTACAAACTAATTATCCTGCTTTATACGCTGGCGGCGCATATTTTACTAGCGCACCAGAAAACGAAATTCTTGAAGTAGAAGGCGGAAGAGTATTTTATGTAAGTACTGATCAAGACGGTAACTTTAGAGCAGGAGAATTGTTTGGTGTTAACCAAGCAACTGGTGTTGTAACTATTAGTGCTGAGTTCTTTGACTTAGACGGGTTATCATCTCTAGCATTAGGCGGAGTTAGACTTGGTGGTACAGGTGCAGCAGTTAACGAATTTAGTACAGACGCAACGTTTAGTGCAGATTCAAATCAAGTTATTCCTACTCAGAAAGCTATTGCAACTTTCTTAGCTGATAGATTATCAGTTGGTGGTTCGGATCTTGAGACAAACACAATCACTGCTGGACAGGTAAAAATAGGCACAGAGAATAATATTATAGATATTCTAAGTGGGTCGTATCTAAATATCCCTAGAGTTGTTACCTTTGATGGTGCTGATGCTTTAGGAAACGTAACTGATGTACAGGGCACAATGTTAGCGCAAATAATGTTCTTTAGATCATTTAATATGCAATAACCAAATTAATGATAAATATGTGTAGTGGAGCAATAAATGGCAGAATTTAAATTAGGTAGATTAAGATTTGTATGGAAAAATAACTGGACAGTAAGTTCAGTTTATTACCAGGATGACGTAGTTGCGTTTGGTGGTAAAATATACATATGTGTAATTGGACATACGAGTGAAACAGATTTCTTTGGTGACTTTGACATTAGTCCACCGAAGTGGAATCTAGTAAGTGACGGGCAAACTTGGAAAGGTGATTGGCAACCTCAGACTAGTTATGTATACGATGATATTGTAAAATACGGTGGTCGTCTATATATTGCCCAGGCAGTGCATATTTCAGCAGAAGATTCAACAACTGGATTAGAAGCTGATATCGATAGCTGGCAGTTATTTGCAGACGGGTTAGAATGGAAAGGCGATTGGGACGTAAGTTTTGATTATAAGATTAACGACATTGTTAAGTACGGCGGCTCATCATACGTTTGTACTGCTGCACACATATCTGCCGCAACTGACACACTAGGACTTGAAGAAGATTTATCTAGTTGGTCATTATTTAATCAAGGCTTTGATTATAAAGGCTTATGGTCTACAGATACACGTTTTAAAACTAATGACGTTGTAAGATTTGGAGCTAACACTTATATTGCGTCAGCAGCACATACGTCAGCAGCAGCATTTTCTACAGACACTGCATATTGGACAAAGTTTGTTGATGGCTTCCAATACGAAGACATTTGGTCACATGAATATTCATACCAAATTGGCGATATTGTAAAATATGGCGGAAATCAATATATTGCACTAGCAGAAAATTTAAATAAAATTCCATCGACTCAGACAGATGATTGGAGCCTGTTTTCAGAAGGCTTTAGATTTAGATCTGATTGGGGCGACGACTCTTCAAGTATTGATTACTTAGTAGGTGATCTTGTAAGACTTGGAGCATATACATATAAATGTATTCTTGATCATAATGGTCAACAACCACCTAATGCTACATATTGGCAACGATTTAGTACTGGTATTACCTGGCGCAATACGTGGCTAGATGACCAATACTATTATCAAGGTGATGTTATCCGCTTTGGTGATAACTCATATGTGTGTATTAAAGCACATGTTGCAGAAGATGATGACTATTCAACTGAAACACAAGTTGGCGCAGGCGGAGGAGCTGAAAATTCTCGTCCAGACCAAGACATTACTGGAACATACTGGAATGTTATTGCTGTAGGTTCAGAGTCTAGTGTATTAACAACTACTGGCGATATGGTTTATTACAGTGGCGCTGGTCCAACACGTTTACCTATTGGTGATGATGGACAAGTATTAACTGTTAGTTCTGCAGGCATTCCTGAATGGTCAACTTTAGACTTTGTAGATGATGTATATTTTGTAGCAGAGCATGGCACAGATAAACCTGCGCCATTATACGGAAAATCAATTGATAGACCTTATAAAACTATTAGATACGCTACACAGCAAATTGAACGCGGATCAAAAAATCCAGAAGCTGCTAAACTTTTAGAATTGAATAGAAGATTTATTCAGCGAGAAATAGTAGAATGGACAGACAAGCAAATAGTAGATGGCACTAGTCCTTTTACAACTACTTTTGATTACAACAGTGACAAATGTGAAAGAGACATGGGCTTTATTGTTGACGCACTTATTTGGGACGTTACTCACGGTGGCAATGTGCGCACACGTGAAGCAGCATTAAAATATGTTAACGAAGCATCACAATTTTACACACTAGGCCAGGAAGCAGAAACTAATGCTTCTATTAACTACGGACTTACAGTAATTGCAAACGTATTAGCACAAACTGCACCTGCTGTAAACTACCAAACAGCTAATGGCGATAATTCAACAGCAATAGTTGTACAATATCTTGATGCTACATTAACTGCTGAAACTGGTGTTGCTGCCGAAACTACTAGTTTAACTAGTATTATTACAAATGCTATTACAGCAGGCGTTGCAACTAACATACCAGCAAGGTTAATTAAAACTACATTGCTTAGGATTTCGACAGGATCGTATAAAGAAGTACTTCCGATAATTGTTCCTGCAGAATGTTGTATTATGGGAGACGAACTTAGAGCAACTAACGTACAAGCTAGAACAAAGTACAATGCTGCTAGTACGCTAACTCCTGTAAGTGATTTTAAATATACATACGAAGGTATTAAGCACTTAGAAACTGTTATTGGTGATATTGTAGACGGAACAACTGTTACTCCTGAAACTGGAAATACAGAAGATCAAAATCAAACTTGGCCGTATGCAGAAACTACTACAGTTGCACCTGCTGCGAAGAAACTTGCAAGAAATATTAGAAGAAAGATTGATATTGGCTTAGGAACTAAAGTCGAAGCGTCACTTAAACCAGCCTATGAATTAGCTGATCTACAACTTGGAAGAGTAAGAGATATTAATCTTCTTAATAAAGCGTTTATTCAAGAAGAATTAATTGGATATATAACTAATCAATATCCTAACTTAAAATATAGTAGAACAAAGTGTAAACAAGATACTGGGTTTATTATTGATGCTATAGCATATGACTTAACATACGGCGGAAACTGGATGTCAGTTAAAGCAGGTGAAGCATATTATGAAGGCACTAACTTACAGATTAATAGTAGTGAAAAATTAGCAACACTTGCTGCATATGGCTACTTAAAAGATCTAGTACAAACTGTTGGTAGAAATATCACAGTAACGCCGACATATCAATCAACAGTTACTCAGGTTAACGGTGTTGGCGGAACTGAAGCAGCCGGTAACGTTGCTAGAGATTTAATGCTAAACATTATTAGTATTATTACTAGTGGTACAGGAACTGTAGCTAGAACTTATCCAAGTACAGTAGCAGCATCTGCGGCAGTTAAAGCAGATTTTGTAAATGTAAAGCAAAGTCTATCAGTAATACAAGAAAAAACTATTGACTTTATTAATGAAAACTTTGGGTCATTTACATATAAGAGTGCAAAGTGTCGCAGAGACCTAGGCTTGCTTATTGATGATCTATCATTTGATGTTGCATTAGGTACTAACTATAACGGAGTGTTTAGCGGCTTAGCATATCAGCGTCCAATTAATGCTTACAATATAAGTGCGCAAAGAATTGAAACTGTTGGTTCTATTAGAAGTGCTAGAGACAGTTTAAAGATAAGTGTAACTACTGATGGTTCTTCAGCAACTGGTAGCAGTAATGCGTCAGCAAGAATATCAACTGCATTTAACGAAGTTGTTAATATTATTAATAATGGAGCAGGCAGTGCAACTGCGCTAACATTTCCATCTCCTGTAGGCGTCGATCAAAATAGAGTTGACGCTAAAGATAACTTAATTGCAAATAAGACATTTATCGAAGCTGAAATTATAGCTTGGATTCAAGTGCAAATAGCTGCAAACACAGGTAACGCAGGTAGTATTTGGTATACCTTTGATTACGATAGTACTAAGTGTGCTAGAGATGTTGGATTTATTGTAGACGCAATGTGTTACGATGTTTTGTACGGCGGAACACAAGCTACAACAAGAATTGCACAGTCTTATTTTACTAATACAACAGTATATCCAGCAGGACAAACAGCTCAGACTGCTGCTGCATATGCTAGACTAGCAACAGTATTGTCAGAAGTTGTACAAGAATCGTCAGTGACAAAGTCAGCAGGAAATGCTGAAAACCAAACTACTCCGGGCACTCCGGCATCAGGAACTGAAGCAACTGCTATTGATAGCAACATGCAAATCATTGAAGATGTTATTACTGCTGGCAACTTAAATAGCTTGCCGACAGTAACATTCCCGAGTATTACTTGGGCAGATGCTGAATATGAAGTAGCGTTTAGTGACATGGCTAGTGATAAAACTCAAGTAGTTAATACCGCTATACAGTACATTACAACTACTTACAATACATTTGTTTATGATCACGCTAAGTGTTCTAGAGATTTAGGTATTATACTTGATGCTGCTGAATTTGACACACTATTAGATACAAACTTTGCAGGCATACAGGCTGCATTAAGTTATCTAAGAGCGCCAAGTAAGAAAATTGTTGGCAATCAGAAAACTGCAACTATTGCAGCAAACGAATATGCAAGACAGTTACTTGTTGCAGAGCTAGGCAACGCAACTGCTATTGCTGGCGTTAACACTACTTGGGAATGGGTCGAAGACGCAATCTGGAGTGGCAGTAATGAAGGCGGTACTAATGCAGTTGCAGATCAAGAAGTTTGGAACGGAATTAGACAACTAGAACTAAACAAAGAGTTTATAGTTCAAGAAGTGTTAAATCATGTAGACAATCACTTTAAAGATAGAGTATCTGGTATAGACATTAATGACAACACATTATCAATTGCAGATACTTCGTGGTTATCAATAGGCATGCCTATTAAGTTTTATAATGACGAAGATGCAGGTGACTCTACTGATGCTGTTAACAATGCTAACTTATTAGAAAGTGCGACATATTATGTAAGTGACATTACTAGTGCAACAGCATTTAAAATTGCTGACAATCAGTACGGCACTGCAACAGTCTTTACTGAGTATGGCGAAGGATTTGTTGTAGAAAAAGCGTATGTATATAACAGAGCATTGTGTGCAAGAGATCTACGAGAATATGTTGATGCAATGAAATGGGATTTACAATGGCCACAAACTTGGGAGCGTATTTACACTAGAACAAGTGCTGCTGGTACTGTAGAAACTATTACTATTCACTTACCAGGATTCTATAGAACACCATTAGCAGCACGTTATTATGTTAATAGTGTAATTGGCTCGCAAGAAGAAGACTTCTATTACTTACGTAATGGTACTGGTGTGCGCTTACAAACGCTAGACGGCTTACGCGGTGATTTAAGTCCAGCAAATGCATATGGAACAAGTCGACCAACAGCAGGTGCATATGCATCACTAGATCCGGGTTGGGGACCAGACGATTCAAGAGCTTGGATCACTGCACGTTCTCCATACGTACAAAACTGTACAACGTTTGGTTTTGCAGCTATTGGACAAAAAATTGATGGTGCATTACACAACGGCGGCAACGACTCAATGGTGTCAAACGACTTTACACAAGTTATTAGTGACGGTATCGGAGCCTGGATTACTAACAATGGTAGAGCAGAACTTGTGTCTGTGTTTACATACTATTCACATATTGGTTATCTAGCAGAAGACGGCGGACGTATACGCGGTACTAACGGCAACAACTCGTACGGTACATTCGGTGGCGTAGCAGAAGGCGTTGATCCAGACGAAACCGCAATTACTGCTGTTGTTGATAACAGATTACAATATAACGGTGTTATAAGTAATGTGTTTACAGATGGCATTGACAACATTTTACAAGTAGAGTACTCACACGCAGGTAATGATTATACTGAAGCTACAATAAATATCTTCGGAGCAGGTGATAGTGAAATACTAGTACAGGAAGATTTTAGAGACGAAGCAGTTAACCAAATAAGAGTTATCGAAGTTGATGACTCGACTGGCAACCCAGATGCAACAGCAGGCGGATCAGGATATCTTGTAGCTACAAACACAGCACAGGGCGGAACAGTTAATAGTATTACTCTTGCTGCAACTGATGGTAATTTATCAACAGCATATGTTGGTATGAAATTATATATTATTAGTGGCGCAGGTGTAGGACAGTTTGGTATAGTTAATACATATAACTCAGGTACTAAGCTTGCTGCAATTATTAAAGAAACTGACGGAACATCAGGTTGGGACCACGTTGTTCCGGGCACTACAATAGTATCTGCAAATAGTTCTTCAAGTTACTTAATTGAGCCTAGAGCTGCATTTACTGCTCCAGCAAAGACAAACAGTAAAGAAACTATTACTAGTGGTACTTACAGTAGAATAGATTATGTTGAAACATCAGCACAATATACTGGCGTAGCTGTTACTACACAAAGTGACGGTAGTGGAGCAACATTTGATGTTACTAGAAATGGTGAAAAATATTATGTAACTGTAAACGCAGTAGGTACTGGTTATACTAGATTAGATACTGTTACAGTAGCAGGATCGCTTATTGGCGGCGTTGATACTACAAACGATCTTATTATTACTGTTACTGCGGTAAATGCTGACACAGGAGCAATAACTGCGTTTGATAACTCAGGTATTGGCAGAAAGGGTAGATTTGTAACTCTTCCAAGGCTACCTGGCCTCTCAGGTGCAGGAAGTTATGATGGTACAACTTGGGTAGCCGAAACACTAGCTTCGGCTGCTTCCTGGCACAACATAGATAGTGGTGCTATTGATGATGGTACAACTACATTTGCACAAAGTTATGCTGTTGCAGTTGGCACAAACGGCGGTAACGTTGTTGTTAACTACTCTGCAGATACACTTGCTTGGTCAGGTGTAAGTAGTCCATTCAGTGGCGGTAGTACAGAGTCAGATGTAGCCTTTGGTCAAATTGCAACATCAGTATCTAGATTTATAGTAATAGGCAATGGTAGTCGAAACGTTGCGTATTCAGACAACGGCGGAGTAAGTTTAACAGTTACAACAGATGCGTTACCAGCAACTGGTTATAATACTGTTACCTACGGTGCAGGATTATTTGTTGCACTTAAATCTGGAAGCCAAGCAATGGCATGGTCCGCAGACGGTATTACGTGGACTGAAGTTCTTACAGGCTTGCCTGCTACTACTAATTGGACAAAAGTTGTATTTGGTAACGGTAGATTTGTTGCAGTAGCAGCTAACTCAAATAATATTGCTTACAGTTTAGACGGCAAATCATTTACAGCAGTAGCTACTGCACTGGTTTCATCTACTGTTAGAGATATCGCATACGGACAAGGTATGTTTGTTGTTACTACAGACGATACTAACCAAGTTAGCTATTCAGAAGACGGCGTTTATTGGCCAGCTGGTGGATATACATTGTCAGACACATATACTGCTGGACTAGAAGGAATAGCGTTTGGTAATGATAATAGAAATCCAAAATTTGTTGCAATTGAATATACAGCAGGTGTAACAACAACAAATATATTAAATGCTAAAATTGGCGCAACTACAAAAGGTCGTTCAGGAGTAGCAAATGGCAAATTGTTTGAAGTTAGAATTACTGATCCTGGTTCAGGATACGGTGCTACAACTCCTACAATAGCAATTACTGATCCAAACAACATTGATGATGTATTATTTACTATTAGAATGAATGACGGAGTGTTAGGACAACCAACGTTTGTTAATAGAGGTTCAAGTTTCATTACTGCAACAGCAGAAGTTGATGCTGATGAGAGTAACGGTAGTGCAAACTTCCTACAAGACGGACAGTTTGTTGCAGTTAGACAATTAAGTGCTACACCAGTAAACGGTTCAAACATTGTATTCGACAGCTTGCCAAATCAAGTGTTTAAGCTTGTTAATACAGTAAGTTTAGTTGGTACAATAGACGGTGACAAAACAGCATTTTTACAAGTTAGTCCACCTATGGAAATTGAAGACGCAGTTGGTGATCAAGATCCAGTAACAATGCGTATTAGATTCTCACAAGTGAGATTAACAGGACATGATTTCTTAGATGTTGGTACTGGCAACACTGCTGATACAAACTATCCAGGAACTCCTGTTAACAATCCAGTACAAACAAACGAAACTGTGGATTCAGCAGGCGGACGTGTGTTCTTTACAAGTACAGACCAAGACGGTAACTTTAAAGTTGGCGACTTGTTTAGTATTGAGCAAGCAACTGGTGTTGCAACACTAAATGCTGAAGCGTTTAACATTGCTGGACTACAAGAATTGTCACTAGGTGAAGTTACACTAGGTGGTAACTCAGCAAGTGTAACTGAGTTTAGTACAGACCCGTTCTTTACTGCAAATAGCGATAATGTTGTGCCTACACAACGTGCTATTAAAGCATACATCGAAGCACAAATTGGTGGCGGTGGCGCATCACTTATTGTTAACAGTGTAACAGCTGGCGACATTTTTGTTAACGGAACACAAATTACAACAGTCAGCGGTTCGCTGATAAATATTAAAGCTAATGTTAACTTCCAAGGCGCAGTACTTGGAAAACCACTAGCATATAATTATTTCTTAAGATAAGAACGGAGAAAAAGAAATGGCAAATGGAATTTTAGGCGTATTAGATCAAGCAGGAACAACATTGGAAACATTGTACACTGTTCCTGCAGATACATTTAGTGTAGTAACACTAAACATATGTAACAGGTCGTCAGCGCCAAGGACAGTTAGAGTTGCACTATCAGCAACAGGTACACCAGACCCTCAAGAATACATTGAATACGATGTTGAAATTCTTGCAAAGGGAGTTCTAGAAAGAACTGGTATTGTGCTAGATGCTACAAAAAATATTGTAGTATACGCTGATAGTTTAGGTTGTGGTGCGCAAGTGTTTGGCTTAGAAACAGCAACTTCGTAAAAGATAAATATGTATAGGAGCTAAAATATGGCTAGAATAATTTCAACCGGGGTCAAACCCACACCAAACTTTGTTAAGATGCCTAGCGTTGAGGCAACCGAAGCAATTGATGCAGACTCTAATAAAACATACTTTGTTAATACGTCTGCTGCACAAGTAACAATGACACTACCAGCAGCACCGACAATGGGAGATATTGTTAGAATATTTGATGTAGAATTAACGTTTGATACAAATAACTTAATCATTGACAGAAATGGTAATCCGATTATGGGTACAAATGAAAATATGACAGTTAACACTGAAGGTGCAGCTTTTGAATTAGTGTACTACAATAGTACTAAAGGCTGGAGATTATTTACCATCTAAGGTAAAGGAAAACAAATATGTCAGATTATAATAGTTTTAAGAAGATAGATCGATTAGCTATAGTAGACGGAGCAGTAGCTGGGGTAGACTTAGCTAACGGAGCCGTTGCAAGTGATGAACTAGCTACTGGCGCAGTAACTAGTGGTAAACTTGCTGACGGTTCAGTATCCGGCACTCAACTAGCGTCTGCAGTTGATCTATCTACTAAGAACATAACATATCGTGCAATAACTAATGCTGACGTATCAGGCTCTGCAAATATCGCCGGAGCTAAATTAGCTGCTGGTGCTGCTGAAGTAAATTTAGGATATACTCCACTTAACTCAGCAGGTTCAAATGCAATGACTGGTCGCCTTGCTGTAACAGCAGGTAGTGCTAGTGCTCCGTCTATTAGAGGCAGTGATGCTAATACTGGAATCTACTTTAGTGCTAACCAAGCAAGAATTTCTGTTAACGGAAGTGATGCTATGCAGATTGATTCTACTGGTAGAACTAGTTTCCCCCAGAAACCAGCGTTCTCTGCGGTAGGCCAGCCAGGGTGGTTATATTCAAATAGTTATGGCGGTACAGGCGATCGAGAGCTTAACAGTATTATGAACTGGAATGTTGCACATCAATACGGCGGCTCAAACTTTAATACTAGTAATGGCAGATACACTGCACCAGTAAGCGGATACTATCACTTCTCAACTATGTGGTATTTACTTAACCAAAGTAATGGTACTAACAGTTACATACATACATTCTTTAGAAAAAACGGTAGCGTTAACACTACTCCAAGTGGCCGTATACCCTATAATATAAACATGCACGGTAACTCAAACAATTACGATGATGGAGCATCTTACAGCAGTATACAATACTTAAATTCAGGACAATATGTAAGTTTATGTATTAGGTGGCATTCGACTAACTCAAGGCATCACGCAGGACATCAAATATTCAGCGGACAATTAATAGGATAATACATGGCTAATTATAGTACTTTTAAAAAGATTAATTCTGAATCAATAGTAGATGCTAGTTTAACAGCAGCTGATATTGGAACAGGAGCTGTGTCGGCAGGAAAGATAGGTGGCACGCAAGTTACTAGTGATAAGATTGCCGGTGGCGCAGTAACTAGTGGTAAACTTGCAAGTACATTAGATATATCAGGAAAGACAGTGACTTATAGGCCTATTATAAGCAATGACTTTGCTAATAGTGCAATATCAGGAACACAATTAGAATCAGGTGCAACAGTTGCGAACGTAGGTTATACTCCAGTAAACACTGCCGGTGATAGTATAACTGGACAACTAATAGTTGCTAATGGTACTACAATTTCTAATAATTCAAATACTAATAGTGGCGTACATATAAATGGACAAAACATAAGCATTAGAGAATCAGGTACTGACAGGCTAGCATTTGACACATCAGGAAGACCAACGCAGAGTAATACTCCGGCCTGGCAAGCAAGCGGCAAAGGTGGTTGGAGATACTCAAATAGTTACGGTGGCCCAGGTTGGCGAGAACTTGATAATATGGCCTGGAATTATAGTACACAGGGCGGCATTACTACTTCTAATAACTGTCGAGTTACAGTTCCAATTGCTGGATATTATTATTGTTATCTACAAACATACTGGTACAGTGATGCCAACAATACTAATGGATATACACACTTTCACATTGCACGTAACGGCACAACAGCAGAACTACCTAGTGGCAGAACTAATCACCAAATGTACGCTCATGGACTAAGAAATAACCATGCACCGGGAATCATGACAACATATGTGCGTTACTTAAATGCAGGACAGTATGTTACTCCTGCTCCGTACCTAGGTGGAAATCAAGGTAGACATCATGGCAATCATAGTTTCTGGTGCGGATATTTAATAGGATAATATAATGGCAAATTACAACAGTTTTAAAAGAATTAATTCCGCAGCCGTTATTGACGGAGAAGTAGTAACATCTGAAATTAGTAACACTACAATAACTACTGATAAAATACTAGATGGCGCAGCAACTACTGATAAAATACTAGATGGCGCAGTAACTAGTGATAAACTTGGAAGCGCAGTAGATATATCAGGAAAGACTGTAACTTATAGATCAATTGTTAACGGCGACATAAGTGCTAGTGCAAGTATAGCAGGAAGCAAATTTGCTGGCGGATCAATGTCTGCTAACCTTGGCGGTGCACCTCTAAACAGAGCTGGCGGCACTATGTCAGGACAATTAAAAACAACAACAGGATCTACATCAGCACCTGCTATATATCACACAGGCGATGCTGATACAGGCATTAGTTTTAGTGGCAATTCTACATCTATTAGTGCAGGCGGCCAAGTTGGCATTACGATGAACAGCAACGATACATTAACTAAGCCTAATAGTCCAGCATTTAGTTCTGCAGGAACTGGTGGTTGGCGATATGCAAATAGCTACGGCGGCACTGGCTGGAGATCAATTAGCAGTAACTTTGGCTGGGGAGCAATCGAACAGCGTGGCGGAAGTAACAAAGCTAATAACGGTAGATTTACTGCACCAATTGCAGGATTTTATCAATTTGCGTTCGAGACATACTGTAGAAATGATGCTAACAATACTAGTGGTTATATCCATATGAGTCTTGGTGTTAACGGTGGCAATGCCATGGTAGGTGGTCGAACACCGCACGGTATCTTTGGACATAGTACTAGTAGTCGTTACTATCCAAATGGTGTACGCATAGACTTAGGTACATATTTAAATGCTGGCCAATACGTAGAAGTACGAACATTTTGGGGCAATAATCAAACTAGATTCCATGGGTCACACAGTGTGTTTAACGGATATATGATTAGCTAAATAACTTACAGAGAGAACATAAAATGAGAAATATAGTATTTGAAATAACAGACAATGAGCAAAAAGTGCTAGCGCACTATTGTATGGATCCGCAAGACTGGATAGAAAACGCTGTTGGACATTTAATCGAGCAAGCAAAAGATAAAATATTTGAAAGTGAACTTGATAGAATATTAGAAGATCCTGACATTGCTACAATGGTAAATGACAGAGATTCAGTTATAGGCTTGTACAACGGACCTTTAAAAGGCAACCCTAACGGTTAAGGAGAATATAAATGGCAGTAGTATACACAGTTGAAATTAGTGATGTTGATTATAGATCATTATGTTATGTAACAGATCGACCAAATGAATATGTTGACGAACATGTTACAGAATATATTAGTCAAATGAAACGTGACTTGATTAAGGACATTATTAAAAGTGAACTAAAAAAGCCCGGTACACGATCAATACCAGCAGATAAAGAACAGTTATTAGCACAAGCAACAGTTAAATCTGCTGCCCAAATAAGTCAAGAAGATACTGCACGTATGGTAGCAATGGTACAAAATCCAGATGCACATGATAGCGATATCGGTGAATCAGTTGACTTACCTGATTAATAAACTCTAAAAATTATAGATTAAAAAAGCCGCTTAAAGCGGCTTTTTTTGTATTCTTTTTTATTCCTCTTCTTGTGCAATATCTTCTACTTCAGTTAATAATGCATCTGCAACTTCATCTCTTTCAAAAATATTTTTCTTTAAATATTCATAATGTGATAACGAATCGTTTGCAAGAGTCTGAATATAATCTTTCTTTTGATCCCAATAATCCTGTAATTGTTGAGTATAAATTTCAGGCAATGAGCCGTTTCTAGCAACCATTAAATCTTCTAACACTTTCATTTGTGTCATGTTTGCTGGAATACATCTATTACCAACAAATATATCAGGAATACCTCCCATTGACAAATCACCTTGTAATTGATGTGATTGTAACAATGCATTTGCCATAACAGCAGGTAAGCTTTCTAGCGAATCAACAAGTTTTGAATTGTCCATTCTTGGATCCATTCTAAGATACTCAGTAGCTTGTCTCCAATACTCTGTGTCTCTACGAGAAGATAGACTAAAATGATACTGCACAAAGTGTTTAAAGCCAGTCATAATTTGTTTAATGACGTAATTAAAATGATCTGTGTGAGCTCTATTTACTTGGGGGTAATGTAATGTTTCGCACAGTCGTAATAGTATTTCTTGAACACTTAATAATCCTGTGGATTCTAAAGGCTCAATAAATCCGTACGATAAGCCTACACCAACTACGTTGTTTACCCAACAGCGATGATGTACTCCGTTTTTAATATCAATATGATCAAATTTTTCAATATCGTCTGAACGATTAGGATTATGAACTTTCATCCTATCACTATTTAAATAGTCTTTAAATTCTTGTTCAGCTTCTTGTGGGTTTATCATTCCAGCATCGTATACGTAACCAGCACCAATTCTGTTGTATAACGGAATATTCCAAATCCAGCCGTTATCCCATCCTGTACAATTAGTTACATTTTCCATTTCTAAGTCTTTATCAGTATATGGAACATGACATGTAATAGCTTTTTTATTAGGTAGCCAGTCGCTAAAGTCTTCAAAAAACTCGTCCATTGCGCCACCTAACAGCAATGATTTAAATCCAGTACAGTCAATAAATAAATCAGCTTCTAGTGAGTCGCCGTTTTTTAATTCAAGATGACCTACATAGCCTTCCTTGTCTTTTTCTATCTTAACTATTTTATCTTGGATATGTACTACGCCATTTGGAATAGCTACTTTATCTCGTAACATATGACCGAACTGTATAGCGTCGATGTGATATGCAGTATCTGTTTTAAAGCTAAAGTTTGGTAACTGTCCGTCTTCGTTATCATAAATTTTATTATCGTAAATAAACGGCATCGTACTATAAAACGATTCGTAAAAATCATTAGTAGGTGTTTCAGGATTAAGTGTCTTTTTAACATACCAATCTGTTGCACCAGCTTGAGTATTCTGCATATCTTTAATACCAAACGGATAGTAGTATGCATCGTCTTTCTTATAAAAATCAGTAAATTTAATTCCTAATTTATAAGTAGCCTGACAATCAGCCATCCAATCTTTATCTTCAAGACCAAGCATACTTAAATAACTATTAATTGTCCCTAATGTAGACTCGCCTACGCCGACAACAGGAATGTCAGGAGATTCAACTAATGCAATTTCTTTTTCTGGAAATTGATTTGAAAGTACTGCTGCTGTCATCCAACCTGCACTACCTCCACCGCAAATAATAATTCTATTTATTGGTCCTCTCATCGTTCTATGATTCCTTTTCTCTCTTCATTAATTGTAAGATAATTAAATGCAATAGTTATTCTATCGCTATCAGTTGTATTTACACCAACTCGGTGATCTAACCACCCAGGAAAGAGCATAAGCATGCCTTCTACCGGAGGGTACATTACTTTTTCGTATACTTTCTTTCCTGCAGGAAAGAAACCTCTTTGACTAAACTGTACAGGATTCTTAATCATTAAATCCCCGTCTATATTATTAGTTTTATAGTAATAAACTCCACTAATAAAACTATCTGTGTGTGCATGCCATTCTTGACTTTGATTCCTATTTGTTATGTTAAGCCAGCTATGGCTCATAAAGATATCATTATTCATAAAGGGCTGTACTTCGTCAATATACAGTTGTACGTGTTTTTCAATATATTTCTTTAAATTAGTTAATTCAAAGTCTTTGATAGTGTTCCATCTATGACTAATATTTGTTTTAACAGGCTCTTCCCATCCACCAGGAGTTTCCCACGTATCAGTGTCTAAAATTGTAGGAAGTGCTTTTTTAATTTCATGTTGAACTAAAAAAGTTTCATCAATTAAACCTTTATGACAATATACTGGTGTTGGAAATACCCATTCTATCATTTACTTTTCTCTTTTATCTTCTTACCTTTATAGTAGTTTCCTGAAAAAGAAAAGACATAACTATCAAGTTTAGCAAACTCTATAGGGTCAATTACGTGCGTTTTAATTTTAATTTTTTGTTCTGATAATGGTATACACTGTACTAACGGATCACCTGCATTAATTACAAACTCGTTTGGAAATGCATTTTTAGAAACTACTAGATTGACATTTGTAGTAACTTGGTACTTGTACTCGACTATACCGTTAGGAACAAAGTAATGATGTTTTTGCTTTTGCCAAAATGAATTAGTAAATAAAAATTTTACACCTGTCTTTTCTTTTATTCTCCAAGGACTTACTAATTTAATATGACCGTAGCCATCTAAGCCCTTACCCCATTGAATTGGATTATGTATATCACCTGATTCTGCTGGATGTAAATTAGGAATTCCGCTGTTTACTGAGATTTGAAAGTCACGCCACGCAGGTAAAATAAATCCTGCTTTGTAATAGTCTGTGACACCTGGACACATTTTCATTGAACCGCGATTAATACCCTTCCAAGGAACAGTTGCAGGTAGTTGTTTAAACCATTCAGGCATACACTCTTGAGCCTGAACAATAGGGAATAAATCAGGCAACTCCGGAATTGGAGTAAAGCAATCTAATATTATTGTAGAACGTTTTTTAAATATACTGAACATATCTATACTTATCTGAATTTTTTCTTACTATGTACAAAGGTGGCATATGTTCCATGCCAGGCTTTCTTAATCCAATACTTGTATCTGTTTTCATGCCGGTAATCGTGGTACTCAGCGTCTGCACTCCAGCTATCTCGTTTAAACGGAAATACAACCATTAACGGTTCTCCGGCTTTAATAACAAAGTTTTCCTTTAAACCAAGGCCGACAAAGTTAACGGCATCATCGTGTTTATCAGTATCTACAATAGACGGAAAGAGTTTATAGTTAGAGTTTAATGTATAAAATGGTTGATAAAAATGACAACTGTAACCTGGAGGAGTTACTACTTTCCATGAGTTACTTACTTTAAAATAATGATTTTTAACATCATTCATCGGCACAGGACACTGCTCATACGGATGTGCTGATATATAATCCTCAGCTGGACATACACTAGCTGCTTTAAGTACGCCTTGGTCGTCTGGCTGAATCCGTATTTCAACTTCGTATGGATTTAAAATAACATATCCACCTGTTAAATAATCTAGTACAGGAACACACTTCTTGATTGTCGGCACACCCTTTTGTTGGATGTTACTATCGTTGTGATCAAATGATTGAGGAATATTTTTGTACCATTCCGGAACAAATTTTGATAACGGAACTGGTGGATAAAATTTCTCAGTTGATTTATCATATGTAATAAATTTAATATTTTTTTCAGACATTACTTGTATACCTTTTTAGTGTGGAATAATTTTTTATATGCACCACGAACATAGTGGAATAGTTGACTATACATTTTTTCAGAATGCAATTCCATAGTCCATCCGTCGCGCTTATACGGAATAATTTGTATCATTCTCTCACCTGGTAGTATTCTTATATTTGGGTTAGTAGTATGACCCATTGCAGAGATTGTCCAGTCGTGTTTATCTGTATCAATAACTCCGGGCAATATTTTATAATCTTTATTAAAATCGTAATACGGTTGCATAACTAAGCAACTATAACCCGGAGGCGTTACAACTTTAAAATCTGTCTCTATTTTAAAATATGCTTGCGGGCCACCCGGAACTGGTAAACATTGTCCAGAATAAACTGATGGATTTATTGTCCTTAACCCAATACGGCTATTTTGAGTTTCGTATTCTACACCTTTTGTAAAGTCTATTATTTTTTCTTTTAATATTATTTCCCAAGCATTATATATAACGTACCCGCTAGACATCCAATCCATAGCCGGCTTACAATGTGTAATATTAAATTCGTTATCTTTTTTTATAGAAGTTAACCAGTTAGGCAAATCTTCCTGTATAGGACGAGGTGGAAAATCTTTCATTACTTGTGAATCGTCTGTGTAAAATTTAATAGTTTTCATAATATTATTTTATTGTGTCCTTGTCAATTAAGTTACCAGGCCGAACAATAGTAGCCTGTGTAATTCTCCAGTTGTTATAGTATATATTATTATCGTTAATATATGCACCGTGTAATTTATTTCCACTGAATATTACACACCTATTAGGCTTTGCAGGAATAATTTCTTTTATCTTATATTTAGAAACATCTATTATAAGATTAGAACCTTCTTTGTTTTCAACATCAATATCTTCATATATTGCAGTACCGCCATCTGCATGCTTGTCAATATACGTTAATACATTTAACATATCTGTATCATAATGAGGATGATGCTGCATTGTTAATGGCAAGTTTTCTTTTTTATGTTTAAACACATTAAATGCTAAACTTTTTTCAATACCCACGTCTTGCCATGATACTAACTGTCCTATAAGTTTATTTAGAGGTTTTAATCTTGCATCTATCATTTCTTGCAACGGTTCCCAATTTGCAAACATTGGACGACAGTCGTAATAATCTTTAAAATTTCTACTCCATTGACTCATCTTCCATGACTCTACATACATGTGTTCAAACGCTTTTTGAATTTTTTCAATATCTTCATAAAAGTCATCTATACATACCCAATCTGTGTGATATGTAATTTTACTATTTGGGTTAAGTTTAAATAGTTCTTCAACTATAAATGGGGTAGTCATTAAAATCCATCCTCATCTTGATTTTTTAATTTCATCATAACATTAACTGCATTAGTTATTCTTAAATTATCTGTTGTGTGTTTTGGAGCGGTGTGATCCATCCAACTAGGAAATAAAACAATATCACCTTCTTGTACTTTAATTTGATATCTATCATTAAAAATACTTTCTGGAAGATAGTTAACATTTTTTGTAGGCATAATTGCTCTAGTAAGTTTATAATTAGGATTTAAAAATATAGTTCCGTCGTTTTCGTCTTCAACAGTAACATAGTGTACAAACGAATAGTTTATGTTAGAGGCCCCGCCCATATGGTCATGAGGCCATTCTTCGTCATTGTGTGTTGTAAAGTTGTACCAACCTTTCATCCTAACGTCCCACGGTTTTGTCATATCAAAACCTATTTCAGATAACACATTATCTAAATCTTCTTTGTATCTATCATAGATATAAGGCCAATGTATCATTGCACCTGTGCCCGGAAGATAGTCTGTAAATATTTTTTGTAATCCGCCATTAGGACCTTCCTGGGCAAATTTAGGATACACATGCTTCATTAAATAATCTTTTATTTCTTTATGATGTGTTGCTTTTATTTTATAAATGTAAAGCGGAAACGGCGTAATTTTTTCTATCATTATAGTGTCTTCTTAAATAAAGATCCGTTAGGATTGCCTATAGTAAGATTTAGTGCTATAGTAGCTCTAATCTTATCACTTTGTTGAAACGGTACGCTGTGTTTTAAATACGAAGGAAAAATTAATATATCGCCTTCTTTTACTGTCGGAATATAACTTGGATTCTGCCAATCTAACGGTACATCGTCGCCGTTGCACGGTTGCATGTTTCTTAGAAATGTATGATGTATAGGATTATAAAATGTTGTAGGTTGATGTACTGCTGGATCATATACTACAAAATGTATAGCACTATACATACAACCTGGAAACCCTCCCATATGATCATGCTCTTCTTGGAAGCTACCTTTAATTCCTACATTATACCATAAGTCGACATCGACTTCCCATTTTTTATTTTGATTAAATCCAGCTTTATTTAAAAACTGCGTAACTGTAGATGTGTAAAGATCTTCCCACTCGGGATCTAATCGATCAAGGCCAGGAAAGTAATCACTGTATAAATTTAATCCTATATTGTTAGGTGGAAGATCTTTTAAGTCTGGCATAACTCCTGTTAAGAATTTCTCTTTTATTTCTTTATGATTTGGCATTGATGTTTTGTAGACTGGTATTTCAAATGCACTAGTTTTTATTATCATTCGTCGCTCCAGTCTGCACTAATAGACAGCAATGAGTCTAAATTTGTAAATTTTGCATTGTTTATAAAAAATAGTAACGAATATCTAGGTAATGTTTTAACTTCATAATTATTTGGTCTATGCCATTGAGATGCGTCATACGCTACTAACCTATTAAACTTATTACCAACATTTACTGTCTCGGCAAATTGTTGCCTATTTTCTTTTAAGTCTTTTAGATATTGATCTGTAACTGTTTTCTTTAAGTTTAATTGTTTCCTTGAATCATAATCTTGAACTTTAAATTTAGATGATGATGTTTTGTCAAAAATACTAGTACCAGTGTGCATACTTGGATCTTCGATATTTAGATAAACAAGCCCAGCAAAGTCAATTTCATCATTATGAATCCAGCCGTTATTTGCTTCAGTGTGATCATATATATCATTTTTATGAAATCTTATATCTATTTCAAACCCAGACAGTCCGTAAAATACCTTGTCAGCAATTTGTTTAGCAAAAAACTTTGCAAATTCTATTGCTACAGTGTTGTTAATTTCTAGTAAATTACGAGTACGCCGTCCTGGCCACTGCTCGTCATTATAAAATTCGAGAGAGTCACCTAACTCTATTATTTTACCTGGATTTTTAAAAAAAGTATCAAATACTTTTACGGATTGCTTGTACTGTATCATACTAATACTTATTAAGCCAAGATTGATTTTTTTATAAGAATGGCTTAATAAATATTAGTATGATACATAAACTCGCACATCCTGTTGAAAAAATTAGCAACTGGGCTACCCACATGTTTATCTATAGATATAGAGACTGGCCCTACGACAAAGCTAAGTTATTAGATTCTAT
>Ga0307488_10000319_pt1 | contig 38434 bp, 33 predicted proteins | sample SB02metaG_FD_202248 | JGI IMG/M metagenome (GOLD analysis project Ga0307488, IMG submission 202248) | Sea-ice brine microbial communities from Beaufort Sea near Barrow, Alaska, United States - SB 0.2 | ecosystem: Environmental > Aquatic > Marine > Coastal | place: USA: Alaska | collected... | reverse complement strand
CAGGAATCGCAATCGAGCCATCAGCTTGCTGATAATTCTCAATTACCGCAACCAATGTGCGCCCTACTGCCAAGCCAGAGCCATTCACTGTATGCAGCAACTCGGGCTTGCCCTCGGCATTTCTAAAGCGGGCCTTCATACGACGGGCCTGAAAGTCGGCAAAATTACTGCACGATGAAATCTCGCGGTACTTTTCCTGAGACGGCAACCAGACTTCAAGGTCAATGGTCTTGGCTGCAGAGAAACCCAGGTCACCACCACAGAGCACGACACTGCGGTAGGGCAACTCAAGCTTCTGCAAAATAGCTTCAGCATGGCCCACCAGAGAATCCAAGGCGTCCCATGATTGGTCCGGATGAACAAATTGCACCATCTCGACTTTTTCAAACTGATGCTGGCGAATCATGCCGCGGGTGTCGCGACCATAGCTGCCGGCTTCACTTCTAAAACAGGGCGTGTGGGCAACATATTTGATCGGCAGACTGTCGACGATTTCATTGCGATAGAGGTTAGTGATCGGCACTTCAGCCGTAGGGATCAGATAAAATTCACGCTCGTCGTCGAGCTTGAACAGATCCTCTTCAAACTTCGGCAGCTGGCCGGTACCAAACAGCGACTCGCGATTAACAATATAGGGCACATAGACTTCTTCATAGCCGTGCTCGCTGATATGCGTGTTGAGCATAAACTGCGTCAGCGCTCGGTGTAGGCTGGCTAAACCGCCGCGCATCACAGAGAAGCGTGAACCGGTAATCTTGGCCGCCACATCAAAATCCAAGCCGTTAAAACCATCCCCCAGATCAACATGGTCCTTAACTGCAAAATCAAACTGCCGCGGGGTGCCCCAACGACGCAGTTCTATATTGTCATCTTCAGTCTTGCCCGCAGGCACAGAACTGTGTGGAATATTGGGAATTCCCTGGAGCAGACTGTCGAGCTGCGCCTGCACCTCAGCCAGGGACGCCTCGGCCTCTGCTGAATCATTTTTAAGCTGCTCGCCCTTGGCTTTTAATGGCTCAACATCTTCGCCTGCAGCCTTGGCTGCGCCAATCATCTTGCCCATGGATTTGGAATAGGCGTTACGCTCTTGCTGGACACTCTCGGCAGCCAACTGTAGGGCTTTGCGCTGGGCTTCAAGGGCCAGAAAAGCCTCACAATCTAGGGTATAGCCTTTGGTTTGTAGGCTCTCGGCAACGGCATTTAAATCCGAACGTAATAGCTTCGGGTCAAGCATGGTGGTGTCCTTAAAAAGTACTTAAATAAATCTAGGGTTAAATATCAGAGTAAGCGCGTCAACCAGATCGAACTGCTGATCGCCAGCAGACATAAAACCACTGTCGCCAGCACATAAAGCAGCGCCATAAAAAGGTGGCCATTTTGCCACAAACCCAGGGCATCAAGCGAGAAGGTTGAGAAGGTTGTAAAGGCACCGAGAAATCCAATCATCCACAGGCTTCGCATTTCCATCGGCAAGGCTGAGCGTTCAATAATCACTACAAACAATATGCCCATCACGAAACTGCCCAGCACATTCACCGTTAGGGTGGCATAGGGGAATTTATGACTCGATACCTGAAATATCCAGGTGCTCACCGCATAGCGCGCCATGGCCCCAAGGCCGCCACCGACAGCAACAGCAATCCAATTCATCACAAAGTTCCTTTTTGTTGAGCATCGAGGCTGCGCAGATAGGCGAGCTTCTCGGCAATTTTTTTCTCTAGTCCACGATCTGTGGGCTGGTAATACTGCTTATTGTTGAGTTCATCCGGCAAATAGCTCTCGCCGGCGGCATAACCGCCCTCTTCATTATGGGCGTATTTATAGTCTTTGCCGTAATCCAAATCTTTCATCAGGCTGGTTGGCGCATTGCGCAAATGCAGGGGTACCTCGTAACTGGGCAGCGAGCGCACATCCGCCATGGTGGCATTAAAGGCGCTGTACACCGCATTGCTTTTGGCGGCGACCGCCAGATAAACCACCGCTTGGGCTAAGGCCAACTCCCCTTCAGGACTGCCGAGGCGCTCCTGGACATCCCAAGCACTCATGGCCAACTCAAGAGCCCGTGGATCGGCATTGCCTATGTCTTCGCTGGCCATTCGCACTAGACGCCGGGCAATATAAATCGGGTCACAGCCACCGTCTAACATACGGCACAGCCAATAGAGCGCGGCATCCGGTGACGAGCCGCGCACCGATTTGTGCATCGCCGAGATCTGATCGTAAAAGTATTCGCCGCCCTTATCGAAGCGACGGGTGTCACCCACAAGCACCTGTTCCAGCACCGCTCGATCTATAGCTAAGACATCCCCCGACTCACTGGCCAAATCATTGGCAATCTCAAGCAGATTAAGTGCCCGCCGCGCATCACCGTCGGCGGCACTGGCCAATAGGTCCAAAGCCTCATCATCCAACTGCAACCGACGCTCCCCCAACCCCGCCTGCTGATCGGCCAAGGCCTGCTGAATCACCGTTTTGATCTGTTCGTTATCAAGGCTTTTCAGCACATAGACGCGACAGCGTGACAGCAGTGCATTGTTTAATTCAAAAGACGGGTTCTCGGTGGTGGCGCCAATAAAGACCACGGTGCCATCTTCCACAAAGGGCAAGAAAGCATCTTGCTGAGACTTATTAAAGCGATGTACTTCGTCGACAAACAGAATCGTCTTGCGACCGCGCAGGTCACGCTGCTCAGTGGCTTTGGCTATGGAAGCCCTAATCTCTTTAACCCCGGATAAGACCGCAGAAATACTCTCGAAGTGCGCGTCTGCAGAGGCAGCAATAATCTTGGCCAAGGTGGTCTTACCTACACCAGGTGGCCCCCAGAAGATCATCGAGTGCAATGCACCGCCCTCAATCGCCTCGCGCAGCGGTTTACCCGGCCCAATCAAATGCTCCTGACCGTAAAAACCCGCTAGGGTCCCTGGGCGCATACGCGCTGCCAGAGGCCGATAAACAGTCTGGCTAAACAGATCAGTTGGCATTGTTGATGACATCGACGCCGTCGGGGACCTGAAAGACAAATAGATCGCCAGAGAGTTCGGGGTTGAGTTCAAGTTGGGTAAAACGAATTGTGGTGGTCTGACCGAGACTGTCAGTCAGCGCGAGTGACGCAGGTTTGTTGTTATCAAAGACAATGGTCATGCTGTCGAAGAGACTGCCGCCCTGCTCCGGCTTTAACTCAAAGCGTCCCTCGGAGAGCTGAGTCACGAAATATGCATCGTCAAGCTGATCTAAATCACCGGAAAATAAGATCGCCGGCGTCGCGGCAAAATCCTTGTTAAAGGGTTGAATAACCACCTGCTCGAGATCCGCGTCATAGATCCATAGGGTCACACCATCGGCAATAATCTGCTGTGGCATGGGCGTCTCGACCACCCAGCGCAAGCGGTTCGGCTGGGATACCTGGAATAGGCCCTGGGAGGCCTGCAATTCATAGCCATCCCCATCGCTGATTTGCTGCTCGAAATGTGCCGATAGACTGGTGATAGGCTGCAATAGATCACGCAGCTGTTGGATATCGTCTGCAGCGCCGCCAGACCAGCTGTTAGTTGCCAATAACAGCGGGAACAAGAGTGTGGAGAGCCCTTTAACGAGTCCTTTAAAAAGCCCTTTAGAGGGTGACGCAATTTTGTGCAGTGAGCGATTCATCTGTTTTATCACCTGGCCGGTGGCCAACAAGGTCGATTAAAACAGAGCAGTCTACCGGTTTTTAAGCCTCTGAAGTAGTCGCATTTAGCGCTGGCACCAGCTGGAGCACAAATCGCTCCGAAGATCCGCCGGCATCATCAAGGGTTTCCCGACGGACTATTATTTTTTCACGATAATAGGCCGCGCAGCCCAAAATCAATCCCTCGGCCACATCCCCCATACAGCGCGGCGACTGATAAATCACTTCCATTCTGGTGTCGGTGTAGTGGGTGCATCTAAAGGTTGGTGGAGAGGCGTCCGGATAGAGTTTTTTCACTTCCCCGTGGATAAAACCATCGACCTTCGAGAGCAGCACAAAGGAGGAATTCAGGTTGGTGATCCACTGGGGATAGGCAGCAATCAGCTCGGCAAAGAGATAGACGCCAAAGGTTTTCGTAAGGTGCCCCACCGAGAGATTAATTTTTTTACTCAGGGCGGCAATCATATGAATCAATTCAAGGTGGTTGTAATTCCCGACTGTGGTGTAAATACCGCCGCTTGGCGGTGCCACTTCGGTAATTATCTCATCGACCATCTCGAGGCCATACTCTTGTTCCACCAGATGTAAAAACGAGGTAAATATTAATCCTTTCATCGCGCGCTTCCTTGCATACTGCTTTCCTTTATACCGTTCGTCTATTTATAGTCTAGTGCCGGCTTAACTGCTCAAAACAAGATTAGCTGTGGTTTAAGCACTGACGTCCTGCACACGATTGTAGTTATCGCTGAAGCGCACAATGTCATCCTCACCCAGATAACAGCCACTCTGCACCTCGATCAGCTGCAACGGCAAACAACCGGGGTTGGTCAGACGATGACGCTGGCCAATTTGGATATAGACCGATTCATTCTCAGACACCAACTGCTCTTCACCGTCGCGTTCCACCAGCGCCGTGCCACTGACCACAATCCAGTGTTCTGCGCGGTAATGATGCATTTGCAGGGATAGGCTCTCACCGGGATTGACCTTGATCAGCTTGACCTGAAAGCGGTGCCCCTGACCTATAGAGTCATAACTGCCCCAGGGACGCATCACTTCGCGGTGTGACAGATGCTCTGTTCTGCCCTGCTGCTCAAGCCTCGCAACCAGGCTTTTTACCTCGTGGACGCGACTTTTATCCGCCACCAAGATCGCATCTTTGGTATCGACAACAATCAGATCCTTTACCCCAATGGCGGCAATCAGACGACCGTCGCTCTGAAAGAAACTGCTTTCACAGTCCTCCGCCAGCACATCCCCCCACTGAACATTATCGTCGTCATCCTTATCGGCTGCTTCCCACATCGCCGACCAGTTGCCGAGGTCTTTCCAGCTGGTGTTCAGGGGCACCAACCACGCGCTGTCGGTTTTCTCCATAATGGCGTAGTCGATAGAGTCGCTCGGGCACAGGGCAAATGCCGCCTCAGACAAGCACAGGGCGCCAGCTTGCACGGCAGACTGTGCATGGGCCTGTTGACAGTGGGAGAACATTTCCGGGTTGTGTTTCTGTAACTCGTTTAAATAGACGCTGGCTTTAAACAGAAACATGCCGCTGTTCCAAAAATAATCGCCACTGCTTAGATACTCATTCGCGGTGGCCAGGTCTGGCTTCTCAACAAAGCGCTCTATCCTTTCCCCCTCAGAGCATGATCCACCAGACCCAGCCGAAACTTTGATATAGCCAAAACCGGTATCCGCGACGGCCGGCGGCACGCCAAAGGTGACTATTTTGTCGCTGTCGGCGAGCAGTAGAGCCGCGTCTAGGGCAACCTGAAAGGCCTCTTGGTCACCAATCAAATGATCCGCGGGCTGCACCAGCAGCAGTGGATCGCCGCCCTCGGAAATGGCCTGCAGTGCGGCAACTGCTATGGCTGGCGCAGTGTTGCGCGAGCAGGGTTCGATAATCAGGGTGGCGCGGCAGTCAACTTCTTGCAGCTGTTTGGCAATCATAAAGCGCTGTTCTTCGTTACACACCACAATGGGGTTCTGTAGATGGGGTACGCGATCCACAGTGCGCTGAATCATTGACTTTGCGCCATTCAATTTCAGTAGTTGTTTGGGGAATTTTTTCCGCGATGTCGGCCAGAGTCTTGTGCCACTGCCGCCGGAGAGAATCACTGGCACTACATTGGCCATTAGCGACGGAGCGCTGGGTTGCTGCTGTTTAATATCCATATTGGTCGTCTCTTCCTTGGAGTTTAACGCGATCCTTGAGGGTTGTTACTTTGACCTCAGGTCGCTTCATTGGCGGGTATTGCCGTTCATTGCATTCAATAGGGCACCAAGTTCTGCACTACCAACAGACACCTTCACAGTTTTTGGCATACTTAAACGAATGACCCAAGCCAACCAGATCAATCACCGGCATAAAGCGCTTGGCGGCAGTGGCTGCGGCGCGGCCATAATCGGTATTGTGACCCACCACCAGCAAGTCGACTGAACCCACTAACTGATCGATACTAGTACAGCCTGATTGACTTGCCTGCTGATCCACACCCATACGCAATAGATTTGCTGATGTCGCATTGGGGTCGAAATAATGAATCTCCTGCCCTAACTCCCTCAACTGCTTAACCAGCTCTAACAAGGGGCTCTCACGCAAGTCATCGGTATGGGCCTTAAAGGTTAGGCCGACAATGCCGATACGCTTGACCCGGTGCTCCGCAATCAGCGCCAGGGTATGTTCTATATGTTTGTCATTGGATTGAATAATGCTGTCAATCAGCGGTGTGCTAACCCCCTTAGACGCGGCTAAGTGCATAATCCCGCGAGTGTCTTTAGGCAGGCAAGAGCCGCCGAAGGCGAAGCCGGGTTTAAGATAATAAGGGGACAAATTAAGCTTGGTATCTTTAACAAATATATCCATCACTTCATGGCTATCGACGCCAACCATCTTGCACAGGCGCCCTACTTCATTGCCAAAGCCCACTTTCAGTCCGTGCCAGGTATTGTCGATGTACTTTACAAACTCAGCGGCCTCAATACTGGTTTCAATCAACTCTCCCGGCAGGCCTTTATAAAGCTGAGCCAGTGCCGCCGAGCTGCGTTGATCAACGCCGCCAATCACTGTTTTGGGCGGCTCGTAGAAATCACTGATGGCGCTGCTCTCGCGTAAAAATTCCGGATTAAAACAAACGCCAAAGTCGCTGCCGCATGACTTTCCAGAAGCCGCTTCTAAAATCGGGATCAGCACATCGCGAGTTGTTCTAGGGGGCACGGTGCTGCGAAACGCAATTAAATGATAATCATCCTTGAGTGCCAAAGCGCCACCGATCTGCTCGGCGGCTATGCGCAGGTATTTTAGATCGCATTCACCGTCGGCGCCGGTTGGCGTGCCGACGCAAACCAGAGTTATATCGGACTCAATCACCGCAGTGTGGCAATCACCGATTGCTTCAAGGCGACCAATTTTGCGGGCATGGCCGAGCAGGTTTGCCAAGCCTTCTTCGACAATAGGCGACTCACCACGGTTTAGGGTTGCAACCCTCTCGACGTCGGGATCTACACCGATTACCGAATGACCTCGATCACAAAAACAGGCCGCGGAAACCGCACCCACATAACCCAAGCCGAGTACGCTAATGGTTGGCTTAGCGGTAATCTCCGGTATGGCTTGCGGCTCAAAAGCCTCGACGCTAAAGCCCAGGCCGCTATCATTTGCTGCGGGCAATGGCCTGATATCAAATTTCGACTTAAATACTCTAGCGCTATTCTCTCCGACGTTCGCTAGGCTGGCGTTGCCAGGCAGCGGAATTTTTCCAGGATCTACCGACGCATCTAATCCATTTTTATTTAACATTGTTTATCCCTGTGGCATGGCAGCCGTTATTGGTGCAGTCGCAATGACATCACCTCTGCGAAGAATCATCGCAAACTCCGTGCCAACAGTTTTTGGGGATATATTTTCCATAAATATCAGTGGGTTATGGGCTTAATGCAATAAAAAGCTCAGCTTAAAATACGCTGCAGATTGCAGAATGCAACGCACATGGCGATGGCAAAATGCAACTCGCGCACTGAATCTCAATGCTAGTCATTCGAAGACTTACCAGTGTTTTTGCTTGCGATAGATTGTCGACGGGCTCACTTCTAACAGCGCTGCCGCCCTGGGCACGTTGCCACCACAAAAAGCGATGGCCTCCTCAATAGAGCTTTTCTCCACCTGCCACAGCGGCCTAACCGGTCCAGTGTCGTGATAATCGGACTGCTGAGAAAAGGCCGGCTGCTGAGTTCTCGAGTGAGACGGCGCACTTGAGTCCGAAACCCCTCCATCATCAGCCGCAGGCCATTTCGATCGCGGACCTCGCCTAATATCACCCTCTAAAGCCGCCTGCAACGTCGCCTCTTCAACCATCGGCTGATCGGTCAGTACAACGATACTGTGAGTCAGGTTTTCTAGCTGACGAACATTGCCCGGCCAGGGATACTGGCGCAGAAAGCCCTTGGCACTCTCCGTAAAACCCTTGAAGCGTTTTTGCTCGTGGCGGGCAAAAAACTGTAGGAAATGTTCCGCCATCAGTACCACATCTTCCCCCCGATCTCGCAGCGGCGGTAGCTTTAGAGGAATAACATTGAGCCTGTAATAAAGGTCCTCGCGAAACTGACCGCGCTCAACCGCCTCTGCCAAGGTGGTAGAGGAAGCCGTCAAAAGCTGCGCGGCAAAGGGATAGGTCTGGTGACTGCCCACTGGGGAGAATTCACGCTCCTGAATGACCCGCAGCAACTTCGCCTGCAGCGGCAGCGGCAATGTGGTGACCTCATCGAGAAACAGCGTGCCCTGCTGTGCCGCCGCAAAGAGCCCATGGTGTTCAGCAGTGGCGCCGGTAAAGGCACCCTTCTTGTGGCCAAACAGTTGCGACTCAATCAGGTGCTCATTAAAGTTGGCGCAGTTGATGGCAATAAAGGGTTGCGATTTTCTCGGGCTCTCGGCATGGCAGGCCCTAGCAACCAGCTCTTTACCGGTTCCTGTATCGCCAGAAATAAAAATGGGTATATTAGCTCGCGCCGACTTGGTAATCCGCTCAAACAAACGATACATCGCTGGATTAGTACTGAGCATACCGTGAAATTCGGCAGTCACCGGGGGATTTTTTTCGCTACTAATACCAAATAGCCCCTGCTCACGAAGGGCCGCGCTGGCGACCATGCGCAGCTCATTATTATCCCAAGGCTTGCTGATAAAACGATCGATAATACGTCGATTGAGCGCGTCGCTGAAGGACTCGAGATCACTGTAGCCACTGAGAATAATAGTTTGTACATCGGGCCACATAGCCTTGATCTGGCCGAGCATTTCACTGCCTTGCATCAATGGCATACGCTGATCTGAAATCACCAGATCAGGTCGATTTTCAGTGGCATATTCCATCGCTTGCTGGGGACAGTTAAAGTCCACCAAGTTGACGCCCAGTCTTGCCAGGCAGCGTGTAAGTGACGAGAGCACAGGCCTCTCATCATCGACTAACAGTATAGTGGGTTGACTATTATTCATTTCGACGGTGCCCCTCCATGGGTAATCATTGTTTATTTTTATATCTGTGCCATCTAGCACAGTCAGCCCTAGCTGATAATCAAAAAAATTCTTCAAAAAAACGCAACTTAGTATTTATTCTTGCAGCGCTATCGAGGGTTAATAATATATTTTATAACTAGTGTAGTTAGCGCCGCGAGATAATTCATTGATCAATTATCATCTTACGCCAGCTATCGGCAAACCAATCTTGAACACCGCTCCACAGCCCTCTAAACTGTTAACCGCGATCTTACCGCCGTGCATCTCAACTGCCGTCTTTACCACGTGTAAGCCAAGCCCAGTGCCTTTGCCAATTTCCTTGGTGGTGAAAAACGGATCGAATATATTGGTCAAATTATGAGGCGCAATCCCCGCCCCATTATCGGCAATCTCAACCCAGACCGTATCGCCATCCCGCCCAGTGCTCAAGCGAATGAATCCCTGTTCTTGAATCGCGTGGGCGGCATTGACCAAGAGGTTGAGAAACACCTGTCCTATCTTTCCTGCATGACAGACAACCGGTGGAATCTCTCCCAAATGCCATTCTATGACAGCTTTATATTTTAATTCGCTGGAGGCTATGCTGACGCTTTTTTCCAAAAGACTATTAATATTCTCGGCACTGGCTTGAGGCGCATCCCGATAGGAAAAATTGGATAGATCGGCAACAATTTGCTCCACTCTGCGAGTGCCCTCAATAGAATCTTTAATCAGCTGGCCTATATCAGGCAATATATTTAGATCGACTCTATGGCTAAAAACGCGCAGATCCTCGAGTACTATAGCCGCGCTCGCGGGATCCGCTGAGCGAACACCGGGAGCACCATCTGCCAGTATTCCAAGGCACAGTTTCTGTTTATTAATTAGTTCACAGAGGTCAATCAAATAGTCGCTCAATGTATCCAAATTACTGGCGATAAATCCTACTGGGTTATTGATCTCATGGGCTACTCCGGCAGTCAACTGACCAATCACCGCCATCTTTTCCGACTGCACTAATTGCTGTCGGGTCTCTTCCAGTTCGACCACTTTCCTTTGCAGGTTGCGACTCTGCTCGGCGACCTCTTGGTTGCGTAACAACAACTCTTGGTTCGACATATAGAGCTCACGGCTCTTGTCTTCCAGCAACTGCTCAGCGCTGTTACGCGCAGCAATTTCACGGTGCAGTTTATTTTCCAATGATTGGATAGTACTCATCGGTTCAGTCACCCCTATACAGCAGCGCACTAGGGCGAGCGCACAATAAGGCGAATTGGCTATGGCCATTCATGGCAGTCTAACTCCTTGGGCTTACATTTATTTAGCGAGTAGGTGCTGTGTTATTTTGCGTCTAACAATAAATTGTCGGGTGAAACCCAGCTGCTGGTCGGATTCCTTTTTTTCAATAGAAAATCGTTCGTTATAGTAACCGAGCATTGCACTGATTAAGCCCTCGGCCATACATTCGGGTACAAAGGTTGATTGGAAAGCGATTTCCATCATCTCAGAATTAATCTGTGTGCAAACATATGAGGGTGCCACAAACCCCGGTAAGGCGATCATTGTGAGTTGACGAAGAGCCATATCATGGGTTTTTAGAAGGTCGAGCCCATTATCATTTTGCTCGACCCATGCGCTATTTATAGCCATTAGTTCTGCGAACAAATAAATACCCAGAACCTTTCCCAACTTAGCTCTAGGAACTTCCAACAATTTTGCCGCATGTTGAAGCAGAATATCCAACGTATCATCAGGATAATCCACCGTCGCGAACAGGCCGGTGACTTCCTGGTTCATCGAAATCATCAAATCGTCTGTATATTTCTTTCCATACTCTTTTTCAATATGCCCAACTACGCCCTCAAGCATAAACCCTTTCATAACTCCCCCAAGCTTTTGAAAGCTGTATCTTTTAGTCAATATTCGAATATGCAGTGGTTTTTATCAACTTCTTTAAAAACATTAGCACAGTTTATGTAATAACGCATAGATATACGGTCACTACAATGTTTCCTCATTTTACGCACTCTCCGGTTACATAGATTACAGTTGATAATGCAGGCCAATCACTACTGTCTCCCGCTGATAACCAAGTCCCTCTAGGGAGTTATGCTCATACGCCTTACCCAGAGAGACAAATCCCCTTAGTGCTTCAGAAAACAGCGGCTGGCTATAGACAATCTCAGCCACTGCGCCACGCCTAGTGCTGCCCGACGCTCCAGTCTCAGATTCTTCGGGGGCCAGCTGGACATCTAAATAGCCTCTCTGGTAAGCCTGGGCCTTTACTGCAATTTCAGCAGTATTTCCAAGTTGATAGTTTAAGGTTACTGAAAGCCGGTGAAAATTAAGGTCACGGATACCCTTCCCGTTATCTCGAGCAAAGTAACCGCTAAGGTAAAATGAAGTATCAATATGCTCAGTAACCGGCTTGCTAAGCACCAGGCCATAGCCATTAAGAGAATATTCCACTAGCGATGAATTAGCCTCGGGGCTATTGTGCAGCCCTTTGTAGCGGCGTGATTTATGGTAGACAAACAGTCGGGTATTAAGCCCTGAATCGGCTTTGTGACGGAGGCCTGGCTGCAGCCGATACTCGGTATAATCTAGGGACTCAAGACCTATAGACTCATAGTCCTCCTGGTAATTGCGTTGACTAAATTGCGATAGCAGAGACCAGGATGTTTTTTTGTCGAGGTAGTAGCTTAGCTCTGCGCTCATTGCTAGGTTATCAAAACTAAAACGACCGTCAATCAGATCACCTTCGTTGGTCTCTGCAATCTGACGTTGAATCTGACTATAATAGGTGTTTTTTTCGCTGCGTAGATCACCACTCAGTCGAAGATTAGCCTTGCGCTCACCGAGCTTAAAACGTTCTATCCAGCTGATGTGTCCCTTGATGGTTGAGCTATCTCCAGCGCTGCTACTGTGACTATAAATATCTTTTTGCAATTCGCCTCTGTAACGCAAATTGGCTTTTTTAGCGCTGCCCTGGCCCTGGTTATCCGCCTCGTATTTAAGCCTTAAGGCTTTATACTCGGCACCGGCCTGAATTCCCTCAGGGGAGGATAATTTAAACGGATTACTGTCATAGCCGTAACTTGCCGTGGCCAACAGCTGATCCTCGGCACTCACTCTAGCAGCACCGATTCCAGCGCTAACAATCGCCACTAGTACCACTGTCAGAGAACGGGTGATTAGCTTGATGACAGTGCCTCCAAGCCTAGCAATAGGTCATCAAAAAATGCCGTTTCATTGAGCGAGTAATAGCCGGGGATTTCCCACACTAAAACCTTCGGCGGCGACTGTTTAAAGTCCTCACTGCTCAGATAATCTTTTAACGCGCCGCCAAAGCCTCCTCCGCTCTTCGCTTTATTGTTCACCGCTGCGCCCACATAGTGAGCGAGAAAACCATCAAAATTAAACTTTAACCGGCCTTTACTATTGCTGGTGCCAACCAGAACGATCTGCGGCTCTGGCAGATCTGCGAATAGGTCATCAGCGGCTGCATTAGACAGCGCCACAGTCTGATAAAGTTTGAACGGCTCCTTCGGGTACCGCTGCTCACAGAGTTCCAGTGCGGCCCGCTGTAAACTGCCATCGTTGTGGTCGCCACCGACGCTGTAGCTCTTAAATTTTTGTCTTTTAATATCCGGGATCTTTTCCGCCTTGATTGACTGGGCGGTTAGTCTGGCGATGGTGCGAGCACCATGATGATTCCAATGATGGTCACGGGCAAAAAACATCGGCTTAGTCCGGGACCCCAGAAATAGACGTTCAATCTGCGGCACGATAATCTCTACGGCACGTAGTTGCTTTACATAATGGTTATAAGATTTTCGCCCGCGCTCTAGATCATAGCTAATGTTCCCCAGATACTCCGGGTGGACCAGCGCCCGCCCCGGAATCGGCACCATAACCAAGGTGGTGCCGCGCAACTGCAGTAGCGTCTGCAGCTGCTGCAAACTTTTATAGCCGGGCGCTCTGGGGCCATAGGTGCGCTTTAGATCCATATCGCGAAAGAGCCAATCCTGCTTGCCTTGCTGCAGCGTTTTAAAGCTCTTTAGAAACGCCCCGCTATAACTCTCAGGGTTAGCGGCGGCGGGACAAAGCGAGCTATCTACAGACTCTGCATTTGGAACTGGAGCGCCTGTCTCTGACGCCACCGCAGTGCTAAGCGCAGCACAGAGAAAACTTGAGATTAAGGGTTTTGAGTACCAATCAACCAACGTCATTTAGTGCCCTCCTACCCTATCTGCCCAGCGCGTAAACATACCGCTCTGATCACTACAGACAAACAAACTCGACAAAACACCGGGCTGGAAAATCATCGCCTCGGTAACCGCAAGACTCAGGCCTTCAATATCGGTACTGTCGACCACCGAAAAAGCACTCTTTAGCGGGTTGATGCCTCGCGCGGCGGATGCAACTTGAGGAATGTTGGTCAACACAGGCAGAGCGGACTTAGCCGTTTTAAGGCTCAGCCTAGGACGATCGGAAAAGTTATAAACCACTAGCATTCCGCGCCGTGAATCCACGGCACGATAATCCTTGAGCAGTGTCACGGACTCGTCGGCAACCAGCAGAGAGTAGGCCTGATCTGGCTGCAGAATGCCCTTCCAGGGCAATCCGTTGACATCCTGGCTACGTTCCCCAGCGGCGAGGTAAATAAAATCAGAGGCACTGCAATAGGCTTTTGTGGATAAGCGCTTATTCTCTATGCGCAGTGTTATCGGGTCAGTGGGATTGTTTTTCTGCAAATTGATTATCCGCAGAAAGGCTGAGTTCGGAGGCGCCAGATCATAGAGCGCAGCCTCATTGGCCAAACTCGGGAATGCAAAAGAACATAATGCCAGAGCCTGTATTAATCTAATGATTAGCTGCTGCGATTGGTTTGTCATTTGATCTCCATATCAGTGTTTTTTAAGACTAAAGGTTTGCGCTTTGGGGATAGGCCACCGAGAGATAGCGTTCGGGAATTTCCCAAATCACCAGTTTCAAATTGGCTGACAGCGGTAAATAATCGGTTAAAAATCGAGTCATAGGGACTATTGGGCCCTGCCCTTGCTCTGCGAGGTTTTGTACATCGACCGCCAGTGCCTGCTTTAAGGCGCCATCAAAATTCCACCGCCGATCGGCACTAAAACTGGTCCCCAGCAGGACCACCTCTGGCAGCTCAATGGGGAAAAATAGCGCCTCTTCCCCGTTGGAAACGATTTTCTGCTGGTTAAACTCTTCACCAAACTCTTCACCAAATTCTTCGCCAAAGAGCGCCTCATCCCCAGCCGGATAGGTTTGGAATAACGCTACGCTCTCAGCTGCTGGCATCAAATTTTCAAATAGCGGTGCTAAGGGCAAAAAGCGCAGCAGATCCCCGTCGATTAAATGGCTGCCAGTACGTTCTGTAATAAAGCGTTGAGGCCTCAACTGCAGCTCGGGAATCTGCTGTTTTAAAAGTGCCGCCGTGGTCCCTGCGATAAGCTTTGCAGCTTCTGGGGTCCAATGCGTATCAGTCTTAAGGTATAGAGACTCAGGCTGCGGGTGACTGGCCATAACCTGTAGGCCATCAACAATAAGAACAGGCTCTGCCTGAAGGCTATCAAGCACCTGTGGGTAGATTTTTTGTTGCAGCAATGCCGGTTGATGACGACCGGTGTGTGCCTTTAATAGCCTTGCCTTGGAGGGTATTAACACCACCATCAGCGCCACATCCCGACTCGCCAACTGCCGCGAAGCCTGAGCAATAAAGTGAATATTATCCTCTAAGGCCTGCTCGCCATCGGCATAGGCAATAAATTCTTCACTGGAAAAAAACCAGCCCTGGCGCCCAATCAATAGACCTTTTTTGGCTTCCTTAAACAGCGTGTATTGAAAGGCCGCCCAAACATTCAGTCCCACCTTTCGCAGCGAGAAATCATTGTCATAGCGCTGTTCAAAATCTCGGGCCAACTCCCCAGACAACAGCGAGCGGTGATCAAAGTCCGGACCCTGCTCGGTCTCTGCTCTAGTCTCTGTTCTAGTCTCTGCCTCAAAATTCAACCAGGTTGCTGCACCGGCCCCAAACACCGTGACCAAAAAACACAGCACTATGAGCTTTTTAAATAACCTCCCTGTCATTGCCAACTCCTTAAAACTGAAAATAGAGAAACGCAGAATAACTCTCTGCTGATAGCTTAAATATTGCCAGTATAAACAGCGGCAGTATTAGTGCAGTGGAGGCAAAGGGGACCAACCCAGCGCCCTTAAGCCAATCGGCACCCTGTGTCTGCAGCCTGTCTTGCTGGCGCTGATAAAAGCCACGCAACATAATAACCAACCAGCTCAGGGCCAACGTCCACAGCTGCAGGGTGGTAATCTGCCCAGCGTAGACCGGGCTCAACTGAAGGGTTTCATCTGCGAAGGTAGGGATTAACGCTGCATAGATAATGAGTGCCTGAGTGAGGTTTTCGGCGCGAAATACCACCCAGCCCAACATCACCAGCAGCAGGCAGAATAACCAGCGCAGTGGAGAGAAATTGCGTCCCGAGGTGTCCACACCAAGGGCCTTCTCAAGGGCTAATACAGTCCCGTGCCAAGCCCCCCAAATCAAAAAAGTCCAATTGGCCCCATGCCATAAGCCACCCAGCAACATGGTCAGAAACAAATTTCGGTAAGTGATGATTTCGCCGCGCCGATTGCCTCCCAGAGGAATATAGAGATAATCTCTCAGCCAGCTGGAGAGGCTTATATGCCAGCGTCGCCAGAACTCGGTGATCGACTGGCTGATATAGGGATGAGTAAAGTTCTCCATAAAGCGAAAGCCCATCATCAGACCGAGACCAATCGCCATATCCGCATAACCAGAGAAGTCAAAATAGAGCTGCGCGGTGTAGGCCAAGACTGCCAACCAGGCGTCGAAAAAAGACGGGTCCTGTAACACAAAGCCCTGATTGACCAAAGGGGCCAGAGTATCCGCAATCACCACCTTTTTAATAAAGCCGAGCATAAAGCGCTGGGCGCCCTCGGCAAATTTATCCACTGTATGGCTGCGCTGTGAGAACTGATTGGCGACGTCCTTATAGCGCAGTACTGGCCCCGCAATCAGCTGCGGAAAGAGCGCAATAAACGCGGCAAAATCAACCAAGTTTTCAGTCGCTGGCGAGTCGCCCCGATAGACATCAATGATGTAACTAATAGCCTGAAAGATATAAAAGGAAATACCTATAGGTAAGATCACTGCGGTGAGGAGCCAGGGATCCAAACCCAGCTCAGTCATCGCAGCATTAACCGTAGCTACACCGAAGTTTGCGTATTTAAAATAGGCCAGTGCCGAGAGATTGACGATGACACCAACTGCAACCCATTGGCGGGCTCGAGCAGACTGCGTGCCGGCACTGGCAATTCCTCGCCCTATAAAATAATTCCACAGGGTGACGGCGATAAACAGCAGCAGAAAATCAACTCGCCACCAGGCATAGAATATATAGCTGCCAATCAGAATCACCCAAGAGCGCTTGCCCTCTGGGGTTAAATAATAGAACGTCAAAAACGCCGGCAAAAAAACAAATAGAAAAATATTGCTCGAAAAAACCATTTTCCATTAAATCCTTTTAATGTATTTATTGTGCTGACATCAACGACTAATAAGCTGGTATGCAAATCTATTCTTTGACAGAGCAAATGCCGAGCCAACTTTTTATAAAGTCTGATAGCGTATTTAAAATCAATACCTTAGGCGTGTTTTTAGACTTTCGAGGTGGGCTTGATGATCATAGTGCATTGCAATTTGAGATTGTGATTGCGCATTGCATTGCATTTTGCAAATGCCAATAGCCAATGGGTTGTCTAGCAGTGCAGGTCGATCCAGATTCTGTGGCCTATACCGCTCTTAACTAGCTGATTTTTATGGACTGTTTGAATTAATCAACTGCAGGCAGTGCTGGTGAGAATAATTGGCTCAATAATTGCGATACATCTATAGATAGAGAGAAAATATTCGCCACCGGAAGGCCATTTGTTTGGACATTACTCGAGAAAAAGCCTGTCAGCGATTGCATCATAGAGTCGCGACACCGTTAAATTTATACCATGACGGCCGCAGCTACACTGCGGTGGACTGGAGTCTGGGAGGCTTTAGGGTGTGTGATTGGGATCGATGGACTAATGATCTCAAGCTTGGGGATTCCCTGTCATGGAAGTTTGAACTGCCTTTTCAGGGTTTTATGATTGCCTTTAATGTGCTTGCCACAGTAGTACGTATTGATCCCCAAAGAGGCCATTTCGCCTGTCAGTTTATCGACTTGGACGACCGCCAAACTGAACTGATGAATCACTTTATCGAACAGTTGATTCGCGGTGCAATGACCCCTCTAAAAGATACCATCCTGCGCATAGACTCCCCGGTAACCCCGGTGTCCACGGAACCCAATTCCAGCCCACTAGAGCAGCTGCCAGTGTCCCGTTATCCCATGCGCATGGTGATGATGTCGCTACTTTATGTGACCCTAGGGCTAGGCTTGTTTAGCCTCTTAATGATTACCGTATATGAAAACTTTCTCAGCTTAAAGGTGAGTACCGCTGCGACCTCGACGCCACTTGAATCTATTGTCTCGCTGGTGGATGGCCGTATTACCCGAGTATCCAGCATAATCGACACAGAGCTTGCCGAGGGCACGCCCCTGTTAACCATTGAGTCACCTCAGCTAACCAAACAAATTGCCGAGGCTAAAACCGCTATAGAACAGAAAAAACTCGAGCTTGAAGCACAGCGTAAACGTTATATGTTAGCCATTGAGATCACTGGCTCGGTTACCAGTAGAGAGGCGCGGCTATTGCAGATCGATATTGATCTGGTCGAACAGGAAGTCAGACTGGCAATGCAGAATTTACTGGCGCTCTATGCCTATCAGGAGGACCTATCAATACTCTCCCCTGGGGACGGACGGTTGGTGCAGTTGCTGCATGAGCGGGGTTCGGTGATAAAACGCGGTGAAACTCTGGGTTTCTTTCAACGCGACGAGACACCCGCGGTGAATGTATTTGTTACCGAGCAGGAAGCCCGGGTAATCTATCTCGATCAATTAACCCAGGTGCATTTGCTTAGCCTAGATCAACACTGGCTGGGCTATGTTAGTGAGATTAAAAAGGATACGCTGCGGTTTAACTCACAGCAGTTTGAGTATCGCCCAGACAATAAGTCTCAGCGCAACGTAAGGGTTGAAATCAAGCTTAAAATGGATAGGTCTAACAGACTAAAGCTGCGCTCCGGACTGCCCGTGGAGGTGCGTTTTGCAACCTCTACGATAAGCCAGGCAGTGCTCAAATATCTCTCGAAGCCAGAATCAAACCCCGATGGAGAGCCTATTTCATCCCAGCAGGCACTGTGAAAACCTATCAGCCAGTCCGAGACTACAGCGCCTTAGTCAGCGGTGAACAGAGCACCGACAAGCCCGTCAAATGGCACAAGAAAGCCCTGCTACAAGTGGCCATCTACATCAGCCTCTGCCTGCTGGCAGTCCTTTGGCTACCGAATAAAATTTGGCAGCCCGAACTTAAGATGATCACCATCACTCTGGGAACCCTGGGAATTTGGCGCTACAGCTGGTGGCTAATTCATGTGCTGCGCGCCGAGTATTATCAGCATAAACGCTTTCCAAAGATCCGCGCCAGCGCCGACAAAGTCTGGTGCGACGGCTGGCGACCTCGGCATATGCATTTTATGATGACCACCTTTCTCGAACGTAGGGAAACCACCGAACTGGTGCTTCAGAGTATATGCCGAGAAGTGGAGGAATCCGGTGTGCCAACGACCCTGTGGCTGGGGTCTGGAGATGCCTATGATGAAAATATTATCATGGCCTATCTGCGTCAGCACGCCAACCATTTGCCCTTAGAATTTATCATGATCCGCCAAAATATCTCCGGAAAACGCATGGCCATAGGCTTGGTCTTGCGGGCCATGTCACGGCGAGGAATCCACCGGGATGACCTGATTGTGTTTATGGACGGTGATGCCGTATTGGCGCCGGGGATCCTGCGTAAATGCTGCCCGCTATTTGAAAACGACGCCGAACTTCAGGCCGTCACCACCGACGAAGAAGTGATCTGTTATGGTCCAAAATGGATCCAGTCATGGCTCACCATGCGCTTCTCTCAGCGCCGCATCGCCATGCAATCCCATTCAATGGCCAACAAAGTACTCACTCTAACCGGCCGCATGTCAGTGTTTCGCGCCAACCATCTAACCCGCCATAAATTTATTCGCATGCTCGAAGCCGACCATCTCTATCATTGGCTTTGGGGCACCTTCCGATTTCTCTCCGGCGATGACAAAAGCACCTGGTATTACATGCTTACCCAAGACGCAAAAATGCTCTATGTGCCCGACGCACTGGTTTACACCATCGAAGAGATCGAAGGCTCTGGTATTGAGCGCATGACGCAAAACTTCCGCCGCTGGTCCGGCAATATGCTGCGCAATGGCACCAGAGCACTCAAATTGGGGCCCAACAAGATCGGATTCTTTATCTGGTGGTGCGTGATGGATCAGCGCATCGCCATGTGGACCATGCTGGTGAGCCCCATAGTCGCCATCGCCGCCACCCTGCTCCACGACCCCTATTACATCGTCTCGTATTTTATCTGGATCGCGATTTCACGCATGGCGCTGTCGTTATTTCTGTTTCGCTACAGCAACAGCGTTCATGTTGAATGGCCGTTTATTCTCTACTTTAATCAGCTGCTGAATGCTGCGGTTAAGGTTTACTGTCTCGCGAGGCTATCAAAGCAGCGTTGGACTAATCGAGGGAATCAATCGTCGGGAGGGGGCGATAGTTTTGCCGATCAATTGAAGAATTTTATGGCCGGCTATATCACCACAGTGTGGGTGGTGGCGTTGGTGATGACGGTGTTATTTTACACAGAGTTGTTGGGGTTTCCGGATTTGGGGTATTGGTTTTAGGCTATCAGACTAGGCATTTATCTATTGCCTGAAATAACTCATGCGAAATAGCCTATTCCTACTAGTATGCCTATTCAGTGCAGTCTGCTAGATGGAAGTGGCAGAACTAAAAAAGCCCAGTAAAAACTGGGCCCAGTCGATATTGACGAGAAGCTTCACACTGAAAAACCAATAATATGTTCCTCTAACTTATCCTCAGTCGAGCCAATCTCTTCGCGCTGCTCTGCCATTAGCAATTTAGTAGCTTTCTCGGCATTACAGCACCAGATATCTGCGAAAAGTTTTAAACGGTTGAGTTAAGATCCCTCTGAATACAATTTAATAAAATTATCAACGCCCACTCTGAGACAGTATGTCTCGACTACCATTGCTGCTCATCTGACTGACCACACCAGCAACCTCCATCTGTTCGATCAAGCGCGCAGCGCGGTTATAACCAACCCTTAGCTTGCGCTGCACAGATGAAATTGAGGCCTTGCGACTCTCGAGAACAAAGGCCACAGCCTCGTCGTATAGCGGGTCAGATTCTGGGTCATCTTCGCCCTCATCTCCGGTGCTATAGCCGGGTACTGGGATCGACGAAACCGCGGCTTCATCGGTAATATCGCTGAGGTAGTTGGGTGCGCCGCGGCGCTTCCAGTCGGCGACAACCTTATGCACTTCGTGATCGTCGACGAAACACCCGTGAATACGTTCTGGGACGCTAGTACCAGGAGGCAGATAGAGCATGTCGCCATTGCCGAGTAGCTGTTCTGCGCCACCTTGATCGAGAATGGTTCTTGAGTCGATTTTTGACGAGACTTGGAAGGCGATTCGCGTGGGTACGTTGGCTTTGATCAGGCCGGTGATAACGTCGACCGAGGGTCGCTGGGTGGCGAGTATCAAATGAATGCCGGCGGCTCGTGCCTTCTGGGCAATTCGTGCAATCAGCTGCTCTACTTTTTTGCCGACGATCATCATCATGTCGGCGAATTCGTCGATCACTACCACTATATAAGGCAGTGTTTTAAGGATTGGCGCCTCGGGTACTTCCTGTGTGGCATCCCAACCCATTTCATCTGGATTAAATGTCCACAGTGGATCAGTAATGGGTTCGCCGGCTTTTATGGCGTCTTCAATTTTGCGGTTATAACCCGCCAGATTTCGTACACCCAGTGCGGCCATAAGCTTGTAGCGCCGCTCCATTTCGCCAACACACCAACGCAGGCCACTAGCAGCGTCTTTCATGTCGGTGATAACCGGGGTCAGCAGGTGGGGAATGCCGTCGTAGACCGATAGCTCAAGCATTTTCGGGTCAATAAGAATTAATCTCACCTCTTCCGGCGAGGCTTTAAACAGCAGGCTTAGGAGCATGGTGTTGATGCCTACTGACTTACCTGAACCGGTTGTTCCGGCCACCAAAAGGTGTGGCATACGGCCGAGATCCGCGACTATGGGGATGCCGGCAATGTCATGGCCCAGTGCTAGGGTTACAGGTGAACTTGAGCGGTCATAGGCTTCGGATGAGAGTACTTCACTAAGGCGTACCATCTGACGTTTTTCGTTGGGGATTTCAATGCCGACTACGGACTTGCCGGGAATGACTTCAACCACGCGCACGCTGATCACTGCCATGGAGCGCGCCAAATCTTTGGCTAGTCCACTGATGCGGCTGACCTTGATGCCGGCGGCAGGCTGAATTTCAAATCGTGTGACTACAGGGCCTGGTAGCACTTCTACCACATCCGCTTTGATACCAAAGTCGAGTAGCTTGTGTTCTAGGAGGCGCGAGAGGTGCTCAAGGGATTCGGCGGAGTAGCCGCTATTGGGGTTGTTGTCGGCGGGATCAAGCAGGTTAATCGGTGGCAATGAGCCAATCACTTCGGTGTCGCCAAAAAGTGTCTGCTGCTTTTCTCGCTCAATACGCTTGCTGACAACCGGCTTGGCCTTGGGGGGCTGAATGGTTGGTGGGATGCGCAGCTTTTGCATCTTGGTTTCGACTTCGACTTTGGCTTGGCGCTCGAGAACCGCTTCGCGAGACTTGGCTTTTTCGGCGCGGGCTATTTTCATGGCCGCCAGTTTACTGCGTGCCCTGTCGTAGAGGTCCATTGCCCCGAGACCGAGACGATCAATCAACGAGATCCACGAGATGTCCACAAACACGGTGAGCCCGAAAAGGAACAGCGACAGCAGTATTAAGGTGCTGCCCACATAGCTGAACACGGCCATGGTGGCTTCGCCGATCTTGTTACCGAGTATGCCGCCGACGCCAAAGGGATAGCTGTTGTGAACTTCGGCGTACTGAATATTGGCCAGTGAGGTGGCGCTGATCATCACCAGAATAAAACCGATCACTCGCAGGGTGAAGGTGACGGAGTCAAACGCGTCCCCTTCCCTGAGGATATAAGTTCGCAGTATCTGTATTGCGCGCACGGCGAGCAGCGCCGGGAACAGATAGGCCATAACCCCAAATAGGGCGAAGAAGATGTCGGCAATCCAGGCGCCGGCTAGGCCTACGGCATTGTTGAGGTCGCCGCGGGTGCCGGTGTGTGACCAGCCGGGATCATCGGCTGAATAGCTGAGCAGAGCCAGAAGCAGTATTGAGCAGAGTGCTATCCAGCCGATTAATGCGCCCTCGGCGAGCAATCGTTTGCCGCGGGTTTCGTTATAGCTGGCTTCGGCTGGTACTGGGTTACGTGGTTTTCGCTTATCTGTGCTCAACGGGTGTTTCCCTGTGTTTTAATGCAGGCTCAATTGTAGCCCGTTGAGAATTAAATGCTATGTTTGAGCGGCGCATAATCAGCATGTTTTGTAATCAATGCTGCAGGACAAATCCTGCAGCGGGTAAAGATAGTGTAAAAACTTATTTGTCCGCGCCTTTGGATTGACTATGATGTCGCCCTGTTTTGAAAAGCTGTCGTTAACCGCTGGCGCAACCCAATATTAAACACACATATAGTAGAGAGAGACCATGTCTGAGACACAACATTATCCGCTGATTATTTTAGGTTCTGGCCCCGCTGGCTGGACCGCCGCTGTTTATGCCGCACGGGCCAACTTGAGCCCCGTTGTTATTACCGGCATTCAGCAAGGTGGTCAGTTGACGACTACAACCGATGTGGATAACTGGCCTGGAGACGCCGATGGCGTGCAGGGTCCAGAGTTGATGGAACGCATGCAAAAGCACGCGGAACGCTTTGATACTAAAACAATTTTTGATCATATTGATGAGGTGGTGCTCGATGAGCGCCCTTTCCGTCTCAAGGGCTCTAACAACTACAGCTGTGATTCGCTAATTATTGCTACGGGTGCCTCGGCACAGTATTTGGGCCTGCCCTCTGAAGAGGCGTTTATGGGTAAGGGTGTGAGTGCCTGTGCTACCTGTGATGGCTTTTTCTATCGCAATAAGCCGGTGGCGGTTCTCGGTGGCGGTAATACTGCTGTTGAAGAAGCGCTCTATCTTTCAAATATCTGCAGCGAAGTGACATTGATTCACCGTCGCGATGAGCTGCGCGCTGAGAAAATGCTGCAAGATAAGTTATTTGAGAAAGAGAAGAACGGCAATATCACCATTGAATGGAGCCACAATCTCGAGGAAGTTCTCGGTGATGAAGCCGGTGTTACTGGCGTGCGCATTAAGAGTACTGCTGACGGCGCGACCAAAGATCTGACTGTAGACGGTGTCTTTATTGCCATTGGCCACAAACCCAACACTGATATCTTTAAAGATAAGCTGGCGATGAAAGATGGCTACTTGACGATTACTGGCGGTCTCTCCGGCAATGCTACCGAAACGAGCGTGCCTGGCGTGTTTGCCGCGGGTGATGTCGCCGACCATGTCTATCGTCAGGCGGTTACCTCTGCTGGCAGTGGCTGTATGGCTGCGCTAGATGCGGAACGTTTCCTGGATCAATAAATAGCTGCTCTAAATAGCTGCTCTAAATAGCCGCTCTAAATAGCAATTCTGGAGTCTGTCTGTGCAGATACCTCTGCTAGATCAAGATCATCCGCGCTTTCCCGATCCAAGCGGCGCTTTAACTGAACCCGACGGCTTACTCGCCGCCGGGGGTAATCTGCAGCCGCAAACCCTTCTGAATGCCTATCGCTCAGGTATCTTTCCCTGGTATCAGGATGAGGATCCTATTCTGTGGTGGAGCCCAGCAACTCGCTGTGTGCTGCCACCTTTGGATTTACACTGCTCCAAAAGTCTGCGCAAAACGCTGCGACGCAATGATTATCAGGTCACAATCAATCATGCTTTTGGCGAGGTTATTCAAGCCTGCAGTGAACCCCGTGACGATGAGGGCGGCACCTGGATTACCGAGGAGATGATTGCCGCTTATGCTCTGCTGCATCATCAGGGCAAGGCACACTCCCTTGAGGTCTGGCTCGACGATGATTTGATTGGCGGTCTCTATGGTGTTGCGGTTGGCAGCATTTTTTGCGGTGAATCAATGTTTAGTCGTCAGGCCAATGGTTCCAAAATCGCCCTCGCTCACCTCTGCCGCTGGGGCATGGAGTCCGGTTTACAACTTATCGATTGCCAGCTAGTTAACCCTCACCTGGTGAGCTTAGGTGCAGTCAGTATCGATCGCAGTGCATTTTTGGCACAGCTATCAAGCTACAGGGACAAGGCTTTAAATTGGCCCGTGCCCGCCTATGAGGAAGTACCAACAAGATTGCAGTTTAATTGGTAATCAAGTCGCTGGGAAAATCTCATTGAGTATCCTCAGCCGCTGAACTACTCTTGTGTTTATTGTCGAAGAATACGCGCACTAACAAGACACCCACTAATAAGGTAGCCCGATATGACGCGTGATATCTCGCCCGATATAGGTAGGATTAAGCTCTGCTTGACTGAGGCCCATGACTGCAGCTATCTGCCTGACCGCCAGTCGACCACGGCTTTTGTCGACCCAGAGATGCGCATTGACGTTGAGCTCTATTCTCGCATGACCACTCTCGGCTTCCGCCGCAGCGGTCCCTTTCTCTATGCGCCAAAATGTTCCGGCTGCAATGCCTGTATCCCAGCGCGGGTGCCGGTGGCTAACTTTCAACGTAGTCGGGCGCAGAAACGCTGCTGGAAAAAGAACGACGACATTATGGTTGAGCAGCTAGACGCGATTAATATCGGCGAGCACTTTCCAATCTATGCCCGCTATATAGAACAGCGCCACAGCGACGGAGATATGTATCCGCCATCGCGCCGTCAGTTTGAAGACTTCCTCGGCAATGCTTGGGAGTGTACCCAGTTTCTTGAATTCAGATTGGGCGGTCAGCTAATCGGCTGCGCGGTGATAGATGTTATTCACAATGGGCTGTCGGCTATCTATACCTATTTTGATCCGGCCTTCTCAGACCGCGGTCTCGGGGTGCTGGCGATCCTTGTGGAGATCGATATGGCTCGACGTCTCGGCCTTGAGCATCTCTATCTTGGCTATTGGATATCCGGCTGTGACAAGATGAAATACAAGACCAATTACCGCCCGCTTGAGCTATACCGAGAAAATAGCTGGCGAATTGCCGAATGACTTTGCTATACGGGACAATTTAAGGCAAACTTGCCGCGCTTTTTGGGATCCGCTTCGGCGCCCATCCAGCATTGGTTTTAAACAATCTCATTTGACGGGCACTACATTAAGCTTATGGCGAAAGAAGATCACATTGAATTTGAAGGCGAGGTCATTGACACTCTGCCGAACACGACTTTCCGAGTAAAGTTGGAAAATGATCACGTGATCATTGCCCACATCTCTGGAAAGATGCGCAAGCACTACATCCGTATTCTTACGGGTGACAAGGTTAAGGTTGAGATGACTCCCTATGACCTAACTAAAGGTCGTATTACCTTTAGAGAGCGATAAGCTAAGCCCCCTCACAACAAATTATCTTGTGAATAAAAAAAACCGTCCCATGGAATCCATAGGACGGTTTTTTGCTGGCTGTCATTTACTCGCTGATCGCGAGCTCATCCTCAGTGTGCACAACCAACTCGCCATCTTCGACCCGCACAAACGCGGTACCGCCCTTCTCAGACAAGCTGCCAAACAATACCGCTTCGGCCAGTGGCTTTTTAATCTTCTCTTGCAGTAATCGATCCATTGGTCGTGCGCCCATCTTGGCGTCATAACCATTTACCGCCAGCCATTCCCGTGAATCGTCATCTATATCGAGGAAGACTTTCTTACTGTCTAACTGCGACTGCAGCTGCACCAAGAACTTATCCACTACCGTTGTAATCACATCCATCGACAGCTCAGCGAACTGCACAATGCTGTCGAGACGATTGCGGAATTCCGGGGTAAACATTTTCTTGATCGCTTCCATACCGTCGGTGCGGTGATCCTGCTGCGCAAAGCCCATTGAGGATCGGCTCATCAATTCTGCACCGGCGTTGGTGGTCATGATCAAGATAACATTGCGGAAGTCTGCCTTGCGGCCATTGTTGTCGGTGAGCGTACCGTGATCCATAACCTGAAGTAACAGGTTGAAGACATCCGGGTGGGCTTTTTCCACCTCGTCCAACAGCACTATGCAGTGCGGGTGTTTATTAACAGCGTCGGTGAGCAATCCACCCTGATCATAACCAACATAGCCTGGAGGCGCGCCGATCAGTCGTGACACAGTGTGACGCTCCATATACTCGGACATATCAAAGCGCATGAGATTGACCCCAAGGATCTTCGCCAACTGGCGGCTGACTTCGGTTTTACCAACGCCAGTGGGACCGGCAAAGAGGAAGCTACCTATGGGCTTAGTGCCTTCACGTAAACCGGCGCGGGCCATCTTGATAGAGGTAGTCAACACATCGATTGCTGGATCCTGACCAAATACCACCATCTTCAACTTTTCAGACAGACCTTTGAGCTGCTCTTTGTCGGAGCTGGAAACACTCTTGGCCGGAATGCGAGCAATCTTAGAGATCACCAGTTCGATATCACTGACACCGACCATCTTCTTGCGCTTACTCGGTGGCTGCAGACGCTGATAGGCGCCGGCTTCATCGATTACGTCGATGGCCTTGTCGGGCAAAAAGCGGTCATTGATATGTTTGGCGGCCAATTCTGCGGCGACTTTTAATGCCGGGTTGCTGAACTTTAGGTCGTGGTGTTCTTCAAAGCGTGACTTTAAGCCTTTGAGAATTTGGTAGGTCTCTTCAACCGAGGGCTCTTCAACATCGATCTTTTGGAAGCGACGCGACAGGGCCTGATCCTTTTCAAAAATACCGCGGTACTCTTGATAGGTGGTTGAACCAAAGCAGCGCAGCTTGCCTGATGAGAGTAGCGGCTTGAGTAAGTTGGAGGCGTCCATAACGCCGCCAGATGCCGCTCCAGCACCAATAATAGTGTGGATCTCATCGATAAACAGTATCGAACCTTCACGCTCGCCAAGCTCGGCAATGATGCCCTTGAGGCGCTTTTCAAAATCGCCTCGATACTTAGTACCGGCCAGCAGTCCACCCATATCTAATGAGTAAACAACGCTGCCCTTTAGCGGCTCGGGTACTGCGTCTTCAATAATTAGTTTTGCCAGGCCTTCGGCGATCGCGGTTTTACCGACGCCGGACTCACCCACTAACAACGGGTTGTTCTTGCGCCGTCTAACCAAAATCTGACTGACACGCTCCACTTCTGCGGCACGTCCGATCAGGGGATCTATATTGCCAAGAGCGGCCTGTTCGTTGAGATTGGTGGTGAATTGACTGAGCAGGCTCTCTTCCTGAGGCCCGGATGCCGTCGCAGATTCTGCGTTGTTGGTCGACTCTTCACTGCTGCTCTCAGGCTGGTCTACATATTTCGAAATCCCATGAGAGATATAGTTGACCACATCAATACGAGCGATGTTCTGCAGGCGTAAAAAGTACACCGCCTGACTTTCCTGTTCACTAAAGATCGCGACAATCACGTTGGCCCCCACCACCTCACTGTGATTGGCAGAATTCACCTGAAATACCGCGCGCTGCAGTACTCGCTGAAAGCCATGGGTTGGCTGAGTTTCTTGTTCCAACTGGATGTCGGAAATAATCGGTGTGGTCGAGTCGACGAACTCTATAAGGTCTTGACGCAGCACGCTGATATCAGCACCGCAGGCCTTGAGGACACTTGACGCCGAGGCATCATCGAGCAATGCCAGCAGCAGATGTTCGACAGTCATAAATTCATGACGTTTGTCCCTGGCACTTTTGAACGCCAGATTGAGGGTAACTTCCAATTCTCTACTTAGCATAGTCTTTACTCTTCTTCATCGTTACAGGGTTCTACTTCACATAAAAGCGGGTGCTGGTGGTCCCTCGAATACTGATTAACTGTGCCCGCTTTCGTCTCTGCCACATCCTTAGTGTAAATGCCACAGACGCCCTTTCCGTCGGTATGAATAGCTAACATGATGCGCGTAGCGTTATCGCGCGTCTTTGAGAAAAATTTTTCCAGTAATTCGACGACAAATTCCATCGGTGTGTAATCGTCGTTTAATAGCACTACTTTGAACATTGATGGCTTCTTTAGCTTCGGCCTTTCTGTTTCGACCACAGTATTGCTGTCATGTTGCCAAGAACGGTTGTTTTTATCGTCACTCATACATTTTTTGCCAATTAGTTTACATATAGGGTACGTCTTTCATCTTACATCAGATTGCTGATTCTGCTAAACGATGAGCGGTCTTGACAGGGATATTCAACTATTTACAGTGGGCGCAGCTTGTAACATCTTGTCTTTTTACAACGGAATGGGAAAGTACAAAATGGAGAGACATAAAGCATGGCAGATACAGGAAGAGTTAAGTGGTTTAGCAACGACAGAGGATTTGGGTTTATAGAGCCTGACAACGGTGAACCGGAGCTGTTTGCTCATCATCAGAATATCATTATGGAAGGCTATAAAACACTCAAATGTTTTCAGCGCGTTACCTATGAGGTGGAACACGGCAAGAACGGCCGCCACGCCGTTAACATTGTGCCCGGTGAGTCGCCGAAACCCCTCAAGAGCGGAGATGCTCAGAAGGTGGTCGACTCTAAAAGCGATGTTTAAGGCAGCTTTTTAGACCCGCTATCTATAAATCTATAACCGATAACAATAATCAAGAGATATAAAAAAAACCGGCTGCGAGGCCGGTTTTATTATCGATCTAAACAGTAGTTACATGTTTTCGATCATCACATCGCCGAACTCTGAACAAGACATCAATGTCGCATCGTCCATCAGTCGTTCGAAATCATAGGTGACTTTCTTTTCAGAGATTGCCCCTTCGATACCTTTGATCACTAGGTCAGCAGCTTCGCCCCAGCCCATGTGACGCAACATCATCTCAGCTGACAGAATCAGTGAGCCCGGGTTAACCTTGTCTTGGCCAGCATACTTGGGTGCAGTGCCGTGAGTGGCTTCGAATATAGCAACGTCGTCAGACAGGTTGGCGCCTGGAGCAATACCAATACCACCGACCTGAGCGGCCAGAGCATCAGAGATATAGTCGCCATTCAGATTCAACGTAGCAATCACGCTGTACTCATCAGGACGCAGGATAATCTGCTGCAACATCGCATCGGCAATCACATCTTTAATAACAATGTCTTCGCCGGTGTTTGGGTTCTTTACAACGTGCCATGGGCCACCGTCGAGAGGCTGTGCGTCAAATTGCTCGCGAGCTACTTCATAGCCCCAGTCGCAGAATGCACCTTCGGTGAACTTCATGATATTGCCCTTGTGGACAATAGTTACAGAGGGCTTGTTCTGATCGATGGCATATTGAATGGCTTTAGTGACCAGACGCTTAGTGCCCTGCTCTGATACTGGCTTAACGCCGATACCACAGTTCTCGTCAAAACGAATCTTAGTGACACTCATTTCTTCTTGTAGAAACTTGATCACTTTAGTGGCTTCTTCACTACCGGCTTTCCACTCGATACCAGCGTAGATATCTTCGGAGTTCTCACGGAAGATACACATATCAACTTTGTTAGGCTGCTTAACCGGAGAGGGAACACCGTGGAACCAGCGAACCGGACGCTGACATACAAACAGGTCCAACTCTTGACGCAAGGCAACATTCAGCGAGCGGAAACCGCCGCCTACAGGTGTGGTCAATGGTCCTTTGATCGAGACGGCATATTCTTTGACGGCCTCTAGTGTTTCAGCGGGGAACCAGTCACCTTCGTAAAGTTCAGCGGCTTTCTCACCACAGTACACTTCCATCCAAGAGATCTTGCGCTCGCCGGCATAGGCCTTCTTGATCGCCGCGTCGATAACTTTGATCATCACCGGGGTGATATCTACGCCAATGCCATCGCCTTCAATAAAAGGCACAATTGGATTATTCGGAACGTTGAGTGAAAAGTCTGAATTGACGGTTATTTTTTTACCAGATTCGGGTATCTGGATATGCTGATATCCCATTATTGTCTCCGCGGGGTTATTGTTATTTGTAAAAGATTTACCAATTTGCCGCATTTTAGCATCATTTCGCCCCTTTTTTGTAACCCTGTTTCATTTACAATAAGAAAAAATTAGAGAAATTTGTGGCAAAACTACTCCTATTCAATAAGCCCTTTCATGTCCTGAGCCAATTTACTGACTCTGAAGCAAGAAAAACCCTGTCCGAGTTTATCCAAGTCAAGGGAGTCTACCCCGCTGGACGTCTTGATTATGATTCTGAGGGCCTACTCTTGTTGACCGACGACGGTCAGCTTCAGGCGCAGATTAGCAATCCAAAATACAAGCTCAACAAAACCTATTGGGCTCAGGTCGAGGGCACCGCAACTCAGGCCCAGTGCGAAACCTTAGTTGATGGCGTCGACCTTAAGGATGGTCCAGCAACAGCGATGGCATGCCGCCTTATAGCTGAGCCGGCCTTATGGCCGCGGATTCCACCTATTAGGGAACGGCAAAATGTGACCGACAGTTGGATTGAACTAACCATTAATGAAGGGCGCAACCGGCAAGTAAGGCGTATGACTGCTGCAGTCGGTCTGCCAACACTGCGCTTAATTCGCGCGGCCATTGGCGACTGGAAAGTCACAGATATTAGCCCTGGAGAGTACCGCAGTGAAACGGTAGACCTACCTGCGCCAAAAAAACCACGGCTAAAAAGACCTGCCGGTAAAATACCTGTCAAGGGCAGACCCCCGGCAAAGAGACCCACGGTAAAAAGGAGATCCTAATCGTGCCAAATAAAATACATCTCACGGTGGCCACCATTGTCGAGAGAGAGGGCCAGTTTTTAATGGTCAAAGAGACTAAATTTGGTCGTCAGGTGATCAATCAGCCGGCCGGCCATGTGGAGCCGGGGGAAGATATCCAGGCTGCGGCTATCCGGGAAACCTTTGAAGAGACCGGCTGGGTTGTCGAGCTCACTGGCTTTCTCGGCTTCTTAACCTCCTTTAATGAGACCAGCGGTATCACCTACTATCGCTTAGGCTTTGTTGCCAAAGCGGTTGAGTTTGATGCCAGCGCCCTGATCGATCCGGATATCGATTATGCCCTGTGGATGAGCTACGAAGAGATTCAACAAAACCTCGATCAGCTGCGCAGTCCTGGCGTCATAAGCTGCCTCGACGATTACTTGGCCCAACGCATTTTTCCTATGGAAATATTTCGCAACACTTTATAGTGGTCGGCTAAACGGCAGCGGCCTGAAGTGATTCCCCCGTTATTTACTTGGTAAACCATGAGCAAAGTAGAAAAAGTCATAGTTGGCATGTCCGGCGGCGTTGATTCCTCGGTCGCAGCGCTGCTTTTAATTGAGCAGGGTTACAGCGTCGAAGGCCTGTTTATGAAGAATTGGGATGAAGACGACGAGACCGAATATTGCACGGCTAAGGCTGACCTGGCAGATGCTCAGCAGGTTTGCGACAAGCTGGGTATTACCTTGCACACAGCAAATTTTGCCGCTGACTACTGGGACAATGTCTTCGAGCACTTTCTCGAAGAGTACCGCGCCGGACGCACTCCGAACCCCGATATCCTCTGTAACCGCGAAATCAAATTTAAGGTGTTTCTCGACTACGCCCAGATCCTCGGCGCCGACGCTATTGCCACGGGCCATTACACCCGGCTTGCTGAGGTCGATGGCCAGACCCAACTCTTAAAAGGACTGGACGGCAATAAAGATCAAAGCTACTTCCTCCATGCGGTGGAGCAAAGTGCTTTTGCCAAATCACTGTTTCCCGTGGGGGAACTGGAAAAGCCTGAAGTGCGTCGGATCGCCGAAGAGCATGACTTTGTGACCTCCACAAAAAAAGACAGTACCGGCATCTGCTTTATTGGCGAGCGCCGCTTTAAGGATTTCCTCGAGCAGTATATTCCGGCACAGCCCGGCGATATGGTGACCCCTGAGGGCACGGTTATTGGCCGGCACCAGGGTTTGATGTTCTATACCATCGGCCAGCGCCAAGGTCTCGGTATTGGCGGTGTCAAAGACAGCCCCGACGAACCCTGGTTTACCCTGCAAAAAGATCTCACCAACAATCGTTTGATTGTCGGCCAAGGCACTCAGCATCCACTGCTGTTTACCGATCATCTGCGAGCCGAGGGAATCAATTGGATCAACGACAAACCCTCATCTGCCTTTACTTGCATGGCCAAAGCGCGCTATCGCCAGCCCGATCAACAATGTCGGGTAACGCCAACAGCAACTGGTTGTGAAGTGCAATTTGAAGAACCACAGCGCGCCATAACCCCTGGCCAGTCGGTGGTATTTTATCAGGGCGATCACTGTCTGGGTGGCGGCACTATTGAAGCGACTTGGAATGGTGATATCTGATGTTTTCAAAACCCACACACGACCAAGCCATGGCCTTGGCGGCGGTATTTCAAGCTTGCCATTTAGTTGATCAGCTGGCGAATACCGGGGAAGCCTCAACCGAGAAAATGAAAGTCTGTATCAGTGCCCTGCTCAACCAGGACCCCGAGTCTATAGCAGACCTCTATGGTTCAGAGAAAAATCTCGAAACCGGTGCAGATGCCATGACTCTATTGCTCAACGAGCCCAAGGGCAGCGAGCTTTTTAGTAGCATCATCTTGGTTTATGGGCTGTCGATTTTAAGTATTGAGCGCCAGTTGAATAGCCGCCCGGTACTGTTAAAAAATATTGCTGAGGGAATCGATAACGCCAGTCGCCAGGCCGAGCATTTCTCAGTGATTCACGACAATGTCTTTGCCAATATTGCATCCCTCTATCAGACGACTATCAGTACCCTGCGCAACCGCATTCAGGTCAAGGGCAATCCCATTTACCTACAGCAGCCCGGTGTTGCCGAGCGTATTCGCTGCCTCTTATTTGCCGCTGTTAGAAGCGCCTTTCTATGGCGTCAACTGGGGGGCAAACGATATCATCTGGTGATCTATCGCAAAGCATTGACCCAGGCGCTGAAAAACTAAACCCTAGTATTCTCAATCTGATCCCGCCTTAGCACTCTTGGGGCGCAAATATTCTGAAATCCCACATTGATTCCGCTATCATACGCGGCTTAATTCAGCACCCTTATCAATCAGCCTAATTGGACTTTTAATGACCAGTATCCCGCTCTCTTCTCTGACCGCTGTTTCTCCTATCGATGGCCGCTACAGCAGCAAAACTGAATCACTGCGCAATGTGTTTAGTGAATATGGTTTGATTCGCTACCGTGTCATAGTTGAAGTCCGCTGGTTACAGCACCTCTCGCAGCATCCCGCTATCCCTGAAGTGGCGCCTTTTTCTGCGGCTGCCAACAGCGTGCTGGAGCAGCTGGTGAATGATTTCACCCTTGAGCAGGCGCTGCGCATTAAAGAGATTGAGCGCACGACTAACCACGATGTTAAGGCTGTGGAATATCTGATTAAAGAGACTATTGCCGATAACGCCGAACTCAATGCAGTCAGCGAATTTGTGCACTTCGCCTGCACCTCAGAAGACATTAATAATCTCTCTCACGCACTAATGCTCAAAGAAGGCCGCGACAATATAGTCCTTCCCGCCCTGCAAGAGATTCACCAGCAGCTGGCAACCATGGGCCGCGACTATGCCAATGCCGCCATGCTCGCGCGCACCCACGGCCAGACCGCCTCGCCGACCACCGTCGGCAAAGAGATGGCCAATGTGGCCTATCGATTAGAGCGTCAGATTACGCAGATTAAAGCGGTACCCATGCTCGGTAAAATTAACGGCGCAGTGGGCAACTACAATGCGCACCTGTCGGCCTATCCAGATATTGACTGGCAGGCAGTTGCACAAGATTTTATTGAACAGTTAGGTCTCGACTACAACCCCTACACCACGCAGATTGAGCCCCATGACTATATGGCTGAGCTGTTTGACGGGCTGGCCCGTTCGAATACGATTCTGATCGATTATGCGCGGGATATCTGGGGCTATATTTCTCTGGGTTACTTTAAGCAGCGCACCATTGCTGGCGAAGTGGGTTCCTCGACCATGCCGCACAAGGTCAATCCTATCGACTTCGAAAATGCTGAAGGCAATATGGGTATAGCCAACGCACTCTACGGTCATCTAGCCGCCAAGTTGCCGATCTCACGCTGGCAGCGAGACCTGACTGACTCTACGGTATTGCGCAATATGGGTGTCGGCCTCGGCTACTCGATGATTGCCTACGCCTCACTGGCTAAAGGTATGAGCAAGCTACAGCTCAACGAAGCCAAGCTCGCCGCCGATCTGGATAACAGCTGGGAAGTCTTGGCTGAGCCGATCCAAACGGTCATGCGCCGCTATGGCATCGAAGAACCCTATGAAAAACTCAAAGCACTGACCCGTGGCAATGTTATGGATCAAGCGACGATTCAAACCTTTATTGATACTTTGGATATGCCGGAAGAAGCCAAAACGGCACTCAAGGCCATGACTCCGGCGTCCTATATTGGTAATGCCGCCGACCAAGCGAAGAATATTTAGACCTATGCAGAGCATCCTCGGTGAGATCAGTACAGCAGACTTTTTAGCCCATTATTGGCAGAAGAAGCCCTTGTTAATTCGCGGCGCTATCCCCAACTTTGAACCGCCCATTGACGGCGACGAGCTTGCGGGACTGGCTCTCGAAGCCGAGGTTGAATCGCGCTTAGTGATCGGCAGTGACTGGCAGCTTGAGCATGGCCCTTTCGACGAGGAGCGCTTTGCCAGTCTTCCGGAAAGCCAATGGACATTACTGGTGCAAGCCGTTGATCTCTGGGTACCTGAGGTCGCCGACCTACTGTGTAAGTTTGACTTCCTACCCTCTTGGCGCCTCGACGACATTATGGTCAGCTATGCCGAAGATGGCGGCAGTGTCGGTCCGCACTTTGATTATTACGATGTGTTTTTGTTACAGGGCGCCGGCAAGCGCCGCTGGCAGATCGGCCAGCACTGCGACGAGCACACGGCTCTGGCAGAGAATACCGGGCTGAAAATACTGGCTGATTTTGCCCCTACTGATGAGTGGGTATTGGAGCCAGGCGACATGTTATATCTGCCACCACAGATCGCTCATCACGGCGTTGCGGTTGGCGATTGCACCACCTTCTCCGTGGGCTTTAGATCCCCTGCCGCCACCGAAATGCTCGATGATTTGGCAACAGAGCTGCTCAGCCGAGGCCCAGCGCCACGCTATCTGATCGACCCACCACTGACGCCAGAATCAGCTCAGGGGCCGATTCCTGAAGCCTATGTTGCGCAGGTTAAGAAGCTGATACTGGAAACTCTGGATGACGATAAATTGTTAGCCGAGTGGTTTGCGATCTTTATGACCACGCCCAAGTATCAGATGCTGGTTGATGAAACCGGTGAGCAGCGCACTGCCGATCTGCGCAATGCAGATGGCAGTATCAGTCATTATGAGAATGGGCTTAAGCTGTAACTAATCCGCGGCTGGAACAGCTACCCCAGAACCATCACGACGGTAGTCAGCGGTTCCATAAAACATAGTCCCACTGGGATCAGCTTGAATACTTTGGGTCGCCCCGAGTCGGCTGGTTTTATCATTTAACGAGTGTCCCATATCGCGCAATAGCTGCAACGTATCCGCAGAAACACCTGACTCATAAAACACTTTGTCCGGCAGCCATTGATGGTGAATACGCGGGGCCGCAGTAGCCTCCGCAACATTCATATCAAAGTCGATATGATTCAACACCATCTGCATCACAATAGTAATAATAGTGCTGCCTCCGGGGCTTCCGGTCGCCAGTATCGGCGCGCCTGTACCATCGAAAACAATGGTTGGAGTCATCGAGGATAAGGGTCGCTTGCCAGGCTCGATGGCATTGGCCACACCACCCACCAGGCCATAACCATTGGGCGAACCCGGCTTCGCGGAAAAGTCGTCCATCTCGTTATTTAACAGGAATCCGGCTCCAGCCACGGAAATCCCGCTGCCATAGGAAAAGTTAAGCGTGTAGGTATTGCTGACGACATTGCCCCACTGATCCCAAGTACTAAAGTGAGTCGTCTCGGTGCTTTCTTTGCCGGCAGAAATACCGTCGAGACCGGGGCGAATATCCGCTGAGCGACTGGCCTTATTCAGGTCTATTTGCTCGCGCAAGCCAGCGGCATATTTCTTGTCAGTTAGCTCAGCGACGGGCACCGGAAAGAAGTCAGGATCGCCCAAATAGCTGCTGCGATCGGCATAGGCTCGGCGCATAGATTCAACTAGGCGATGAATATAGGCCGCGCTGTTATGCCCCATCGAGGCGAGATCCCAGCCCTCGAGAATATTCAGCATCTGTAACATATGCACGCCGCCCGAGGATGGTGGCGGCATCGCGCAGACACTGTTGCCGCGATAGTCGCCACAGACTGGCGTGCGCTCTACGACCTGATAGCCCGACAGATCCTTGGCACTGATCAAACCACCGCTACGCGCCATTTCAGCGACCAGAAGCTCGGCAGTTTTGCCCTGATAAAATCCACTGCGGCCACTCTTTGAGATGCGCCCAAGGGTGGCGGCAAGATCTTTTTGCACCAGTGTTTCGCCGTATTGGTAGCCAGATCCATCAGCCTTATAAAAGTATTCTTTAGAGGCAGCATTTTTGTGTAATGTCGCCTGCCGTGCCTGCAGTGACGATGACAGATCAACCGTCACAGAAAAGCCTTTTCGAGCTAACTCTATAGCCGGCTGTAACACCTGCTTGATGCTCATGGTGCCATAGCTATCCAAGGCATGGAGCAAGCCGGCAACCGTTCCTGGGACACCTGAAGACTGAATGCTAAAACGTGCTTTGCTGTTGTCTACGTCGCCCTCCGCATCGAGGAACATATTCTTCGACGCAGAGGCGGGTGCCATCTCTCGATAGTCGATAGCGATGGTTTTATTCTGCTCCGCCAGATGGACCAACATAAACCCACCACCGCCGAGATTGCCGGCACGGGGCAAGGTAACCGCTAGAGCAAAGCCAGTCGCCACTGCAGCATCCACGGCATTGCCGCCGCGAGCCAAAATATCGGCACCTACCTGACTGGCGAGCATCTCTTGGGATACCACCATGCCGCGATCACTAACCACCGGATGGAAGCGTGCGCTGGGATCGATAATGGCATTTTCACTGGCTAGGGCAAAGGAGCTGATAAGCAGGAAAACAGTAATATAGGCAATATTAAATTGGCTTTTGATCATGCTAAATAATCTCTTGTGGGGCAGCGAATAAAACAGTTATGCCATCTTTTCGCATTCAGTTACAGAAGGCAATCTTTAGTCTTTATTTTAAAACCCTTTAAGGGAGTATTGACCTTGCCGCTAAGGGCGAGAAATTCAGCGCCAGATAGATTACTGTTACCCATTCCATTTGCTAAATAGTTGCGAGTCGTTGTATGCAGACTAAATCAATAATCCGCGTTGAACAAACCAGCTGGCAAGCCTGTGAATCTGAGATCAGGCGGATTCGCACAGCGGTATTTGTCGAGGAACAGCATGTGCCCCTAGATCTAGATTTTGATGGCCTAGACCCAGAATGTATTCACTGGCTGGCCTATGATACCGACAATAGACCGGTTGGCACCGGGCGCCTGCTGCCAGATGGCCACTTCGGTCGCATGGCCGTACTCAAATCCCACCGCAAGCGCGGTATTGGCGATGCCATTATGCGTGCCGTGATTAAAACTGCCGCGGCAGAGAAACTCCCAGAGCTTTATCTTCACGCGCAACTAACGGCATTGCCGTTTTACAGCGGACTTGGATTTATGGGTTACGGCGAAGAGTTTATGGATGCAGATATGCCCCATATAGCGATGAAACTTAGGCTTTAGAACGCCAGGCTAGCGCAGCTGCTGTGTAGAGACAATAATACCGTTGTTATCGGCGTAGACATAGTCCCCAGGATTAAAAGTGACTCCGCCAAAGGTCACCCTGACCTGCGTCTCGCCAATACCTTTCTTTTCTGTTTTCATCGGGTGCGTACCCAGGGCCTGC
>Ga0307488_10000318_pt1 | contig 38512 bp, 45 predicted proteins | sample SB02metaG_FD_202248 | JGI IMG/M metagenome (GOLD analysis project Ga0307488, IMG submission 202248) | Sea-ice brine microbial communities from Beaufort Sea near Barrow, Alaska, United States - SB 0.2 | ecosystem: Environmental > Aquatic > Marine > Coastal | place: USA: Alaska | collected... | reverse complement strand
TTTTATAAAACTCCGTAAGACTGTTACTTTGTTACTTACATATATATTATCACATCGTAATGCGGTTTGTAACGTATTATATACAAAATTATACCTTTTTACAAATTTATGTAATATATATTATATAAGTACTTAAGCATACGTTTATATGTATATAATGTGATAAAACATATTAATCACCAAACATAATGCAATGTGCTATAAAGCTATTGCACTATATGCAAACAACTACGTAATAAATTACCAATGCAACAACAATACAATCAATGTGTTAACAATAACGCAGTGATGTATACGATGCACCGAACATATGACAGTGTCATGACAGTATGACGTACGATAACAAGCTACGAACGACACAAATAATGACAATGCATCGATAAAATGATACAAACACCACTAATATAGCGGTATATAGCCGCATACGTTACACATATGGCTTTAATATACACGATTCGTTGTCAAATGTATAATGCAACACAATACCTCTATATATAAAATACTAATTTAAAAGAACACACACATGCCAGCACCAGTAATTGCAGCCGTAGCTAAACAAGTACTCATGGGAGTAGCCGCAGACAAACTTAAGTCTGCATTAGAAAGAAAAAAGAAGTCTAAGCCTAAGAAGAAGAAGGTTGTTAAAAAGAAGCCTGTTGCTAAGAAGAAAAAGAAATAATACAATTTAACTATTATGCCGGATACATTTATAAAGAACAACATGTCTGTTGTGTTATCTTTGCTTGTAGCTGTATTTACAGCTGGTGGCATATTCGCTGAGTTCACGGCTATTAAGAGTGAGCTTACGACGGTGCATGATAGATTAGATAAGAAGATAAAAGTAATTAACGATCTTGAGGATCGCATCCTTGATATGGAGAAGCAGTTAGAATATGAAAGAGGATTCTTAGAGGCTGCTACCAAGAAGAAGAAAAAGTAACTACCAAAGAATCGCTACCTTAATGGACACGTTGTGTTAAGGCTGCTCATCAGGCAGGTGTCATATAGTTGCTTTTTTGCTTAGTTCCTTTCAGATACCACCTAGGAAGTGGTTGAGGCAGTGAACGTACAGATCGTTGCACTATTCAAAGTAGAGTCATAGGGTACCTAGTAACCTTCATTGGACTAAGGTGCCCTTATGATTACAAACATGTAAATTAATATTATGGCAAATAGACCACAGGCCACGTCACCTTTATTTAAGAAGGATGCGTGCTACCATAAAGTAAAAAAGCAATACAAGGTATTTCCATCGGCATATGCCTCTGGAGCTATCGCTAAATGCAGAAAAAACAAATAAAACAAATAAGATATGTCATTAACTAAAGTAACATCGGATGTATTAGAAGCGCGTTATACAGACGCAGCGGTAATAAGTGGTACTTCCGGTACTATTAGTGTCGACTGGTCTGCAGCCGCAATATACAAAATGAATGCATCGTTAACTGGGGCAGCTACATTAAACTTTACAGGATTTGTAACAGGACAAGTATTAACCATCTATGCTTTGGAAGGTGCTCAAACATTGACACTTTCATCCGACGCTACAAACAGTTCTACATTTCATAAAGTCGGCGGGGATTACGACGGGTCTTCTGATCCTAATGTACTGCAAGTAGAGTGCTTAGATGATAATAGCGTTAATGCGGTATTTCTATACACAGTGGCAACCGAGGCTCAAGATACAACACCATAATATGAAAGCAAAAGATTATAACGGAACCATCAAATTATTCCCAAGCATACCTAAATCATACGGAAGCATTATTGGAGGATTCGATTTACTATCAGACATCGAACTTCAAGGTTATGGGTTTTATGATGTGGTATATCCTGAATATAACGATCTTATACAGTATTTCAGTGGCTTGCAATTTAATGAAAGCACTAATCAGTTTGTATATAATGTTGTAAGTATTGAGTGGGATGAAACTTTAGCGGAGCTAAAAGAAAAACAAATAACAGTGGCAAAAAACGCAGCTTCAGATTCTTTACGACATACTGACTGGGTTATTGTAAGAGACACTGAATTAGGTAATACCACCAGTCAAGCTATACTAGACAGTAGGGCAGCCGTAAGAACAGCATGTGATGCCCATGAGGTAGCAATAAACGCTTTAGCAGATAAAGCTGCTGTAATGTCGTATTTAATAACTTACTAACATGAGTGTTACTGGCAAAAAGCTGTTTCAAAGCAGCAGCGGCGGGGGCTACACTACTGATGGATTAATCTTAGATTTAAATGCTAACGACGGTTCGTACTCTTCTTCTTCAACCCAGTGGGCTGATGCTAGTGGAAATAGCAAAAACTTTAATAGAAACGGTACAGGTGTAGCTTGGCAATCGGAAGCAGCAACAGGAGTAGGCTCTTGGTATTTCAATGGAGGTTACTTTAACTTTGCACCACCTAGTGGAGGAAATAACGGTCTAGGGCACTTTGACTTATCTAGCTTTAGTATTGAAACGTGGTTTAAGTACGTACCTTACGGGAGTAACTCAACTCCGTGGTTGTGGGGATATGATTACAGTTCACATTCACCTCCTTACTACCTACAGTATATGAGGATAGGCGATTATGCCAACACATCTATAGGTGGGTCTAATTCAGGAACCTACGCGACTGGACTTTCTGGTAATAACTGGTACCAAGCTGTTACTACAAGAAATAATTCTACCCTAAGAGGGCAGATGTTTATAAACGGCCAAGAAGTTGGTATAACTGACAATGCAAACCGTGTGTTGCCAGGAGCCCCTTACGGTTACAGTCAAGAAGTTTGGATTGGAAGAAGTAACTATGGTAATGGTTTTGGTAGCTACAGTTCTTGGTATAAAGGTTGGATGAGTTTAGTTAGATTTTATAATAAAGCATTAACTAACGCGGAAGTAACCGCTAATTATGAGTTTAGTAAAACAGCTCACGGATTAACATAAAATAACGAATGGCATGAAATTACCCACTAACGGAGTCGCTAAAGAGTTAAGGCATTATATAGGATCGTTATTTATATTCCTATTAGTTATGTCCATCATATTTATAATGATGAAGTACCCAGTGCTAGAAAGCAACAAAGAGGTTGTGATGATGCTCATAGGTACTATATCAGCTTCTATTGGATTAGTAGTGTCTACTATCACCGGATCTAAACCGGATGACGTAAATGCGCTTAAAACAGAAGTAGAAAAGAAAAGCAATCAAATAGAACATCTAGTTGCAGCTAAGGATAACTTAGAGCATATGATCATCGATCTGCAAAAGCAGATACTAGACAATCAAGATGCGGTTATGGATAAAATCATACTTAAAGCAGCATTGGATTTTGATGACAGAGCATTAGCTAAAAAAGCATTAAATAAAGAGTAAACATAATGGCAGTAAGCAAAACAAAAAAAGGAGCAAACCTTAAACGTTGGTTTAAAGAAAAATGGACCGACGAAAAAGGTAATGCCTGCGGATCTGCTAAGAACAAAAAAGTAAAGAAGTGCAGACCCTCGGTTAGAATATCAAAGTCTACACCTGTAGCATGGAACGAAATGAGTTCTTCTCAAAAGCGAAAAGCTGTATCAGAGAAGAAACGCACAGGTATGGGTAAGCGCACTTCATCTATTAAAAAGAAAAAATAACGCCATGACAGACGCAGAAAAAGAATTAAAAAGACTAAATGCTGAAAAACTAAAGAAAGTAGGGAGGAACTCTATAAAAGGTAAAATTCTTAAGGAAAAAAAGCCAAAGAATCCCTTACAACCGATCGGAGAATCACGTAGTGGCAACCCTATTCGTAGATTTTGTGGTGGTAAAAGTAAACCTTATTCAAGAAAAAAATAATATTATGGGAACAAAAGGAAAAACAGTAGTACCTGGGGCATTTAAAAAAATGGCAGGTAGATCAGCTACAATAGCACCACTTAAAAAAATGAGTGGATCAAAAAAACCTAACAAATCTAGCTACGGCGGTTACAATAAGTAATGGCACAGAAGCTATCTCCAGCGGCTCGTAAGAAAAAAGCGGCCCGTGACCTTGCATATGCTTTAACTCCCCGGCGTAGAGCTATGAAGGCGGAGACACAAAAGAAAAGACGCGATGCAATCAAGAAGGGGATAAATATAAAAGGTAAAGACTGGGATCACAACAAGAAAAAATTTGTTAGCGTTGCAGCTAATAGAGGTGGTCACGGTAAAGGAACTAAGAGATACAATACTACATGAAAGCAATACCATTAACAGCGAAGCATGCCACATGTACTTGTGCAGCGGATACTCCATTAACACGGAAGAAAAGCAAAGCACCATCTCGTAAAAAATCTAAAGGCTACTACGCTAAGGTTAAATCAGGCAGTGGCACGGGTGGTAAAGCTGGCGGTGGAATGACAGCTAAAGGTGTAGCTAAGTATAGAAAAGACAATCCAGGCAGCAAATTAAAAACTGCCGTAACAACGCCTCCCTCTAAACTTAAGAAAGGAAGCAAGGCAGCTAAAAGACGTAAAGGCTTTTGTGCTAGATCTAAATCATGGAAATCAGAGCGTGGTAAAGCAGCACGCCGTAAATGGAACTGCTAATATATATCTTATAAATTTTATTTAATTAAATCAAACTAAATGGCAATACAATTCGGATCCCCAAAGATAGTCAAAGAACTAAGCTTTAAGAAAGAAGCTAAAGACGGACTAATCTCAGGAATAAACAAATTAGCAGAAGCAGTAGGCAGCACACTAGGTGCGTCTGGTCGTACGGTAGTATTAGAAGATGACTTCGGTAACCCTCACGTTACAAAGGATGGTGTAACCGTAGCAAACTATATAAACCTAGAAGACCCGGTAGAGAACTTAGGTGTAACTATGCTTAAACAAGCATCTAGACAAACAGCATCAAAAGCTGGTGATGGTACAACAACCTCAACGGTATTAGCACAGTCGGTAATTAAAAATTACTTTGACTTAGATGCGGAGAAGTACTCGTTTCGTGATGTTAAAAACGGTATGCTTGCGTTTACTAAACTTACGGTAGATGCGCTTACTAAGAAAGGTGTAGATGTAGATGACAAACGATTAAATCATGTGTCGCGCATATCAGCCAATAACGATCCTCTACTTGGAGACTTTATTGCTGAAGCCTTTAAATTAGCTGGTGATAACGGTGTAGTTACAATGGAAACAAGTCCGAGTAATGAAACCTACATTGAAGCGGTTGATGGAACACACATTAAGTCCACAACCAAAAGTATGTATTTTCATACAAATAAAGAAAAAGAATTAAGTGAGCTAGATAAGCCACTTATATTTTTATGTTCGTCTGAAGTTTCAAACGTTAGACGCATACAAACAATATTAGAGTTTGCAATCAAGTCCAATCGAGCGTTGCTACTCATTGCCCCTTGCGATCAGCAGGTTGTATCGGCTCTTGCGATGAACCACGTAAAAGGCAATATTAAGTGCAATATTATTGATCCTCCATCATTCGGACTGAAACGGAAGGATGTACTTGATGATATTGCCCTTCTAACGGGTGCTACTGTTATTGATGAAGGTTTAGGAGACTCTCTAGATAATATCACCCCTGAAGTGTTAGGAAGAGCCGACAAGGCCATCATAGATAACGACGGGACTACTCTAGCTATTGCGGAAGCAGCGGAAGGAGTTAAGGAACGCGTAGAGTATTTACAGTCTCAATTAGACGAAGACGAACACCACGTTATGCGACCTCACTTAGAAAGTAGGTTAGCAATTTTAAACGGGGGTGTATCTATTGTTTATGTAGGTGGTGACACCGAAGTAGAGGTTTCTGAAAAGAAAGACCGAGTAGATGATGCTATACACGCAGTTCGTGCTGCTAAGAAGGAAGGAATACTTCCTGGAGGCGGTGCAGCGTTATGCTTTTTAGCGAACTCTTTAAAGGCTACAACAGCAAACAAAGGGGAAGAGATTGGTGTGGAAATTTTAAAAAGATCATTGCTTTCACCATTTAATAAGATTTTAACTAATGCAGGGCTAGATCCCGCAGATTATGAAACCTTAGATAAATGGGGAATAGGAGTAGACGTAACAGACGGGAAAACTAAAGACATGCGTAAAGCAGGTATTATTGATCCGGTGCTAGTTACTAAGTCTGCACTACAAAATGCAGTTTCGGTAGCAACAACTATTCTATCAACTGATTGTGTAATTTCAAATATTAGAGATTATGAAAGCAATAGGTAACTACATTATAATTTCCGAAATAAAGGAAAAAATTCAAAAAACAGAAGGTGGACTGCTTTTAGCAGAAAATCATAGAGAAGATATAAGATACCGCACTGCTGACGTTGAGTCAGTAGGTGTGCGTGTTGAAGGTATTGTAGAGGGCGACAAGATATACTATGACCGTATTGCTGGTCATAATATTGAGATTGAACAAAAAATATTTAAAGTTATACAAGAGCAAGATGTTATTATAGTGTTGTAATGGACAGAAATGACTTTTTAGAAAGAGGAGAACTTAAGGTTGATTTTCTTAAATATTATAGACTTGTTTCACGTTGGGCTTGTAAAGAAAATAATATGTCTATTTCAGATTTAGAATTGTTATTTTATCTAGATCCTATAAAATACTTTACAATAAAAGATTTTCAGAACGGTACAATGTATTATCATTGGGACCGTCAACGCTTTTACAGACTACAGAGAGAAGGCTGGGTAGAAAAGATACATAAAGGTAATGGTCGCTTAGGAGACCATAACAAATATAAAGTATCTCTTCGAGGCAAGAGGTTAATTAATAGGATATATAAGATATTAATATGTCAAGAAGAAATGCCTATTGACGCCAAACGAAGTGCCATAGGCAAACGTAAAACTTATGTAGATAAAGTATACGCAAACGCGATAGATAAATTTAACAAAGACAAATTATAAAATGGCTAGAATATCATCATACGGTATAGACAACACGGTCACTGGTACTGATAAGCTTTTAGGTACTGACTCGGTAACAGGACAGACTAAAAACTTTTCACTAAGTTCCTTTAACACACTAGTATCTGGTACTATAAATGTGCCTGGACAAGACGAAGTGGATTCTTACGTACACGAACAGAATTCTCCGTCTTCTGTATGGACAATAAATCATAATTTAAACAAGTATCCTTCAATAGTATTGGTGGACAGCGATGATGACGTGATTTATGGGGAAGTTAATTACGAGTCAAAGAACACAATACTAATAACTTTAAGTGCTGCAATATCAGGAAAGGCATTTTTAAACTAAAAACTCATGGCAATAAAACATTTATCTGATATTGATTTAAATAAAAATCAATTAAAGAAAGCAAGAATTCACGTAGAAACAAGTTCTTCTGCAACAGCCTTAACTACTCCGGTAGAAGGTCAAGTATATTATGATTCAACAGACAACGAATTACGTTTCTATGATGGCTCTGCTTGGTTAAGTGCTAAAAACACCGATATAAACGTAAACATAGATAATCTTAAAGCAAGATTACCTCAGATTGACGCTTCAGTTACCATAGGTAGTGGGGCAAGCGTACATACTACTACATCTGGTAATGCTAGTGTAGGCGTTGATTTAGCTGTAGCAGGTAATACAGTGCTAGGTGGTAATTTAACAGTTAACGGAACAACTACTACTGTTAACACTAATAACCTTAACGTTACTGATAATATAATTGTTTTAAATAATGGTCAGACAATTGCCGCACCAACCACCCTTAGAAGTGGTATTGAAGTAGAAAGAGGAACTGAGGCAAACACAGTACTGCATTGGAATGACAATATAGATCGTTGGGAAGTAACCAACGATGGGACAACCTATCACCCCCTAATTTACGATGTAACCAAAACCGGCGACGCATTAACCATAACAAAAACAAACGGTTCAGCAGATGTAGCAATTCGTTCTGCTTCAACGGCTCAAGATGGTATAGTTGAGCTAGCAACAGCTGCTGAAACAACAGCCGGAACTTCGGAAGCGCTAGCAGTTACTCCGCTTGGGGTAGCTACTGTTATCTCTGGCCGTACTTTTGCTTCTAGTATAGGTGGCGCAACAAGTGTAACAGTTACTCACGGTTTAGATACAAGAGACGTTATAGTGCAGCTTTACGATATAGCTACATTTGATACTGTTGTGGCCGATGTCGTTAGAACAAACGCGAACGCGGTAGATGTATCATTCACAACAGCTCCGTCTGCAAACGCTATAAGAGTGCTTGTGACTAAAATCTAATACATAAAATATGGCTAACAAATTTATAAGTTCGGTTGAAATAGACGGGTCGTTGACTCAGACAAAACACCGAGTGATAAAGCACACGGACGCTGTTCAAACACTTGCGGTTACAGTTGCTACTAAAACAGCATCACACCCAGAACATAACAACGGGAGTAGCGCAGGATTTGTTATAGATGGCGTTGAAGGAGCATACTTAGAATTTACGCCTGGTATTACGTATAAGTTTGACCAATCAGATAGTTCTAATGCTAATCATCCTCTTAGGTTTTATTCAGATGCAGACAAGACAACAGCGTATAGTACGCTAGTAACCACATCGGGAACGCCTGGGAATGCGGGAGCTTATAGTCAGATAATCCCAGACGTGAATACTCCCCCTATTTTATTTTACCAGTGTAGTGCACATGCTCGCATGGGTAGTTATATGAAATTTGGAACTGGTACTGTTGGTGATACATATTCTATTGACGTTACACAAGACGGTAATAATGTAGATTTAAAATTAGATGCTGCGAGTGGTACAGATTCTACAGTACAACTTACCGCAGGTTCTAATGTAACACTTACTAGAAATAACGCAAATGCGGTTACTATAGCGGCGGCTGCGGGGTTGGCTGGAATAACAGTACAGGAAGAGGGCATTCTAGTTGGACCTCTTGCAACAACATTGAATTTTACAGGTTCTGCAATAACTGCTACTGGTACGGGAGCTACTAAAACAATTAATGTAACAGGTGGCGCTATAACAGTACAAGAAGAAGGTACTGCTTTATCTACTGCAGCGACTACAATAAATTTTGTAGGCACAGGAGTTACAGCTACTGGTACGGGAACAACAAAAACTATTACCGTAACAGGCGGTGGTGGTGGTGGAGGAAGTTCATCTTTCTATAAAGATACTTTTAATGGTAACGGATCCGCTACTGGCTTTGTTTTAGCAAATTCGGTATCTAATGAAAATTTAACACAAATATATATAAACGGTGTATACCAGTCTAAAGACAACTACACCGTAAACGGTACAGGTATAACATTTTCAACTGCGCCTCCATCGGGCACAAATAACATAGAGGTTATTTCAGTGGGGTCTATCGCTGTATCGGATGGGGGTACGCTAACTAAAGATAACTTTACGGGTAACGGCAGTACAACCGCATTTCCTTTAAGCGTTACACCAGCATCTGAAGATTTAACAAATGTATTTCTTCAAGGTGTTTATCAAGACAAATCTACATATTCATTATCTGGAAATGTTTTGACTTTTTCTACAGCACCCCAAAATGGATATACATTTGATGTAATGTCTCAGACCGCTACTAATTTGTCTCAAGCTACTTATCTGGCAAGCGACAATTTTGCAGGCACGGGCTCACAAACTTCATTTACTCTTGTAAATGGAACGCCTTCTAATAAAGCTTTTACTATGGTGTTCCTTTCTGGTGTATATCAACAGAAGGCCACATACAGTTTAACAAGTGGAGCAATTGTATTTAGCACAGCCCCTAGCAGTAGTGATACAGTAGAAGTTGTTTCTATGGGTAACGGAGCTCTTGTTGGCGCATCAATAAACGATGCTAATAGTGCAAGATACAACGTAAGTGTTATAAACAGTAATACCACAGCATCTGCTGGATCAGTTTATGTATTTACAGCTAATTTAAATTTAACACTACCAGCAAATCCTTCTACAGGGGAGAGTATTAAGATCTCTAATAGATCAGCGGTGACTACATGCCAGCTTTTACGAAACGGAAGTAGAATACTAGGAGCAGCAGCGGATTTAACATTAGATACAGCATCCTCAAGTTTTGAACTAGTATATACAGATTCGACTAATGGTTGGGTAATAATAGGATCATAATATGGCAAATCTTTCAGACAGTTTCCCTGCAGCCGCAGGCAGTAACATTTTAGAAGCCATAAGCGGAACTTGCGATGGTAGAGCTATTGAGGTGATGTCGGGAACTTACACACTTGGTAATGTAACAGCCTACCAAAATTTAAGCACTTCGTATGTAGATGTAACGGGCAGTTCAATAGCATATACCCCACCCTCGGATGCAAATCATGTACTGTACAAGTTTGATTTTGAATGGGATTCTATTGCTTCCTCAGGTATATCACATTTTAAATTAATTATTGATGGCACAGAAGTTGTTCCAGCTTATAAATGCATTTCTAGTAACTACTCAGGTAACCACGGGCATAATCATGCACATCACATGGAAAGTATGTTTTATAACTTTGATTTGGCAGCCAGTTCAGATGATGCAGCAAACGGTAAGTTTGCAAGTTGGACAACAGCAAAAACTATAAAAGTACAAGCTAGGGAATATAGTGGCACTTATCAAGCAGCAGTGCACCATAATGCTTATTACTCAACATATGGCACTAGTCAATACACAAAACCTTCATTAACGGTAAAAGCTTATTCATAATGGCAAATTTAACAGATTATTTTCCAGCTCCAGCGTCAAATACAATTCTGGAGATGTTTTCAGCACCAGCAGATGGTAGAGCCGTAACTGTCTCTTCTGGTAGCTATACCATGGGAAATGTCACAGCCTTGCAAGCTTTAACAACCTCTTTTGCAGATGTTACAGGAAGTACTATATCATATAAACCCCCATCTGGGGCTAAATGGGTTAATTACAGGTTTGACTTTCAATACAGAGCAGTTTCGAACAGTGGTATTTTAGGTCTCAGATTGCTTTTAGACGGTACAGTTGTTACAGCAGCTAGTAGGGGTATGGCAACAAACTATTCCAACCAAGGATACGCAGAAGGTAATTTTCCTGGTTTTGTAGAATATGTTTTTGATCTAACAAAAAGCACAACTAACCTTGCCGCTGGGCAAATTTTAGCATCCGCTTGGACAAGTAATAAAATAATTAAGGTACAAGGGAGAGAATACGCCAGCACTTATCAAGTTAATCTTCATAATAATAAATATGAGGATGGTGCTGGTTCTTCAGGTAATGAGGTATATGCAAAACCAATTATAACAATAACTTCTTATTCGTAATGGCAAACTTAACAGATTATTTCCCTGCAGCAGCAGGCAGTAACTTATTAGAAGAAATACAGTGTGTACCTGATGGGCGCAGTATAACTGTTGGTTCAGGAACCTATACTATGCAAAACGTAACTGGAACACAGGCTTTAAACGTTTCGTACACCGAAGTTACAGGGTCTAAAGTAGACTACACACCACCCTCTGGCACTAAATACATAAAATATGAATATCTTGTTCACATAGATCCAGTCCCTAATAGTAACTATGGTATATCACATTACAGAATATATGTAGACGGGAGTGACGTAACAGAAGCGATGAAAACTTATGCTCACCAAGCTTATACAACTTATGGTTATGCAAATCAAATGATGACCATTAATTATGTTTTTGATTTAACAGCAAGCACTACTGATGCAGCCTCGGGTAAATTCTCAGGGTGGACTGCAGCTAAAGAAATATGTGTGAAAGCAAGAACATACTCCAGTACGTACCAAGTAGAGCTTAACGGTAATATATGGCGAGATGGTGGAGGTGCAACAGGTAATTTTCTATGGAATAGACCTTTATTAACAATACAGGCACTATCCTAATATAACCTTAATAAAAAATATAATGGCAAACACATATACATATAGCGTTACGTCTTTAAAAAAGGCAGATGAAGTTTATCCTAGCATAGTGAAAAGTGCTGTAATAAACGTTACTGCTTCTGATGGAACAAACCAAGCAAGTATTGAAACTGAGGTTCGATTGGGGCCTGAGCCACAACATCCTGATCCATTTACAGAGTATGCAGATTTAACAGAGCAAGAAGTAATAAACTGGACTATTAACGATCCTATATTATTAATGATACCAAAAGAATTAGATAAAAAATTAATTGAGTTATCACAAGACTCTGTTGATTCTAATTTTCCCTGGTCATGATAGGTATAACCCAATTACTTAATAGTAATTTAGATCCCCCTGCACACGATGGTCAATCAGAATCAAGTGCTTATATATCTTACGAACAAGTAGCAGCGGACAGCGGCTCAAATGGTCTCAGGTGGTTCAATGATGGAACAAGAACTAGACAGATGTATTTCGATATTGATGGATCAGAAAATGGAACCAGTACAGCTGGATGGGCTAGATGGGATAGTAATATAGGAGGCCAATATGAAGGGGGCCAATGTATCTTAGCAGATACAGGAATTACTAGTGCTGGACTATTATCAATAAGAGCAGGAAATTATCCTACTGGAATTTATGCTGGACAAAGTGACCAAAGTAGTAGTCACGGTGGGTGTGGTATAGGTGGAGGTAATTATGTTAGAGCGAACAAAATAGCTTTTAGTGATATATATTTCCCAGGACACACGGGATATTATAAAAGCAATAATTTTTACGTTTACTCTTCTCCTATTACGTTGAGTGGTGCGTTTACAAGGTATACATCCACACATTATCCAGGTACATACCCTTTGCCTTCAGCCACAACTCCTGCAAATGACTTGTATATGAATAGTACATCTTCTCCAAACCCGGATTCAAGTTATGTCGCGGCAAACAAGAGCAATTATGGAATAAAAAACGGTTACGTTTATCACCTCAACGGAGATACAGATAAACTTTTTCACTGGGGACAAATAAATTATAGTACAACAAATAGCAAAGTTCAAATGAAAGTTTGGTTTAAATTTTAAAATATGGCAACAACAAAAATAACTTCAAGTGTAATATCGGATGAATTCCAGACAGCTCACTCTTTAACAGCCGGTGCCACTATAGATTTAGATTTTAATTCTGCACAGGTATTTACTTTAGTACCAAATCAAAACACTACTTTCACTTTTAGTGATTTTGCTATTGGTATGGTAAAGATTTTAAGAATTAATGGTACAGGAGCATCTAAAACATTAACATTTCCAGGAACTTCTTTCCTTTTAGGCGGAGCTTATGATGATACTGCTAATGTTAAAAATTTTATACAAATAGTATGTACAAATGATACCAATACAGGTGAATTTTTTCATACTATATCACAACCTAGTTAATTATGGCACAAACTAAATACAGAGGAGGACAACTCGGAGATGAGTTTACTACAGCAGCATCGTTAACTCAATCTTCAGGTACAGTAAATATAGATTGGTCTGCGAGCCAAATATTTAACTTTACGGCAACTGAAAATATTACGCTTAACATGCAGAACGTCATTCCTGGTATTACAAAAGTAATAGTAGTAGTGGGGGAAGGTCAAAGTAATACACTAGCGTTTAATGTTGGAGGGAGTTCAGGCACTTTTAATAAATTAAGTGGAGATTACGACGATACCGGTGCGGCCAAAAACTTTATACAAGTTACATGCATAAGCGCTACTGAATTTTGGTATTCAATATCACAAATAGCTACATAATATGTTTGGACAATTACATCAAATCAAGGCTGCTGGTGGAGGGGGAGGACCTGATGCAGTGATAAACAACTCCTGGAGAGCATGGGATTCAGCCTCGTTTACTAATGGGGGAACCTCATGTAACGATGTAATAAATGGATTGACATTAGGTCCTTATGGCCTAAGCGGAAACCCCGCTGCTTTTTTCTATGGCTCTTATAGCAACACAGCTGGAAACAAGTTTTGGACTATGAATGGTGGGGGATCTCACGCTAGAAGAGCTGGTTTTACTAGACCTACAGAATTTAGTGTATCATATTGGGGTAAAAAACCAAATAACCCAGGGTTTAATTCAGAAAGAGGAATATGGGCTTTTAATGCTTTTGGCACCAATTCAATAAGATTAACTCGTAGAAATAATGCTAACACGCAATCACTTAGAGTATATTCAGGAAATTCAGTAGTAGCTACTTTTGCTGATGGAATTAATCTTAATACGTGGTATAATATAACAACAACATTTAGTGCAAATACAGTAAAGACTTATGTAGGCGTGCAAGGTGGCTCAGCAACAACTCTAGTAAACGAAACTACGATAGGAGGTACTTTTCCAACAGGAATAACAAATAATGGGGCTTCTGGTTTTTGGATAGGTTGTTCTCCTGGCTATACAGACTGGTTGACAGATAGCTGGTCAAGTCTTAGTATATATGATGGGGTTATGCCACAATCACAAATAGATACTATAGTTTCTAACGGATACCAACAATAATATGTCTAAAAAAAAATTTAAAGACACTGACGTTGGGAAATTTCTACTACAGAAAATTCCTAGCGTTGTAGGTGCCATAGCAGGGGACACCCCCGTAGGTAATGTTATAAAAGCCATTATTGGTGGATCGGACATGCCCGCAAAAGATAAAGAGATTGCTCTTAAAAAGTTAGAGCAAGAGATACATGAGTTTGACGGTATAACCAAACGTTGGGTAGCAGACTCCAGGAGTGGATCCTGGTTAGCTTCTAATGTCCGTCCACTTACACTAGTCTTTCTTACAGTCGCATTTGTTGCTGGCTGGGGACTACAACTTGAATCGCTAGAAACGGTCAAGGAATTATTAACTATCGTTTTTATAGGTTACTTCGGTTCTCGAGGTGCTGAAAAAATAATGGGAGACAACAAGCATAAATGACATTCACAGATTTAAAAGTATACGGATTGAATTCAACGGCATTAGTTGCTAGCACGCAGGAAGTAGGTATAACGCCAATGTTACAGGCCGCGGTATTGATATTAACTATAATTTATACCAGTATAAATATATATAAAAAAATATGTAATAAATGAAATTAAAATACTTCAACGACAAAGATGATTTTAAGGGCAACATGGATAAAATGGATCCCCTTTTATTAGGTAAGCTGGACGCTTTAAGAAAAGAATATGGGTTTCCCATAATTATAAATTCTTCTTATAGAGCACCAGAACACCCTATAGAAGCTGCCAAAGCTAAACCAGGCGAACACGCTCATGGTGCAGCTGTAGACATAAAGTGCGTTGGAGGTGAGGCTACTTTTTTATTGGTTAAAGCAGCCATTAAAATAGGGTTTACTAGAATAGGAATTTCCAGAAAAAGTGGGTTTATACATTTAGGTATTGGTTATCCGGGTGCACCATCCACTACTATATGGACATATTAAAATAAATTTAATGAAATTAATTAGAAAAATAAGCGTTGGCCAAGACTATAAGAACGAGGCTATGCACTATGCCGTTGGGCAAGAAGTTTACGGGGGTCACAAAATATGTGATATACTAGAAGAAGATGGGTCTTACAATATATACATTGAAAAGAAAGGAGCACAACTGCCTTGGAAAAACTTCAATAAAAACATGGCCATATCAATAGAATACAATTTAGATTATTAAATGAGATCACTATACAATTATATTATATCAACAAATAGCCGATACGATAATAAAGTGTCTGTTGGCAGCAAAGAGTTAATTCTTAACACAGAAATAACAGAAAGAGATTATTTGTTCGTTAACAGAATAGGTACTGTAATTAACGCACCTATAAATATAAAAACACCTATAGAATCCGGAAACGAGGTTATTGTACATCACAATGTATTTCGTAGATGGTATGACGTTAGGGGAAACGAACGTAACTCGGGTAACTATATAAAAGAAGATACATACACAGTTTCTGAAGAGCAAATATTTGCATACAAGCAAAACGGTAAATGGCATTGTCCTATACAGTATTGTTTTGTGGAGCCTTTAGAAAACAAAGACGTATGGAGCACCGATAGCGAACAAAAGCTAATAGGAAAGCTTACATATACAAATGACTACTTAAGCTCCTTAGGATTGTCCTGTGGAGACGTGGTTGGGTTTACACCTAATTCGGAATATGAGTTTAACATAGAAGATAAAAAATTATATAGAATTTTATCAAAAGACATTACTATCAACTATGGACATAAAGAAAACAAAACTACTACTACTTGAAGCCGCTGAAAATTCAATCAACGAGCTTATAAAAGTAATGAATAAAAAAATGAACTCTGACGAGATAGATCCTGAAAAGGTTAAAGTATCTGCTTCAGCTTATAGACTTGCAATGGATGACGCAATGGCTATGATAGATAAAGTAGAAGAGCTTACAGCTACAGGCAAGAGTAACAAAGACACTAACAATGATTTTTTTGGTGTTGAATCTCAAGTTAAATAATGTATAAACAACATTTATACTCGGTACAAACATCTCACTTACAACAAAAGTATGTTAAAAAATTAAATAAATCCAAGTCATTCAAATATGGATTTAATGAAGATTTAGACTGCATCGTTATAAGTAAGAACGGACAGATAGGTGAAATATATGCTATACAAGGTTTAAAAATTGCATTACCACCTGAACCAAAACAAATTGAATCTAATAGCAATGTTCCAGAGGAACAAGTTTTCACACGGACTAAGAAACCTGAGACGCTTGATAAAATAAAAACATTATATGATTTTAAAAAGTATCCAGAAAACATTAAAGAAAAGTACTACGATTATATTAGTAATGAGTATAATAAGCGTAGTGATGGTCACTGGTTCATGTGCAACGGTGAAGCTCAATACATTACCGGTTCGCACTATATCTACCTCAACTGGACTAAGATTGACATTGGGTTACCCGACTTTCGACAAGCAAATAGGATATTATACTTATTCTGGGAGGCATGTTGTGCAGACTCGAGAAGTTATGGAATGTGTTACCTTAAGAATAGAAGGTCCGGGTTTAGCTTCATGGCAAGCTCAGAGACTGTTAACCAGGCTACATTATCTAGAGACTCTAGATTTGGGATCTTATCAAAGTCAGGTGGAGATGCTAAAAAGATGTTTACGGACAAAGTTGTACCAATATCAACAAATTACCCATTCTTTTTTAAACCAACACAGGACGGAATGGAACGTCCAAAGACGGAGTTATCATACAAGGTACCGTCAAAGAGACTCACTCGCAACTCCATTAAGGAGAACGCAGATGAGACCGACCAGCTCGGCCTTGACACCACGATCGACTGGAAGAACACAGGGGACAACTCGTATGATGGAGAGAAACTCAAGCTCCTCGTCCACGATGAATCGGGTAAATGGGAGAGACCGGACAACATCCTCAACAACTGGAGGGTTACGAAAACGTGTCTTAGGCTCGGAGCAAGAATAGTTGGTAAATGCATGATGGGTTCAACCTCTAATGCAATTAAAAAAGGCGGTGGGAATTTTAAAAAACTATATTATGATTCAGACGTCAACAAGCGAAATCGCAATGGGCAGACTGCTAGTGGATTATATTCTTTGTTCATACCTATGGAATGGAACTTCGAGGGATTCATTAATAAATATGGATTTCCTGTCTTCGATAATCCTGAAAAGCCAGTTGAAGGAATCGACGGAGAGCTTATCTACTCTGGAGTTATCGAGCATTGGGAGAATGAAGCAGATGGACTTAGAGATAACAACGATGGATTAAATGAATACTACAGACAGTTTCCAAGAACAGAGAAGCACGCTTTCAGAGATGAAATAGCAAAGTCTTTATTTAATCTTAATAAGATATACGAACAAACTGATTTTAATGAAGACCTAACCAAAGAGGGTTATGTAACTACTGGATCGTTTAATTGGAAAAATGGAGTTAAAGATTCTGAAGTACAATTTTCACCAAATAAGAACGGAAGGTTTAGGTTATCTTGGATACCTCCTGTAAGTATGCAAAACAATATTGTTATAAAGAACGGTATAAAATATCCTGGTAATAAAGACATGGGTGCTTTCGGCTGTGATAGTTATGATATTAGTGGTACGACTGATGGCAGTGGGTCTAATGGGGCACTACATGGGTTAACCGCTTATAGTATGCTAGCAGAAGTTCCCTCAAGCCAATTTTTTTTAGAATACATAGCGAGACCACAAACAGCTGAAATATTTTTTGAAGATGTTCTAATGGCAATGATATTTTATGGAATGCCTATATTAGCAGAAAACAATAAGCCTAGATTATTATATCATATTAAAAGACGGGGTTACCGAGGCTACTCAATGAATAGACCCGACAAAGCACGCAGCAAATTATCTGTTACTGAAAAAGAATTAGGTGGTATACCAAACTCTTCTGAAGATATAAAACAGGCTCATGCTGCTGCAATTGAAAGTTATATAGAAGACCACGTTGGCTTAAAAGAATCTGGTGACTATGGGAAAATGTATTTCCAAAGAACATTAGAAGATTGGGCGGGGTTTGATATTAATAATAGGACAAAGTTTGATGCGTCTATAAGTTCAGGATTAGCTATAATGGCTTGTCAAAGACATTTGTATGCATCAAAAACAACTAGAGAAGTTAAAAAAATTGATTTTGGTTTTTCTAAATATAATAACACAGGATCAAATAGTAAAATAATAAAATAGAAATGGCAGAAGCTACAGGACAAGTTACCCAATTTCCCAGCCAATCGGTTGATGATGCTACGAAAGCTAGCATGGACTACGGAATGGAAGTGGCGCGAGGTATCCAGAACGAATGGTTTAGAAAATCATCCGGTACAGGGAGGTTTGCACAAAATCAAAGAGACTTTCACAAGTTAAGATTATATGCTAGAGGCGAGCAATCAGTCCAAAAGTATAAAGATGAATTTTCAGTAAATGGAGATCTGTCGTATTTAAACTTAGATTGGACTCCAGTACCAATAATCCCTAAATTTGTGGATATAGTGGTAAACGGAATGCAAGATAGATTATTTAAAATAAAAGCCTTTGCGCAAGATCCAACTTCTGTAAAAGAAAGAACTGACTACGTGGACTCTGTTCAAGAAGATATATTAGCTGAGGACTTTATTGAAAATATGAACTCTAAATTAGGTATTGATACCAGAAATGAAAAAGCACCTGGTACCCCTAAGACTACAGAGGAACTAGAGCTTCACATGCAAATTGGTTACAAGCCTTCTATAGAGATTGCTCACGAGCAAGCTATGGATAATGTTTTTCAAAGAAATAACTATCCTGAATTAAAGAAAAGACTAGATTATGACCAAGCGGTTTTAGGAATTGCGTGCGCAAAACATACATTCAATAACACCGATGGAATCAAATTAGAATACGTAGACCCTTCTAATTTAGTTTATTCATACACAGAAGATCCGAATTTTGAGGACGTATACTATTTTGGTGAAATAAAACAAATTAAAACAAACGAACTTAAAAAAGAATTTCCAGGATTATCTAATGAAAAATTTGCTGAAATTGTAAAAACCTCATCAAATTACAAGAATTACGACTATTCTAATAATGATGCAAGTAACGAGTCAGACTCAAACACTGTGACTGTTATGTACTTTAACTGGAAAAGTTGGGAAAAAAGTGTTTACAAAATAAAAGAAACTTCTACAGGAGCAAGTAAAGCAATTAAAAAAGACGATAAATTTGATCCACCAAAAGATCAAAGAACACGTTTTGAAAAAGTTGCAATGGCAAGAGAGGTTATATACGAAGGCGTAATGGCTTTAGGCTCTAATGAACTTCTTAAATGGGAGAAAGCTAGCAATATGGTTCGACCAGATGCTAATGCTAGTATGGTTATGATGAACTACGTAGTCTCTGCCCCTAGAATGTATAAGGGTAAAATATCTAGTTTAGTTGGTAGAATGATTACTTATGCTGATTTAATTCAATTAACGCATTTAAAGTTACAACAAACAATACAAAGAATGACACCATCAGGTGTTTATCTAGATGCTGATGGATTGGCTGAAATTGATTTAGGTAATGGTACTAACTATAATCCTCAGGAAGCATTAAATATGTATTTCCAAACAGGATCTGTTATTGGTAGATCAATGACAGTGGATGGGGAAATGAATGCTGGTAAAGTACCTATACAAGAATTGCCAGGAGGTGGTGGACAACAATCACAGATGCTTATTCAGGCTTACAATTACTATCTTAACATGATACGAGATGTGACCGGTTTGAATGAGGCTAGAGATGGTTCTGACCCCGATCAATATGCTTTACTAGGTGTACAAAAACTAGCTGCTGCTAATTCTAATACTGCAACTAGGCATATATTGCATAGTTCACTATATATAACAGCTACTTTAGCTGAAGCTATATCTGTTAGAATTAAAGACGTGTTAGAGTTCCACCCTCAAAGAGAAGCTTTTATAGGAGGTATTGGAAGGTTTAGTGTAGGAGCTTTACAAGAGCTTAATACTTTGTATTTGCACGACTTTGGTATATTTTTAGAACTAGAACCAGATCAAGACGAAAAGCAACTAGTAGAAAATAATATACAAATAGCATTATCTAAAGATCAAATACACTTAGAAGACGTTATTGACATACGTCGTATTAAAAATGTTAAATTAGCTAATGAATTATTAAAGCATAGAAGAAACAAAAAAATTGAATCTGATCAAGCAAGAGCAGAAGCAAATATTAAAGCGCAATCAGAGGCTAATGGTAAAGCTGCACAAACCGCTGAAATGGCTAAAGCTCAGGCTGAGCAAATAAAGGCTCAATCAAAAGTTCAAGTGTTGGAGGCTCAAACTAACTTTGATATTAAAAAAGTAGAGCATGAAGCAATCACTAAACGTGAGCTTATGAAATACGAGTTTGAACTCAATGTAAAATTAAAAGAAATGGAACTCCAGGCTAAAAAAGAAATAGCTGGAGGTAAACTTACTGATTCGGATATAATGGGCCCACCATCATCCGCGGCACCACAAAAGTCTTTTGAATCAAAAGGTAACGACGTGCTAGGAGATATTGATATGAGTAGATTTGGTCCAAGTTAAAAAAATTACTAATTATTATATATTATTAAATTATGAGTGAATGGAAAATTAAAGGTGCTGTTGATAGTGAAGAAACTAAATCAGCACAAGAACAAGAACAAGCGGTACTAGATACTGCTGTAGAAAAGGGTGAGATCGCCCCTGAGTCTGCTGGTAAAAATGAAGATGAAGTCCCGGTAATAAACCTAGACGAAGTTAACAAGCAAGACGAACCGGTAAAAGAGGAAGAAGCTGTTGAAACAGAAGTAGCTCCTACTCCTGAAGAAGATACAAAGGTAGAAGACACCCCTTTGGAGCTGGTAACTGATGAAGAAGAAATACAACCACAGGATGACAGTCCTAAAGTAGATCAAAGAGCTGCAGAAAGGAATGCACAACCCGAAATTGAATTACCTGAAAATGTAGATAAGCTAGTAAAGTTTATGCAGGAAACAGGTGGTACTGTAGAAGATTATGTAAACCTCAACAGAGATATTTCCGCTTATGAAGATGGAGATGTATTAAGAGAATATTATAAACAAGCAAAACCTTGGGATAGTCAAGACATTAATGAATACATGGAAGACCAGTTCACTTATGACGACGATGATGACCCAAGAGAAATTCGCTCTAAGAAAAGAGCGTTCAAAGAAGAGTTATTCAATGCTAGAAAGTATTTAGAAGGAAACAAAGAGAAATATTATGCAGATCTCAAGTTGAGTCAGCAAAAAGATATTCCTCAGGAGTACCAAGAAGCTTTACAGCATTATGACACATATAAACAGAACACTGAATCAAGTGCACAATTAACACAAACTTTTTTACAAAAAACTGATCAAGTTTTTAGTGAATCTTTTAAAGGTTTTGATTTTCAAGTTGGAGACAATAAATACCGATATAAGGTTCCAAACGTAGCTGATACAAAAGACCAGCAATCAGACATTAATAATTTTGTATCAAAGTTTCTTGGAGACGATGGGTCTATTAGTGATGCCAAAGGATACCATAAAGCACTGTTTACTGCGCGAAATGCAGATAAACTAGCTGAACATTTTTATGAGCAAGGCCGTGCCGATGCTCTGCGCAATTCCGCTAAGGAGGCTAAAAATATTAATATGGATCCTAGAAAAGAAGGCGTTATTAAAACCAATAGTGGACAAAAATTTAAAGTTGTATCAGGCGATTCTAGTTCTAAATTACGAATGAAACTTAAACAATAAAAAAATTAAAAAATGGCTATTACAAGTGGAATTAACAATTTAGTACCTTCTCCAACGAAAGGTTCTTTATTCCAAAACAACTACATTACAGACTTTAACTTTACGAAGCAATTCTTGCCTGACGTATACGAAAAAGAAGCTGAGATCTACGGAAATCGTTCTATCTCTTCTTTCTTACGTATGGTTTCAGCTGAGATGCCTTCTACGTCTGATGAAATTCGTTGGGTAGAGCAAGGAAGACTACACGTAGCATACAATGCTGTAACATTAACCATTGCAACAGGTGTGTTTGTGGTAACGCACCCTGCTAACCCTGATGGGACTGCATTTCCTGCTTCAGGAGCTGCTGCTATCCGCGCAGGACAAACTATCATGGTACAAGGTAAAACTGGAGGCGGTGCTGTTACTGGACCGGTACTTAAAGGAGTAGTGGTTACTGCTGGAAGTGCAGAAGCTGGTTCAACTAGTAAATTTACTGCACACTGTTACTCAGCTACAACATGGGCTGCAACAGGATTTGATGCATCTAACGGTGTTAACGTATTAGTTTACGGTTCTGAATTTGCAAAAGGAACAGCTGGTATGGAAGGTGCAATCGAATCTGATTACAGTTCATACACTAACAAACCAATCATCTTAAAAGATAACTACCAAGTAAGCGGTTCTGACACAGCTCAGATCGGTTGGATTGAAGTTGCTTCTGAGAATGGTGCAAGCGGATACCTATGGTACTTAAAATCTGAGCACGAAACTCGTCAACGATTTGAAGACTACCTAGAGATGTCTATGGTTGAATCAGTTAAGAAAGGCGCATCAGTTCACGCAAACTTCCCAGGAAGTATTACTGGATCTGAAGGTTTCTTCGCGGCTCTTGAGTCTAGAGGAAATGTTTATACTGATCTTGCTGCTGATGCTGATACTATCGCTAGTTTCGATACTATCCTTAAGCAATTAGATAAAAACGGTGCTATAGAAGAAAATATGCTATACACAAACCGAGCTTTATCTTTAGCAATTGATGATGGTTTAGCTGCTAAAAATTCTTACGGTTCTGGTGGTACTTCTTACGGAGTATTCAACAACTCTGAGGATATGGCTTTAAACTTAGGATTTAGTGGATTCCGTCGTGGATCTTACGATTTCTATAAGACTGACTGGAAATACTTAAATGACTTCGGAACACGTGGTCAATTTGGAGATATTGAAGGAGCTCTTATCCCTGCAGGAACATCTACTGTGTATGACCAAGACCTTGGTAAAAACATCAAGCGTCCATTCTTACACATACGTTATAGATCTTCTGAAACAGATGACAGAAAAATGAAAACTTGGATTACGGGATCTGTTGGTGGTGCTTACACTTCTGACATTGACGAAATGAGAGTTAATTTCTTATCTGAAAGATGTTTAATTACGCAAGGAGCTAATAACTTCTTCTTATTGAAAGACTAATTATTAATATAGCCCTCACTTCGGTGGGGGTTATTTTATTTTATTAAATTATATTATGAAAAATTGGGAATTAAAAGATAGGTCTTATGTCCTATCCGGTGGAATGAGTCCACTAACATACAAAATACGGAGTGTTGGAATGCTTTGGTTTGATGAAGATAAAAAAATCAACCGAGAATTGCGTTACGCGCCTAATCAAAAATCACTATTTGTAGACGAACAAGATGACCGAGTTCAGATAGAACATGTTATCTTTGAGAATGGAGCACTTTATGTACCACGTACTAATGTGGTATTACAACAGTTGTTATCTAATTATCATCCTGAAGCTGGAAAAGTTTGGGAAGAGATTGACGAACTACAAGAAGCTGTTGATGATATTGATCAAATTGAATTAGAATTAGAAGCACTAAAACTAGTTCAAGAATTAGAGATTGAACACTTAGAAGCTATCCTTAGGACTGAATTAGGTTCTGAAGTAACTACTATGTCTTCAAAAGAAATTAAACGTGATTGTTATTTATTTGCAAAAAACAATCCAGGCTTATTCACAGAAATTGCTAACGACGAAGATATAAAACTTCGTAACTTAGCTAACAGAAGTGTTGAGAATGGTGTAGTTAATTTAGCAGATGACAACACGACATTTAAATGGGCTAAAACAGGTAAAAAGATTTTAACTGTGCCATTTGATGAACATCCATATACAGCGTTTGCTAGATTCTTAAAAACAGATGATGGTATAAACGTTATGAAAGCTATCGAAAAGAAGCTTGCATAAAACAATAGGTTGTGGTTATTCGTTTAACCATAACCAACTAATTAATAAAACAAACCAATGGTAAGTATAGACAATGTTTATAAAACAGTATTAAATATACTGAACAAAGAAAATAGAGGTTATATAGTACCGAGAGAATTTAATACTCTTGCTAACCAAGCTCAAAATGAAATTTTTGAAGGTTACTTTTCTTTAAGGAACTTTGCAGCTTCTAACGATTCAGATTATTCTAATATAAAAAGAAATGTTGAAGAAAAAATAGCTTTATTTGAAAATGAAGAAACTGTTGCTGTTGGTAGTTTTTCAAATGCAGCAGGTAACACTACCGCTAGTTACTACGCATATCCGTCTAATTTTTATAGACTAGGTACAGTGTCTGCTGGAGGGATTCACGTATCTGAGGTGTCTAACAAGGACTTACTATATATAAACAGAGCGCCTTTAACAAAACCTACGGTAAAAAATCCTGTTTACGCTAGACACGAGGCAGGTATAGTTTTACACCCAGTTACAGGAATATCTAATGTGCTAATAAACTACGTTAGAAAGCCAATCGAGCCACAATGGATAGGTGGTACTCAATCGGGGCAAGTCATACCTAATACAAGTGCATCGGGTTATCAAAACTTTGAATTACACCCATCTGAAGAACACGAACTTGTAGTTAAGGTATTAGCATATGCTGGTGTAATCATAAGATCACCTGAAATAACCCAAGTAGCAGCAGCAAAAGATCAACAAATAACTCAATCTGAACGATAATGGCAGAATCTAGGAATATATATACTGAGCAAGCATACCACGCAGACTTTGAAGCAGATGCTGGAAACACACCGGCTGATTTTAAAGGATTAGGATACTACAAAAGAACAAGTCTTGAAGATATTATAAATAACTTTATTGTAGCATACATAGGTGAAGACAAGGTTTTAACTAAAGTACCCGAGTATGAGGTAGCTTTTTGGGCTCAAAGAGCTATTCAAGAATTTAGCTACGACATCTTGCACTCTGAAAAAAGTGTTGAAATTGAGCTTGGAGCTGCATTGCAGTTTCCATTACCTCAAGACTATGTGAATTATGTTAAAATTTCAGTAGTTGGTGATGACGGGGTAAAAAGAACATTACTGCCAAGCAGAACATCTAACAACCCAACAGCTATATTACAAGATGCAGATTTCTCTTATTTATATGATAGTTCTGGAAATGTTCAAAAAGCTGCAAAATCTACAACAGCTAAAAGATTTCAGGATCCTAATAACCCCTCGAATACATCGGCGTTAGCCCAAGATTATTATCATACTAACTATAATGATGATAATTTTGCATACTTTAATAAAAGATTTGGATCTAATCCGGAAGACATGTCCAGATCAGGCACATATTTTATTGATAATGTTAAGGGTATAATATTTTTTAATGGAACCTTTGCGGGTATTGCTAGAGGTGAGGCATCTCCAGTTGTTTTAGACTACATTTCTGATGGCTTATCTGACAATGGAGATCTAAGTAAGGTGTTAGTGCCAAAACTAGCTGAGGAGGCTTTATATGCGCAAATGCTATACAACTTGGCAAAGCTTAGACCGGCTACAGCACAATTAGCTCCATTCTATAAAAAAGAGGCTAGTGCAAAAACACGTAATACTAAAATAAGACTATCTAATTATAAGTCTGAAGAAATGGTACAAGTGTTGAGAGGAAAATCAAAATGGATAAAACACTAAACATATACCTTTTGCTATATTTATGCAATATATATTATATAAATGCAATATATGCAATTAAATGTAGTTTTTAATAAAAATAATTCAAATGGCACAAAGTAAAAGAAACTTTCAGTCCGCTCAAATGAACAAGGACCTTGATGACAGATTAGTCCCTCCTGGCTCTTATAGAGACGCTTTAAACGTTAGCGTTGCTTTTTCTGAAGACGGCAATGTAGGGGCTTTAGAAAACCTAAAAGGTAATGAGTTATTACTAACTCAAAACATAACAGGTCTTAGTGCTGCTTCTAATCCAAATGCAGAAGTAATTGGCAGTATAGCTCATCCTGAAGAAGATAAAATTTACTATTTTGTAACAGGAGATAATACTGATGGTATATTTGAATACGACTTTAGTACAACACCTCCAAGAGCAAACACAATAATAATTGATAGTTCAACACCCCCGCCTGCGCCCACATTACTAAATTTTACATTTCCTAATGCTTCGGCACTAGCTTTAGTGGCTATTAATGGAGACATTAGTGTATCATCATCTTTAGGAGAAATAGAAAGTACTACTGAAAATTTCAATGAAACAGTAGTATCAGACACCTTACGGACTATTTCAGCAAGAGTAAGAGTACCTAATGGATATAGTAATACAAATGATTATGTAAGCGGAACTTTAAATGCTACACAGCAGGCAATCGCAGCTCCTATTGCAACGTCTGTTACTATATTACAACCAACTTTAATAACAACTACCACCGCTACTTTGAATGGTAGATATACTCAAGATGCGGCTTCATTAACAGATATAGGCTTTTATTATACTGCTAATACAGGTGGAAGCAGCACAGTTAATTTGTACTCTAATAAAATTGTTATTGATGTGCTACAGGGTGGAAGCGCAAATATATCTAGCGGATCACCTAATTGGACAGACCCTTTTGAAGGAGTTCCATCTAGTGATGTTACTGTTATAGATGGTAACGGCAATGTTATTAGCACAAGTAATTATGTTTACGAACAACATTTTGGCCCACAACCTTCTACAATAGAATTTATTAGTTCTTTTTCAGCTACATTACCAGTTACTGTAGCCCAAACTAGTACACTAACAACAATAAACAATGCTTTAACCAGCTCTCAAATTGTCTCTTCAGGTACACAAGTTTCATTAGCAGGTGCGATAACGTCGCCTTTTAGCGCTGCAGTTGCAGTTTTGGCACATACCACCGAACATGCGGTTGTAGCTTACGTTACGAATGCTCAAGGAACAACCTTTAGTGATATTGTAACTTTCCAAACTGACGCGTACGTTGCACCAGCATACAATACTTTACCAAATAATAAATTATTTATTTTTCCAACAGTTTGTGACGAAGCAACAAACCAAGTTGGCCAATACTATCCGGGTTTTGGTGACTTTGAAAAGGCAGACGGTAATCTTTATTTTGCTGTAACTGCTTCAAATCAAAGCGGATTATTTGCTGACTATACCGATTTAACAAATGAAACGGGCTTATTAAGTAATATAGGCTCTACTTCTTTAACTTTTATCAATGCTGGGCCAAATTTTCCAACTAATTATGCGAAAACCCGAAGTGAGTACGCATCAACATCTGCTCCTGGATTTTACATGGTTACAGCTTCTAAAACTGGGTTTACATCAAGTGGTGTACAAATAAAATACGGCTCACCTTCCAATGCAGTAAGGACTTCTAACTTTACTTTAAATTTTGCAAAAACAGGAACCGGAGCGGTGCCAGCTGTAGCTGTGTTTGACCATAATACGAATACCGGACTGCACTGGAATGCTTCTCCAAGCCCTTTGGCTAACTTCAAAATAGGACCCCATGAAGCGAATTACGGAAGTGGAGCTATAATGATACCTATAGCAAATGTTACAAACGTTCCTTTAGCAACTGCTACAACTTCAAGTTTTGTAGGGTTTGATCCTGCAAAATTAAGTGTTTCTATAACCGGCAAAACGGAAGGCCTTGACTACGATTATTATATTGCAAAGGAGGCTATGTCAATTTGGGGTTCTGGCGCATTAAGTAGTGTATGTCCAGCTGTTATAATAGAAGCAGATCCAGAAGTTTTAAATAACAGAACTGGATTTGCTGGTAGTACACTTACGCATACTTTGAATATAACTTATAACTACTAATTATGGCTCAATTTACAATAAACCCAGGAACATATACTAATCCAGTTGTGTCGTTTACACCAAGCGTTGATATACAAATAAACTCTATTGAAAACATACACGCTTTAGAGCTTGGTTTTAACATTAACGACACAATAAGCGCAAACACCAAAGTTTATATACAAGAAGGATATGCTTCTAAAAGTTTTATTCCAGAGGTGGTCGTGAATTACACAGAAATATAATATGGGAAGTTTTACATTAAATTTTGATAAAAGCAGGCTTATTACAGCGGCTAATGTTATCGACAATATACTTTATTTCACCGATAATGAAACAGAGCCTAAAAGAATAAATCTTGAAGTTTTTAAAGCGGGAGATCATTCAACCGGAACAACATCCGTATATGGTAGACAATTCATAGAGAGAGATATAACTGTAATAAGGCCACACCCTCAAGCAGTTATTAATTCTAGTTTATCTCAAGAAGTTGATGTGCCGATTGATGCACAAGAGCCTCTAGCTATAACAGGAGAGGCAGAGATATTTAATGCTTTTATAAAGCTGCATGGCTCTAGCGTTAGTGCTGGTACCATTTTTACAAGAAGAGGCTTTTATTATAGGGAATATACAAGTGCTGATTCTCGAACTCCTACTTTAGAAGCTGTTATAGCTGAAGGTACTGAAGTAGTAGCAGATTTAAATGGTTTTGCTTTTAGTTCAGAAGTTGTTTTAGCCGCGGATAAAAAATATCATTATATAGCTTATGCTAAAACTCAAATAGGTTCGGCTGTTTATGGAGATGTTGTTGCTTTTAGCACTAATGCTGTTACAACAGATTTTCCAAGTATAACCACGGTAGGCCATGAAAAACTAACCAACCTTTCTTATAAATTAAAAGGAAAAGTAACTGATGAAGGAGGCTCACAAATTACTGAGGTTGGTATTTATTACTATTTTTTAGATTTTTTAAATAATACCAGCACACCATCTACACTTGTAGGCGGTTCAAACAACCCGATACAAGGGGCTTATAAAGATACAGCTACATATAATAGAGATACTGGTGAATTTTCTATAAACATAAGAATTGAGCCAGGCACGGTATTCTATTATCAAGCTTACGCTGTCAATGTTGAGTCTGGTCAAGACGAAGGTTTAGTAAAAGTACAAACCGTGTCCCAAACAGAGGCTCCAGCTTTGAAATTAGCAGAATGTAGCATAGAGAACAATAAAGCTATACTTAGAGCTCAAGTAACAAATCCAAATGGAAATTTAACAGAAAGAGGTTTTTATTTTAGTAAAACATCAAACAATCTCTTCACTATGATAGCTACACATAGTACTAACCCTAATATATTTAAGGTTAGCGTACCTATGACCGCTAATAACTATCTAGATGAATTTGTTTTTGACACTACAGCTGCAACTGGATTAACCTTAGCTAGAGGAGAAACACTATATGTAGCAGCATATGCTAACAATCCCTCTGAGAACCAAACAGGTATATTGCCATTAACTATACGTGACGTAGATGTAGTAACAACCCCACCTTCAGTTTCAACAAACGATTTAGCTATTGGTACTAGCAATGGAAACTCTACGTTAGTGTGTACAGGAGATAATAATGCTGACACCTCCCAGGGAGTACAATCTTTAGGGTTCTATATAACCAGAACAGCAACAGGTGTTTCGCTAGGTATTAATCAAGCGGCTAAAAAAGCTGAAATGATTAGAAGAATTAACGCTTCTCCTGCAACAGCTGTTGAAACTATTGCTTATAAAACTCAATTTGCTGGGTTACCCGATATAATTAATACAGATGTAGGTTTATTTAGAGTTACATTTATCGGTAATAACGTGGTTCCTATAGAACCAGGATTTGATTATCATATTATGGCAACTGCTTTTAACGGAGGAGTACTAGGGACTGGAGATGTTTTAAATACTCCGACCGCAGCATCATCTGAAGCCCCTCCTGTTTTTACAGCAGACACTCAAAGCATAACCACAACTAGTGGAGTTATGCGAGGGTCGGTTCAATTTGTTAATGATCCATCACTAAAAACGCCAGTTACTGCAGCAGGTTTTACTTATGCAGCGGGAGAGACTGGCAGTTTAAAAGTAGCTTTTGTAAATATTTCTAGTAGCGAATTAGCTACATTAAATAATTATATAGCAACAGGAACAGGTAGTGGCAATTTTAAAGCTTCAAAAACAAGCTTACAAAACAATACTCTATTTAAAGTTCAAGCTTTTGTTGAAAAAGGTGGAGCTAAGTCGTATGCTAAATTTGACGGTGATAATCAAGGAACTTATGGTGATGGGATCACTAGATTTAGAACTTTAGCGCCTCCCGTAGCTTTAGCTAAAATTACAGCTTCAACCGCTGGTGCCGCTGAAAGAACAACAGCTAGGGTTAGAGCTAATCTGACTACTGATGGTGGATCAAACATGAGCTTAATAGAAATGAATCCTGCATTTTACTACGCAAAAAAATCAATTACTGTTGGCTCAACTAATGCACAAAGAATAGCTAATATAAAAACACAAGTAGGATCAAATGCGAGAACCTCTGAAAAAGGTAAGCAGCTTTGTGATATTCCTGACATTAATGCTAACGGACGCGTTGCAACTGAAGTGCACGCTACTTTAGGAGGAAGACAAGAATTTAGCTCGTCAGCGGCTGTTTCGTTGTCACCAAACACAGAATATTGGTTTTTTGCTTCTACTACCGTATCAAATGGAGCAGGATTATCTGATAGTAATTTAAACGAATTTAAAACACAACCTCTTGCTGCAACCGCCCCTATAATAAATCCAGTTGTAATGACAAGTATTTCACCAAACAACGCTTGGGCTAAATCACAAGTAATTGGTAGTGGTGGAAATGCAGATTATTTTGGTAACATAATAGGGTTTTATTATGTAAAAAAATCAGATATGGCAGCTAGTTATAATCCTAATAACGCATTAACAGCAGCGCCTAATTTAATTGCAAGCTCTAATAAAGTTTTTGCAGATGCTAGTGCAAGGTTTGGCGGAAGGACGATAGGAGGTAAAAATATACAAAATTTACTTTCTAACACTGAATATTATATTATTGCTGCCGTTGAAAATGGTGTAGGCGTAGGATACAGTACTAAAGCAACGTTATTTAAGACAGCAGGATCTCCAACACCCGATTCTGTAAATGTGCTAGGAAATAATGTTATTTGGTTTGATAATAAAGGTCGTGGGATTGACGGGAACAGTTTTGATTTTAAAGTTACTCCATCTACAGCGACTGTAACTGCTCGTACAGATGATTACTGGTTTCCTGCTGGCGCAGGCGGTGGTGGATTACCTAGAGTTTTAAAAGAAAGAGATAGATCAGGCAACACTGTTTTAACTGTAAATTGTCCTGTAAACAATAGCACCTCACAGCGTGAAATATACATTCATCTTTCTCATTCAATCACACCTGGGGTAACTAAAAAAATAAAACTAATACAACAGCCCGGAGAGGGAAGTCCTTTTGGTGATTTAGGATATGGGGGCAATAATTTATCATGGTTACTATAAAAAAATAAAGAATGTCAAATAAAAAACTACCTTTTGAAAAAATTTTCCCATATTTTAGTTATAGGTGGAGATATGAAGATGGACAATATTCTCCATACGCTCCATTTAGCAAGGTTAACTTTTTTCCTAAAGACCCAGACGTGGAAGAATACTTTAAAAAAGGTCATAACACATCAATATCAAATACCGTTGAGTCAATAAATCTTAACGGTATTGATAAAGGTGGTCCTGATGTTGTTGCTGTAGACATGCTATACTCGGAATCATTATCCAGTACTGTATATATACTAAAAACAATTGAGATACCAGAAAGTGAAAGAGGAGATGGTGCTTTCTTACAAGCACAAGTTACTAAAAGATCATTCTCTTCAGCTCTACCAAATGCTCAGTTGTCTAGAGTATACGATAATGTGCCTTTAAAAGCAAAAGCACAAGAAGTAACCGCTAACAGACTTATGTATGGTAATTATGTTCATCAATTTGATCAAAAGCCTTTAAATATAGTTATAGGTACTAAATCACTAGGAGCAGATCCACTAAATGGGCCACACGTTAAAGGTAATAGAACATATAATGTTGGTGTGGTATACATTGATAAATATGGCCGTTATGGTAACTTGGTAACTCAAGAAGCAGCTGAAACGGTTGGACAAGGATCTGCAATAAAAACTGATTTTACAACAAGATTTAGATCATCGCTTACAGCTAAAATAACAAGTGCTGCTCCGGAATGGGCTGTATATTACAGATACTTTATTAAAGACGCTGCTGGAGAACATTTTAATTTATCAGCGTTTAATGTTTATAATGATGGGTCAACTGATGACACCACATCAGATAATATATATGCACAGTTTAATTCTTCTGATAGAAATAAACTATCCGACGACACAATATTAATACCTAGAAGGCATAATGCTGAGAACGGAATAGAAGTTTCTTTTACCAACGAATCAAGACACCCTGTGCTGGACATAGAGAATGAAGCACCTGATATTATTAAAAGTCAGGTTGTTGAAAGAACTATGTCACCCGTAGGAACCTGGGCTCACTTAAGACAAGGAGCAGATTTGTTTAGTCACAGCTCCTCAGCTTATTACAGTCATACTAGTTTTACTAATACCACTGGTCTTTACATAACCGTTGGGCAAACAGTATTATTTTTTAAAGACAGGGGGTTGAATTGGGATGAGCAAGGAAAAATTGCTTTTTTAAATACCTATATAAGATCCCAAGATCCTACGGCTGGTGGAACAGCTAACACGTTATTTAATTCAAAAGAAACACCATTAAATACAACTCAACTGATAGACATGTCCGGCTACGCAGACCGCTTAGCTATTCAGCTTAAAGACAATGTTGGCGATAGCAATAAGTGTCTTGTTGAGAGCATAGAATATGGTACAACACCCGGAGCAAATCAAAGAAACACATTTAAAATAACATTAGGGAAGAGTGTTGATGACGGGGGTGGATTAACCAGTACTGTTGGTTTTACCACAGTTCCTGCGAATTTTGATGCTGCAGGTGCATATAACGGAACAAAAGGCTTTGTTAAATTTTTTAAATTTGGCCTTTCAGAAGATGGAAAAGAAAAATTACAAGGTTCGTTTTTTGTTAAAATGCCGCGGGATGTTGCGAATAATTCAGGAATAACTGTTTTGCCTACTTACCAAACAGAATTTGATGAAGAGGGTAAAGTTTCGCTTATAAAAGAAATGAATTTTGAAACTGAACCTATTGCTGACTCAAATATAGATCTGTACTGGGAATCAAGTAAGACGTATCTCGTTGATGCGGACCATGGGTATACAAACGATGTACCTTTTGCAAACTGCATAGGAACAGCTGAGGCATCCACTGGTAATATATACTTAGAATCAGTGAAAATTTTTGATAAATTTAATTCAGTAGAACTTGCTAAAGGGATACGTGTTAATACCCCAGCTAGTAGATTTGCTGAAGAGCATAGAAAAGCTGGTTTAATATTCTCAGGATTATATAATTCAAAAACAGGTATCAATGAGCTTAATCAATTTAATGCGTCTATAGGTATAACAAAAGAGTTAGAACCTAACTACGGAGGGATACAAAAGTTATTTGCTTTAGACACTAATTTAATTGCTTTTGCGGAAGATAAAGTGTTTAGAATATTAGCAGACAAGGATGCCCTGTTTAATGCAGACGACGGTGTTAACGTTACAGCTACTAATTTAGTACTAGGACAAGCTATGGTTTACCAAGGTAACTTTGGTATTAGTAATCATCCAGAATCTTTTGCACATTTTAGAAATAATATATATTTTACAGACGCTAAAAGAGGTAATGTTTTACAGCTAACTCCTGCTAATGGCCAAATAAATCCAATAAGTTCTAGGGGTATGTCAAACTTCTATAGAGATCGTATTGGTACAGCTAACAAGCTAGTGGGAATGTATGACGGTGCTAAAAATATATATACCTTATCAATGCAAGGGTATAATCACACAGAAGCATCTATTGGGTCCGAAACATTTCCAAATGAAACCACTAATACAACAATAGGTTACAATATACTTACGCAAGGGTGGACGTCTAGATATAGCTTTATTCCTGAATCAGGAATAACAATGAACAACAAATTCTACACGTTTAAAAACGCTAACGCTTATTTGCATAATTCTAATACAGCTAATAGAAACAATTTTTATGGTACAGATTATGATTCAGAAGTAGAAATTTTATTTAACGACAACTCTGGTAACGTTTCTGATTTTCTTACACTAAACTATGAAGGTGATTCTGATTGGGAAGCTACTAGCATAAAAGGCGATCAAGACGGGCTGTACAACATAACAAATGTTAGATTGCTTGATTCTGATCAGTCAGGTTTTCTAGGATGGTTCCTTAAAGAAGGTAAATACTATGGGGCAGTTGTGGGAACACAACCCTCATATATAATTGATCCAAGTGGTTCTGTAGGGGCTGACGGATTTTGGCCACTAATACAAGATGGTAGCAACACACAAGATGTGTCTGGTACTAAAGGGTTTTTTGCTAAAGTTAGATTTAAAAACTCCGCAACAACAGCTAAAGAACTTTTTGCAATAAGTACAGAATATTATATAAGTCAATCTTAATTAAATTAAATTAAATGAAATTACAAGTAAGAAAATTAATAGAGTCAGATTGGAACTTCTTGCCATCTTGGTGGGAAGTTTACGATCAACCACCACCGCAAAGAGACTTCCTACCAGAAAACGGATTAGGCGGCTTTATGGTATGTAAAGAACACGATGCTATAGCAGCAATGTTTCTTTACACAACAAATTCAAGAACTGCAATTCCAGCTATAGTTATATCTGATAAAGATTATAAAGATAACGATAGAAGTGACGCGTTACAGTTACTGGTGGATTTTACCTCCAGCTTCGCAGAAGACATGGGGTATAAATATTCATTCGCTTGGGCAACCCCTGGCGTGTTATTAGATAAATATATAGAATCAGGATTCTCGGTAAATAATACACCGAGTCACGAATTAATAATAAAATACTAAAATGGGAAAAGGACTAATGGGTGCTTTAAATCCGGTAAGCGGTGTTGCGGATGCGATAGGTGGGGTTGCTAATATAGCGGGTTCGCTAATAGGTGGAAAAGCTAGAAGAAAAGAAGCAAAAATAGCTGCTGCTCAATTTGAAACACAAAGACAACAGTTAATGGATACTACTTTTACAAATCCGTTTGCAAACTTAGAAAATACAGCTGAAGATTTAACAGTCAATCAGCAAGCAAGTCAATTTCAAGCGCAACAAACTGATGCTGCTTTAGCTCAGTCAATGCAAGCTGCTATAGCTTCAGGTGGAGCTGCTGGTGGGGCACAAGCAATTGCCGCTGCTGCACTGCAATCTAAAGCAGGTATATCTGCTGACCTTGCAGGACAAGAGAGCCGTAATCAAGCTATGAGAGCTCAACAGGCTGCTGCTAACCAAGGTTTAGAAGCTCAAGGTGAAGAAGATTTACAAACTCAAAATTATAACAAAAACCAAGATTTACTTAGAATGGCATCTGCTCGTAAACAACAAGCTGACGCAGCAAGGGCAAAAGCTACTCAACAACTTATGGGTGGTATTGGACAAATAGCTGGAGGTTTCGGCGGCACTAAAGAAGGATAAATTATGGGAAGACAAATGGGAAATAAAGTAGGCATAAAGGATGCTCAATTTATCAGCAGAGCTGGAAGAGATATAGTTACCGAAACAATAGGAAGAGAAGTAGGTGGTGTTGGGACTGCAATTGGTCAAGCTATAAAAGACAAAACGAGCCCACTTAAGAAAAGGCAAATGGCTAATAAGCTAACTGTTGAAGATGCAGCTTTTATTAGTCGAGCAGGTAGGGATATAGTAACTGAAACTATTGGTCGAGAGATAGGAGCTGTTGGAACTGCAATTGGAGCAGCATTAAAAGGCGCCAAAGAAAGATCTCAAGCTAAAAAAGCAAAAGATGCAGAGGCTGTAGAAGCTGCAGGAAAAGAGAGATTAGCAAAATCAACTAAACCTGCTGGGGGAAATAATCTAGTTAATACTGATGGTATTGGAGATAGAACTACTGGATTAAACAACCCAGAAGACACAACACCAACCGAGGGCGCTATGCCAGCACCTGGAAAAAACCAGTCTGTGTTGGATTCTTTGAATATCGGAGTATCTGGAGCTAAAGGCTTCACCTCCTTTTTACCCAAAGCAACAGACACTGAAGCATCAGCATTCGTTCAAACTCCTAAAGAAGTTGAAAAACAAACTGGCGGAGGTGGATTACCAAGCAAAGAAGAAGCCTGGAACAATAACCTAGAAGATGTTAAAACCAAATATAAAGGTAATAAACAAAAATATCTTGATGATGCAGCTACTTCTGGAAAAGAAACAGAAGCAAGAAGAGCATGGGCTGAGAAAAACTTACCTAAAGGTGAGACCTATAATGCGGCAATACATGAAGCACAATTCAAAAGTGCATTCCCTAGACAAAAAGACAATAGTCCCTTTTCTAGACAGAGAACTGACGATTTAGCTTCTATGTACGCCGTTAATATTGGAGGCAGAGATATCTCTGGAAGCACTGATGAATCACAATACCAAGAAGGTAAAACTTATGTAGAAAAAGAGCGGAAGCTTTCTAGCGCAAGTTTTATGGGTAGTGCAGCAATAGAAGGTTACAATTTAGCTGTAGAGGGTAGAAACTACGACAAGCAAGTACAAGCTGATTCTGAAGACTATTTTAACGAAATGACTGCTGGGTTGAATGCAGAAAGAACAGGTATTGATTATTTAGACCAAAGCTTAAATGAACTAGGAAACCAAAGAAAAAAACAATATGCTGAGCACCAGAAAGACAGAAGCGCAGCTATTCGAGAAGGTAGAAAAACCGAATGGGACATAAAAAACAAGGAATATACGAATTTTGCCGACGAAGTTTTAAACGCTAAAGACAATATAGTGGAAGCTACTAACGCTTACAAAGAAGGTGTAGAAAAAGGTGAAATCGATGGCCCTGCATCAGATTCAGGTCTTGAAGATTTATACAATACATTCCTTCGAGGAGGTTCTATATTAGGGGTTGTTGATTTAGGAGATGGCATGGGAGCATCTTTAGCTGGAGAAACACGCGGAGGTGAGGGTATACAAATGAGTCTTACTGGCTTAGCTCAGCAACTTCAAAAAAAGAGTTTTGTTAAGAAGCAAGATCCTATGGAATTCTATAATGAGTTCACTGCCAACATAAAGACTGATAAAATTCCAGGTGTTGAAAAGCAATACACAGTTGATGCAAATGGAAATAAAATTACAAAATATAATACAGATCAACTAGGAAGAGTTCTAGATGTATATATAAAAGAAGAATTGAAAGAAACCAATTCAGCTAGAGGCTACGGTTCTGCCTTATTAAATCTAGATCATAGACAGTATAATGAAATGGTTAAAGATCCTGAATCAGATCCAAAAGGTCTTATTGCAGCTAAAATGAAGGAGGATATGATGAATATCCTAGCTCCTATGCAAAATTACCGATCTGAAGAATCCACTTCACTGTCTACCGCATTAGTAAAAGGCAGACAAGCAAGACAAGCAAGGTATGCTGACCTGAAAAAACAAGGTAATTCTACTGAATTTATAAATAGACAAGCCGCAAGAGATATAGCTGGTTCATTTAGACAAGTGTTTACTGCGGGAAGAGATGCTGATGTTAATCTAAAACCCGGAGAAGGCATAACCTGGGATCCAAATCAGTACAGCCCTGAAGTAGTTACAACATACAATAAAGAACTTGAAGCACTTTTCACAGGTGCTAAAGGTATAAGTGGTGTTAGTTTAGACCCATTAACTGGAGAGTTGGTTATAGAAGGTAAAATAGCACTTGATAGCGAAAAAGATGCACTGGGGAATTATCAAGACAAACCAGCTGAGACCCTTAAAACAATTCCTTTTGCTGATAAAACTGAAAAAGAAAAAGAACAAATTATATCAAATTTAATGAAGAGTTACGGTGTTGATGCAGTAGGCGGTAACGTTACAAGTACCCAAGATGCTGAAGCTGCTCTCTCAATTGCTCTTAACAGCATAAAATAGAAAATTAATCCTATGAATGAAGAATTATTACAGATGGTTGAGGGAATGCTTGCTAATAATGCTACCCAAGAAGAAGTAAACCA
>Ga0307488_10000317_pt1 | contig 38529 bp, 23 predicted proteins | sample SB02metaG_FD_202248 | JGI IMG/M metagenome (GOLD analysis project Ga0307488, IMG submission 202248) | Sea-ice brine microbial communities from Beaufort Sea near Barrow, Alaska, United States - SB 0.2 | ecosystem: Environmental > Aquatic > Marine > Coastal | place: USA: Alaska | collected... | reverse complement strand
GGTATAAATAAATATAGTTAATCCTCCTTTACCGATAAGTTTAGTTGTTAGGAATTAGCTCATTTTTCTATTAATAAAATTAAATAGTCATTTTTAGGGTATACAACAAAATGACTAGATATTAACATATGAAAAAATAGACGAGGTTAATTAAAACAACCCACCCTAAATATGTCTAACTAAAATATTTAATATATATTTGTTTTAGATTAAAACATCAAATAATGAAAGTTAAATATATTAGGGTTTCAACGATAGAACAAAATACAGATAGACAAACAGATTTTGCGGGAATTACTTATATTGATGAATGTAGTGGCTCAATAGCCTTTAAAGACCGCACTCAGGCTAAGAAATTACTCATTAACAAAGACATAAAAGAAGTTCATATTCATTCTATTGATAGACTTGGCAGGAACACTTTAGATATAATGCAGACAATACAAGACTTTACTAATATGGGTATTAATGTTGTATCTACTAAAGAAGGGTTACAGACTATTATAGATGGCAAGGAGAATCCAATAGCTAAGATGATGATAGGAATACTAGGAACACTAGCTGAATTTGAATTAAGTAGAATAAAGGAAAGACAAACAGAAGGTATTGCTAAGGCTAAAGCTAAAGGTGTATATAGCGGACGATCAATTGGAAGCTCAGAAGATATTACTCAGTTTACTAATAAAGTATCCACTCAAGGAATATTGAAATACCTCAGATTAGGTGAAAGCATAAATAGAACTGCTTTACTTTCTAAAACCTCTGCAGGAAAAGTGAAAAAAGTTAAAAGATTAATTAAAGAAGGTAATATCTCCTTATAGTTCTTTAATTACTAAAATTTTAGTTATACTTTCTTAGTATAATAAAGATTGTACTTTCCTGAAATAGGTTGACTTAAAAATTAAACCTAAAAAAGGTCAACCTATATAAGTATAATACAGTTTAAAGTTAGACTACTCCTATTTACCTTATTCCATTTCCCATATTCTTAGGAAACTTATTTTAAAAGCATCATCATTGCTTTTAGTTATCGTATTTTCTATATAAGTCTTAATGTAACTAATTCTATCAATTCCGGAAGGATGTGTAAAAGTAGTAGAACCTAGCAAGTTTTGCAAAAAAGAGAAATTAGATGTTAGTAAAATAAACTCTTTATTAAGTTTAACTTTAATTAAATGAATAGCAATTAAATCTGCTAAATATTCGGCTTTTTTATAATCGTTTGTTACAGTTCCTTTAGGAACACTTCCTTGTAAATCAAAAAGCCTTGCTTGTGGAATCGTAACAATATGAGCAACTTCATGCGCTAAAGCAAATAACTGAATATCTTCTTTTGTTAAGTTTATCAATCCTTGACTCACTTCTACATAACCAAAAGCTGCACCTGCATTTATACCTAGGTCATTCTTATCAATTTTAAACTGTTTAGGTATTTCTGCACCTGAATATTTTTTAAATAAAGGTAATACAGATTCATTGTATATTTTTACTATTTCTTCTTCTTTTGTTAATGGAATATTGTCATTTTCAGGAAGTATTACTTCATTTGAAGAATTAGAATTGCAAGCAAACATCAAAAAAGAAAAGAGTATTAAATAGGATATCTTCATTTTAAAATAAGTTTTATATAAACAGACACCCTTAAAATTAAGGGTGTCTGTGTACTAAATAAAAAAAAGGAATTAAATTTAATTAGCCAAATAAGTATACGCTTTATCTACTGTGTTAGCACCATCATAAGAAGTGTAAGAAGCAGTTATAGGATAATTATCTGTATTGTACTCATAAGTAACAGTATCATCTGCCAAAGTACCAGAAATAGGATTATTTACGTTTACTGATTCAATACCAACATTAATAGCATCATACGCGGCAGGATACAATCCTCTAAAAGGATTATTTTTAGTATCGTAAGTCGCAGTAAAATCTAATCCGTATCTATTTTCTACAGTAACATTTCCATCAACAATTGTAAATAAAATCTCTGTAATTTCATCTTCATCACCTGTTTTATCAGTTCTTTTTTCAGATGTTAAATCTCCTGACTTATTATAAGTATAGTCATAAATATAAGTTGCTACACCATCTACAAAAGCATCAGCTTTTACAATTTTTCCAGATTCATAAATATAAGTTGTGCTAGCATTAGTAGCAGTTTCTTTTTTCTCTATCACTTGATTTTTATCGTTATAAACCAAATCAACTACTGTAGTAATTGTAGTTCCCCATTCATCTGCTTCTGTAGAAATTGTATTAATAAAATTTGCATCGTTATAAGAATACGTAGTTGTAGATAAACCAAACCAAAGTTGATTTACTGCATATATCTCTAGCTTAGACCCACTACCAATTTCACCACGAGTATTTATAGTAATCGTGTATACTTTAGTTGTTACTTCATCTTGTGCAGTTACCGTAAAGGTTTTAGATTCTCCATCTACAAATGTAATTTTTGCGTTAGAAACTGGAGAAACAGTCGCATTTTCAGATACTTCAATTGTAGGAACAACTGCTGTTAAATTTGTTCCAAAAGGAACAGTAACAATAATATTACTTCCTAAATCGTAGGTAATATCTTCGGCGTTAACATCATCAATAGCTAAGGTAAAATCTGTTATAGTTGCTAAAGAAGATAACATAGGTGCATCATCTTCACTTGAACATGAAACAGTGGTAATAACTAAAACTAAAAAAACACTCAGGTTAAAAAAATTTTTCTTCATAATTTAAAATATTTAATTGGGTTATTTTATCTTTTTTTTTTGCATTTGCAACCCATAAGATAACAACAGGGTACAACAGTTTGTTATTTATAGATTAGGGTTATTAATAGTGGCATCATTAGGAAAAGGAATAACATATCTGTCATCATTTTTATCTAAAGTGTAGGTTACTCCGTTAAACGTTTTTGTTATTTTCGGTTGCGTTGTTCTTCTTAAATCATTCCATCTTTGGCCTTCTATAGCAAACTCTCTTCTACGTTCTTCTAATATTTCTTCCTTTAAAACGGTTGTATTTAATGTATTTAGGCTCGTTTTGTAAACATTCCATCCATCGGCTGTATATCTGTTTTCTGTAAATGCAATTAACTTTTCTTTGGCTAAAACGTCTTCACCTAGCGCTGCGAAACATTCGGCAATGGTTAAATGTAATTCGGCTGTTCTATAAGAAACTTTAAACTTATTTTCTGCACTTTTTTTAGAACGAAAACTTCCGTCTGTGTTTTGCTTGAAATAAAGTAAAAAACGTAAATCTTCCGATTGATTGTAAGCATCAATTAAAGTGTTTGAAATAGTTGTATTATTCACCATATCAAAAGAAGCAACCGTTTCTAATGCCAGAATAGATTCTACTGAGTTATATTCTGATGGCATTATAGAACTATCTACATTTAAATTTTGAATTTCAGCATTAATTGCCAAAGCTTCATTTGCCAAATCCATTGCTTTTTGCCATTCTTGTTGATATAAATAAACTCTAGATTTAAAGGCTTTTACGGCTATCATTGAAAATCTATAGTTATAGCCTACCTCTTGTTTTTCAATTTTTATTAAAGATTCTGCTCTTGTAAGATCAGTTAAAATTAACGCATACACTTCTTCAACTGTTTGTACTAAAAATTCCTTTTCGGCATCATATTTTAAAGTAATTGGCACACCAGAATCTGTATTTGCTGTTGCTTTATGATAAGGTTTTGCATATAAATTTATCAATTCGAAGTATTGCATTGCTCGTAAAGCATAAGCCTCTCCTATCAAATGTTCTTTATCTGATTGATTTCCTTCAATAGTTGCTTCACTATTTATTACGTGATTGGTATAAAAAATAGTATTGTATAAACTTGCATACGGAAAAACACTGGCTAATGGACTTGAGTTTACATCATTCCAAATAAAAAGATCTTCGTAATATTCTACTCCCAATGCATCTGCACTTAAAGACAACTCATCTGTTCTGTAGGTTGTTAAAACCTTATGCTCTTTAGCTATTGAATATGCAGAAGTTAAAAAACTTCTATATTCTTCTAAAGATTTAGGGATTACTTGCCCTACGGGTTCAATATCTAAGTAATCATCACAAGAGATAAAACTTAAAACGATAAAGGTGCTATATATTATTTTTTTCATAAATTATTATTTTAGAAAGAAAGATTAAATCCGCCTGAAATTATTTTAGGAATCGGTTGGGCATATAGACTTCCATAAGTTTCCGGATCGAAAAAACCGTCATAATCAGTTCCGAAAACAAATAAATTACGTCCTTCTATATTAAAGTTTAAACTAGATATATTTAACTTTTCTAATTTGCTTTTAGGAATGGCATAACTAAGTCTCATACTGCTTACACGGATGTAAGAAATATCTTTAACCCAAATATCTAAGTCGTTATAAGTTTTCCCATCATCTGAAGAGTTAAACCAAGTGTACACTAAATCGGTATCGAAACCAGGGGATGTTAACCCTATTAAACCAGGGTAATTGCCTGTACCTGCTTTTAAAATATCTGTATTGTAATTATTTCCTGGTTGTGCCAAAGCAAGGTTGTAACTTGGTGCTCCTTTTACGGTTTGTTTAATATTAAAATTAGTTAATACACGTAAATCAAATTGTTTGTACTTAAAACTATTTCTAAAGCCACCGCTAAACTTAGGAGTTCCATCACCCACATAAGAATATAAGTTTCTATGTTCTTCTCTTGTTAATTGGTTTCCATTTGTGCCTTCTTCTAAATTATAAAAATCTACTGCAGAAACTTTTTTACCTTCTTTCCAAAACAATGGCAATCCGTTGCTATCTAATCCAGCAGTTTTAATTGCAAAAATAGCATTTACACTATATCCTTTTAAGGAAGGTTTAAAGTCTTCTTCTCTAATTTCAATATTATCAACAATGCTTTTATTATGAGAAATATTGAATCCACTTGTCCATTTAAAATTGGATGTATCAATATTTGTAGTATTAATAGAAAGTTCAAATCCTTTATTACTTACAGTTGCCCAATTGGTATTAATAAAATTATAACCACTTTCTAAAGGCACAGATCTCAAACCAATTAAATCGGTACTTTTTCTTGCGTAATAATCTCCCGATATATAGATTTTATTATTTAACAACCCTATGTCTAAACCAATGTTTGATGATACTGTTTTTTCCCATCTTAAGTCTGCATTAGGCGCATTTAATGCTCTAATTATTTCTTCGCTTACACCTGGTAACACTGTTGTTGTGTAATATTCTCCTACCACAAAAGGTGATGTTGTTTTGTCTATATTTCCTTGTACTCCGTAAGATGCCCTTAGTTTTAAATCGCTTACAAAATCTAAATTATATATAAAGTCTTCTTTATACACATTCCAAGAACCTGCAAATGACCAAATAGGTAGGTATCTATATTTAGGATTTACTCCAAATAAGTTAGAGCCATCATATCTTAAACTTGTAAAAGCTGTATATTTTTTATCATACGTGTAAGAAGCTGTTCCGAAAAAAGAAGCATATGCATTTTCACTATATGTTTTTTGATAAAGATCAAACAATGAATTTGTTAATGAACGTTCATCTGTAATAGCGATAGAAGTTAAAGTATTGGAATTATAACCAAAACCTTTGGTATGAATTTGGGTTCTCTTATTGCTTCTAAATTCTGTACCCAACATAACATCTAATTCATGCACATCGTTAAATGAAGTGTTGTAATTCGCTGTCGTTTTCCAGTTGTATTGAAAGACATCTGCATTCCAATTCTGAATAATTCCGCCTTTAGGCATATAATACGAAGTACCTGTAGATGATGCATATTGAGATCTTAGTTCGTATTTACGGGTATAGTAACTTTCTTCACCACTATATTTTTCTGTCTTATCAAAATCTAATTGCAACCCTAATTGCGTATTAAAATGAATGTCTTCATTTAATTTATAACCTACATCAAAAATGGCTTTTAATGAACTCGATACTAACTCATAATTGGTGTTTTCTCTTTCTTCTAAAACATTATAATTTAGATTTAAATCCTCTCTTTCTACCAAATCTGGATCATAAACATAATTGCCATCTGCATCTTTTACTTTTAAATATGGATTGGCATTTCTTGAATAATTAGACGGATTTGTATACGCATCTGCACCAGTAATATAGGATGATGTTATCGTTTGACTACCAAATAACGCCACACCAACTTTTAATTTATCGTTTACATTAAAATTATCTTTTAACGTAATATTAAATCGTTTCTGACCTGTTCCTTTGGTTGCTCCTTTTTCATCAAAAATTCCTGTAGAAAAATAGTAATCATTATTCTCTGTTCCTCCAGAAATACTTACACCGTATTGTTGGTTTACTGCCATTTGATAAAGCTCGTCTCCCCAACTGGTATTGGTGTTTTTTAAATTATTGATTTCGTTTTGTGCTGCACTAGACAAACTAGCAAAATCATTATCTCTAAAATTATTATACTCGCCATAATTATTTAAAATTCTAGCAACACCGCCACTATTTTGTTGGTATTTTAAATCTGATCTACTTGCCAAGAGTAATTCAAAATCTATTTTTTGAGAAGAATTCATTAAATTCAACTTACTGAAATTTGGTTTTTGAATTACAAATACATTCGCATTTACATTGATACGCATTGCACCTTTTTTACCATTTTTACTGGTGATAACAATTACCCCATTTGCCGCTCTTGCTCCATAAATTGAAGTTGCAGAGGCATCTTTTAAAACAGTGATGCTTTCGATATCATCAGGATTTAAACCTGCTATAGGATACGATTGTAAGTTGTCTATATTGTCTTTGTCTCTAAAATCTTGAGGAATATCATTTCCGTCTAACGGAATACCATCTAATACCCATAAAGGGTCTGAAGAACCATTTAAAGTTGCAGCTCCTCTTATCGAAATTTTTGAAGGTGCACCTGGAGCACCACTTGTTGGTTGAATAACGACACCCGATAATTGACCAACTAACATTTGATCTACACTAGCAACTCCTGCCTGATTGATATCCTCCATTTCTATCTTCGCATAGGCAGAGGTCATTTTACGCTTTTCAATTTTTTGATACCCTGTTATGATAATCTCTCCTAAGCTTTCTGAACTTTCTTTTAAAGCTATATACAGCCTTGTTTCTACTTTAGAAACATCAATTTTTTCGGTTTCGTATCCCAGATAAGAAACTAAAATAAATTTGATGTCTGCTCCTATTTTTAATGAAAACTTTCCATCAAAATTAGTGGTAGTTCCTAACATTGCACCTTGAAGAATTCCTTCTGTATTGGTTTCGTTTCCTATAATTGCTGATGACACATAAACCGTTGCTCCTACTATTGGCATTTGTAATTCAGCATCAATTACTATTCCTTCTATTACTTTTTCTTGCTGTGCAATAAGCAAACTCGGAATAAAAATTAACAGGTATATTAATTTTCTCATGATTTAGTTTTTCAAGTTATATTCAATTCTAGCTATTAAGTCACTGTAATGGACTTCGGTAGCCCTATTTCCTCTATTTTCTTTTCTCTTTAAAAGCACTAATATTTTTTCTAATGCTGCTCTTTTATTAGTTCCTATATCTGCAACTCTTGGTAAGTATGAAAAATGTATGTTCTTAAAATTATTAGTGTCTTCTAAAATAGATTTTGCCTTTGTTTTCTCTAACAACTTATTTCTATCTACGGTTAGTACATCTACATAATTTTTTTGGGTAATGCGATCGAACATATCTAAAGACTTTCCTTTTTGAGTCTTTTTAAAAATCGCATCAAACAATCTATCGAATAAATATTCTTCTGAAAAAGTATCGTTTCCATCTTTTACCAATACTTTATTCTCTGTAATTCTCATCAATCTATCTGTTTTCACTAAAGCATAAATAGCGTTCGTTTGATAAATACGCAACATAGAAACTGGTGAGTAATAACGTTCTCCATCTGGGGCATCTCTAACAGCAAAAACTTTATTAATAATTTCTGGTATGAATAACCATTTTTGTGGCAAAACAGCATTCTTAATGATATAATCTAATGCTTCTTTTTGCATTTTTGCTGGCACAGGTTCAAAAGTATTTTTTCCATCACCATAAACGGTGTTGTTCACAAAAACCCCACCAATGTTTGCCATCACATGACCATTATAGGTTCCCCATTGATCGATGACTGCTTTGTATAATTTTGATGCTTTGTAATAATCCTGCCCCTCTTCCTTTGTCCAATCTAAAATATTAGGAAGTATTCTTTTTAAGTTTTTAAGTCCGTAATTACTTGCTTTTACAGCATTGTCTCCCAAATCTTCACTTTGTGATCTTGGATCAATCACAGTAACTTGTTGCGCTCCATAAAAATATAACGGATCATTTTCGTGTTTGCGAATCCATTCATTTAATACTAGAATCTCTTCACGAGCAGATGTATTCTCTAGCCATCTATACCCCCAATCAATTGCATATTTATCATACACACCTATTTTGGGAGTAATGTCTGTAACAGCATCTTCTGGTTGCGCTACGTAATTAAAACGTGCATAATCCATAATAGAAGGCGCTGTTCCGCCCATTTTTGATGTAAACGTTTGAGACCTTAAAGAATCTACAGGATAACTAAATGATGCCCCCATGTTATGTTTTAGCCCAAAAGTATGACCTACTTCATGTGAAGAGACAAAACGAATCGCTTCTCCCATATGTTGATTAGAAAAGGTATTGGCTCTTGCATTCACATCGATTGGCCCTGTTTGTACCCGAATCCAAGAATGTAAACCTTTCATTAAATTATGCCACCAAATAATATCTGATTCTAATATTTGCCCACTTCTAGGATCTACAACCGAAGGTCCCATCGCGTTTTGTTTTTCTGATGCAGCATAAGTAATCACAGAATATCGAACATCATCTGCGTCAAAATTTTTATCTTCTTCAGATGGAAACTTAACTGTTAATACATTTTTAAATCCCGCAGCTTCGAAAGCCACATTCCAATCATAAACACCTTGTTTTATATAAGAACGCCATTGTTTAGGAGTAGCAGGATCTAAATAATAAACTATTTGTTCTTTGGGTTCTACCAATTGTCCTTGTTTATATTTTTCGATATCTTCTTCTTTAGGTTCTAATCTCCACCTTGTAATCATTCCTCTAGATTCAACTTCTTGTTGTGAATCAGAAAAATAATCCATTGGTTTTGCAAAGTACCCGATGCGTTTGTCTGAAAAACGAGGTTTCATTACATCTGTTGGCAATAAAACAATGTTTGTAGTAACACCAATAGTTAAAGGTAAAGCAGGTCCTGCACCTTCTCTAACAGAAGTCGTTAACAAAGATTTAACGACAACGTTTTTAGGAAAAGATTTAATGGTTTCTAAAATAGACAAATTTGCTTTTACAGTTCCGCCTAAACCGATATTGTTTAATAGATCACTAAAGCTCTGCTCTTTACCGTTAAATATTTTATTCACTTTTATAAATACCGACGTAGAATCTGTGTTTTTTGCTTCAATTTTAAATTCTTCAATAATAGACTCCCCAAAATTATCATTTACAGATAGCGTAATGGCATCATTTTCTGGAGACTGTACTCTTGGATTCAACGTTTTAACCCAAACCTTGTTTAGAACAGTATCTTTATAAAACCTTACAAGCTTTGTTTCGAAGGTCATCCCTTTATTTAAACCATGCCCATTTAAGGCATAAGGAACACTAGACACTTTATTAACAATTAATAAATCTTTAGATAGCAACGAATCTGGAACTTCAAAATAATAATCTTCCTTTAGAGTATACACGTTAAATAATCCTTTTTTAACGTTCCCTTCTTTTAAAAAGTTCTGATACGTAAGTTTTTTATCGTCAGTAGGTTTTATAGAATCTTTTTCTACTTTATTTTCTTTCTTAGATGCTTCTTTTTTCCCTTGAGAAAAACCAGAAAAACTGATAATCATTAAAACAAAGACGTTTAAGAATTGAGAAAACAAATTATCTTTCAATGATGAATTTTTCATAAATGATATTATTAAGACATCAAATTACTATGAAATTAATAATTCAAAAAAACAAAATAGAGTCAACTTACTAAAAAAAGGAGTGAAACATCATTTTTAGGTAATGTATGGCAATACACATACAAATTCTCCACCTATAACTGCTGTTTTAAAGGTCGATATTTGATAATATTGGTATGTATTTCCTATATAATTCAATCCTATATGATGGTTATCTTTAGATTTACTCTTTCTAGGTTTAAAATTATTTTTAACCATAATAAAATCTTTATTGATAGAAATTTCAATAATTAAAGGGTTTTTTTTAGTTATTTCGTTATGCTTAATTGCATTTTCGACCAATGTCTCTAAAGATAAAAATGGAATTTTTTTAATTAAAATTATATCATCACAATTATTAACTATTGTTACATTTAGGCTTTTGTTAAATCTAATTTCTTGTAAAAAAACATATTGTTCTAAAAAGGCAATTTCTTTTTTTACAGAAGTTAAATTACCTTCTCTGTTATTTAAAAAGTATCTATAAATATCTACAAGTTTCAATACAAATTGCTGTGACAAATCTGGGTTTAAATCTATTAATACATGTAACGAGTTTAAGCTATTAAATAAAAAATGTGGATTAATTTTTTTCTTTAATTGATTTAATTGAAGAATAGCATTTTCTTTTTGATACTTTTCGTTGCTGTTTTTTAGGTGTTCCTTTTCTTTAACAACTTTTAAATTTTCTAAGTATTCTTTTTTCAACTGCATTCTAGAGGCCAACAAGAGTAACGAAAATATAGCAAAAGCTAAAAAACTAATCCATGAAAAATACCGTTGTACATTCTTTGTTGTTTCTTTCAAGTGAATATCTAAAGGGAAATTTACAATAACAATTAAAGGTGTATTTCCTATTTTAATAGTATCGAAATAACGTAAGACTTCTAAATCTAAAAACTCTGACATTGCTTTATCTTTTAAAGAGTTCATATTATCAGGCACGTAATATCCGTTAACTTTAAGTGAACTTTTCAAAATCTGTTCGATAGTAATTGTACTAAAATACGTTGTTATTTTTTTTCCTATATACTTTTTGTCAGGATGTAACATACAAACACCTTCTTTATTCGTAACTACCGTATAGCCAGCACCACCTTTATAGGTTTCAGAAAAGTAACTCCAAAATGCTATTAAATCAACATCATAACCTGTATAAACAGTTGTATTATTTGGTAGTTTTTTCGCATAAACCTTCCTATTAATTACCTTTCGATTGCTTGTAATAATAGTATCTATTAAAACCTCATTATCTGTAAAGGAAACACCTTTTAAAAAGGCCTTAATATCGCTACCATACAAAGCATCTTTTTTATTAAAAAAATATATTTCCTCAATATTATTAGATGGAATTATAGACACAAAACTATGATGAATACTTTGGTCTTCTTTAGCTAAATCTGCCGTAAACAGTAGTTTTTCCTTTAAAAATTTAAAAGAATTATTTTCTGAATTTTGAAGGATTTTTTGTGAATTTTTGAATGAGTTATTCAATTGATTAAACTCATATGCCACAATATTTTCTTTAGCCTTTAAATTTCCTTGAATAAGATCTAGGATCAAATCTTCTGTAACTGATGTGATTTTAAGGGCGATTAAAGAATTACCTATAAAAAAAGCAGCTATCAACAGCATACTTATATACAAATATTGCTGGTGTTTTCTTAATCGAGTCCAAAATTTAGATAACTGCATATTAATTATTTAACCATTCTTTAAAATTACGTACATTTTTAGAGCTAATTAAAATAAAAGCCTCGCCATTAGAAGAGGGTTCTAGTTCTATTTTTAATCTATTCTGACTGTATTTTACAATCGTTTTTATAGCACTATGTCTTACTATGAATTTTCTGTTTATTTTAAAAAAATCTTTTTTTGATAATTTTAAATCTAAATTCAATACAGTATCATCATACAAATAACTATCTCCTTTTGTAGTAAATAAAAAAAGCGACTTATTTTCTGCCATGAAATATGCAATTTCACTAACGCTTATAGAAATTAATTTTTGCCCTCTAGAAACTAAAAACCGTTCTTGTTCTGTTTTACTCTCAGTAGAACTCTTTAAATGAGACAATAAGTTTTCTAAATCACTATAATCATTAACTGGAGTTGCTGTGTAATTAATGTATTTTTCGAGAGCCTTATTTAATTTATTTTTATCATACGGTTTTAATAAATAATCGATAGCAAAAAACTGAAAAGACTGCATTGCATACTGGTCAAATGCTGTTGTGAAAATTATAGGAGTATTAACTTTTAAGTCTTCAAATATTTCAAAACTCTCTCCATCACCTAAATGAATATCACTTAAAATTAAATCGCAACTATTCTCTTTAAACCACTCTATAGATTCTGCTACACTTTCTAGTCGTTTTTTTATATATATTGGATAATCACTTTTTCTCAATAATTTTTCTAACGATTCAGCTGCTAAATCTTCATCTTCAATAATAACAATATCCATTCTAAACTGTGTTTTTGGGTGGTTTTAAAATCGAGGCAACTTACTCAATATTATGTATTTTTTATGTATTCTTTAGTAAATAAGTTAGAGGTCTAGAAAAAATTAATAACAGAGGCAGTGAAAGCGCTTATTACCGCTTGAGTGCAGCCTTTAATAAAATAAGATTATCCGAAGTTTTTATTGTTGTATTAAATAAAACCGCCTATTCCACTACCTTAAAATTAACAAAATACCTCAATTCAATAACTTAACGCAACAAATCTAAAATTATAGTAAAAAAACATTTATGACATTATACGGGTTTAATCTTTTAGACATAAACAATGACTTATCTCAAAAGGAACTTAACGAAATGCTTAAAGAGTTTGAATTAGATTATCTTTATTCAGAATCCAATTAGTTTATCTACAACTGAAAATTATATATGAAAAACTTTAGTTTTGCTTTAATATCTAGGGGTTACTTTTAAAATTAGAGATTAACAGGTTAGAGGTATTTTGATTATTGAAAAAAATAATATTTTAATTAGTCACTTTTAGTGGGTACAATTGTAAATGAATATTTATAGGTTTTATTCGCCTTAATTGTATATTCTTTATGTACGAATCTTCCCCATGAAGTATCGCCTCCAACGCCCATTTGTTTATAATCGATATTCCATTGAACTGTACTTCCAATTTTAATATCTGCGCCATGTTTCTTGGTTACGGGAATTAAACCAGAAGCAGATTTACCAGCATCATTAGAATTGAAATCAACTTCTTTCATGTCAAATGGCCAAACACTTGTATTAAATAAATGCTGACTTGTAGCTTTTAAATTAATGTCTTTTGAAGCTATTTGCATCCAACGAACATCTGTTTTATTTCCTGTTTCTTGTGGACGAGGATAAGCATGGAATTGCTCTTCAATTTCAGCAGAGTAAATGCCAGTTTTTTGACCAGTCTTTCTGTCCCAATAACTTTCTTCTGGACCTTTTCCATACCAAGATATGTTTGAGAAGTCTTTATTAAGAGTAAGAAACATTCCTAATCTTGGAATATTTGGTAGCTCTTTTTGATTGGCTTTAAAAGAGTAATCTACTGTTAAAGCCCCATAATTATGTATTGTGAAATACACAATTATGGTTGCTTCATCTTTAGGTAAATGATAGGAAACAGCATATGAAACTTCCTTGTTGTTCCGAATAGGTTTTTTTATCAACTTCGCGATGTAATTGTAACTCGCATCTTGCCAATTTTTAGCCCATTTATCCATTCCATTTCCTAAATCATTATCTGTCGGGGGACGCCAAAAGTTTGGTTTAATTGGATGATTTGTAATTTCTTTACCTTCAAAGGCCCAAGAAATAATTTCTCCCGAGGTTGAGTTTATTTTTAAAAAAGTTAAATTGTTTGAAACCTGAATTTCATTTTTAGCGTTTTTTATATTTAAAATAGTTACTTTCCTTGCAAGTGTTGGAGCACCAGTAATTCCTTTATTAAGAATAAATTGATCCCAAGCAACTTCATGTCCTTTTGGAATCATATTAGTTGCTATTTTTTGAATAAGATTAGTTTCTAAAATAACCTCATTTTCTGGAATAAATATATTTGGAATTTCAGAAAAATACATTTGTACTTTTGATTGTGGTTTAATATTTAAGGCTACATTTTTAACCAAAATATTTTCCTTTCCATCTACTAAAATTTTTAATTGTAATGTTTTATTAGACAAGTCTGCAAAGAGATTTTTATTTTCTATTTCTATAACCCCATCTCCTAAGTAGTTGAATTGAACTGGTTCATAGACTTTTTTTACTTCCGATAAATGTGGGTGAGGTTTTCTATACGGGTCTACCAAACCATTATTTAAAAAATTTCCATCAGTTGGTAAATCTGGGTGGTAATCGTGTCCGTAAGCTAAGTATGGTTTTCCATTTTTGTCTTTATATTCTAAGCTTTGGTCTACCCAATCCCAAATAAAACCACCTTGTAAATTGTCGTATTTTTCGATGATATTCCAATAATCTTGTAAATTCCCAACAGAATTTCCCATTGCGTGTGCATACTCAATCATAATAGATGGTTTCTCTGAATTTGATTTTCCATGTTTTATTAAATACTCAGGTTTTGGGTACATTGGGCAATACAAATCTGTATAATTATCCTTTCCTGCAGGCTCATATTGTACTATTCTATTGTTATCTTGTGCTTTCAACCACTTATAAGTGGTTTTAAAAATAGCGCCTTTACCCGCCTCATTTCCTAAAGACCAAGAATATATTGAAGCATGATTTCTGTCTCTATAATACATTCTTTTTGTACGCATTAAGTGCGCAGGCAACCAACTCATTTCATTTCCTATTTGAGTTTTCTCATCAATTGCCAAAGGATGACTTTCTATATTTGCTTCATCCACGACATATAATCCATAGCTATCGCATAAATCTAACCAATAAGGGTCATTGGGGTAATGAGAGGAGCGAACAGCATTAATGTTGTGTTGTTTCATCAATTTAATATCTTTTTCCATAGATGCCTTAGAGACTACATGACCAGTAAATGGATCTGTTTCGTGCCTGTTTACACCTTTTATATAAATTGGTTTTCCGTTAATTAATACTTGGGCATCTTTAATTTCTATACGTTTAAAACCTACCTTTTTATTTATAAACTGATTGTCACCTAAAGAAACATATAAATTATATAAGTTAGGAGTTTCTGCAGACCAAGATTTTATATTCTTAATGTTTTTATCAATTTTGAAGTCTAGTGTAGAATTTGCAGAAACTATAACCGTTTTTGCTTCTTTAAATTCATCATTTAAAGAAATTATAATTTCTTTTGTAACTTCTTTACCTGTATCATTTGTAATTGAAAAAGTACCATTAAAAATTCCGTTTTTATAAGTGGTATCTAACGTTGTTTTTGCATGATAATCTGAAAGATACACTTTAGGTCTAGTGTATAAGTACACTTCACGTTCAATTCCGCTCATTCGTAACATGTCCTGACTTTCTAAATAACTTGCGTCAGACCATCTAAATAATTGTAAAGAGATTAAGTTTTTTCCTTCTTTTAATTGTTTTGAAATATTAAATTCTGCTGGCGTTTTACTTCCTTGTGAATAGCCAGTGTACTTGCCATTAACATAAACATACATTGCGGATTTTGCACCAGCGAAATGAAGGATAACATCTTCGGACAAGAATTCTTTATCTAAAGTAATTTCTTTTCTATAAGTTCCCACAGGATTGTAATCTTTTGGTGCATTTGGCCATTTTGTTTTAAACGGGTAACGTTCATCTAAATAAATTGGATGACCATATCCTTCTACTTCCCAATTTGCAGGAACCGGAATTGTTTTCCAATCAGTATCATCAAATGTTGTATTTTGAAAAGTTGTTGGACGTTTTTTAGGATTTTTCACCCAATTGAACTTCCAATCTCCATTCAAACTTAAAAAACGTTTTGAACTTTCTTTTGAGTTAATTTCCGCATTTTCAAAAGTGAAATATGTAGCTCTAGGTGCTAACTTATTTTCTTCAAATATTTGATGATTAAAATGATTTTTTTGAGCTGATACAGCATCTAACCGTTTTTTATTACAGCTAGAAATAAGGCAAAATAATAGGGCGTATAATAATTTCAATTTCATATTATTTATTTTGTAGTTTCATAAAATCTTCCTTCAATATTTTCTTCAGATAAAATAGTACTTCTTTTGCATTTTCTCTTGTAAATACAATTGGAGGTTTAATTTTTAACACGTTGTGATCTGGACCATCTGTACTCATCAAAATACCTTGATCTTTCATCCTATTTGCTAAGTAGTCAGTTTGTGCAGCTAACGGATTTAATTCAGAATCGACCAATTCAATTCCGAGAAATAATCCTTGTCCGCGGACCTCTCCAATGATTGGAAACTCTTTTGAAAGTATATTCAATTCTGATTTTAAAAACTCACCAACTTCCAATGCATTTTCTTGCAGTTTTTCTCGTTTCACTGTTCGTAAAACTTCTGAAGCAATAGCGCAAGAAACGGGGTTTCCTCCAAATGTATTAAAGTACTCCATTCCGTTTGCAAATGCATCAGCAACTTTTTGTGTGCAAGCTACTGCGGCAATTGGATGGCCATTTCCCAAGGGTTTTCCAATGCTAACGATATCGGGAATTACAGCATGTAACTGGAAGCCCCAAAACGTTTTCCCCATTCTTCCACAACCAGTTTGTACTTCATCAGAAATACAAATTCCGCCAGCACTTCTTACCAATTGATATGCTTGTGATAAAAACCCTTCAGGCAATTCAACTTGTCCTCCGCAGCTAATAATTGGTTCAATAATAAATCCACCAACATTCCTTCCTTTTTGCTGAATGTTATCAATACATTTTTCTACTTCTTCTGCATATTTTGAGGCAGCATCTTCATCCCTATATTTTCCTCTAAATGTATCTGGTAAAGGAAATATTTGGGTATGTTCTGGTGCTCCATTTCCACCTTTTCCATCAAACTTATATGAAGAAATATCAACACACATATTGGTGTTCCCATGATAACCTACTTCGCTCGCGATTATGTCTTTTTCTCCAGTAACGGCTTTTACCATGCGTATTGCTAATTCGTTGGCTTCACTTCCTGAGTTTACAAAATGCAATAAGTTTAATTCTGGAGGCAAGGTTTCAATCAACTCTTTGGCTAATTCGTTAATATTTTCATGTAAATACCTAGAATTGGTATTGATCAATGCCATCTGATTTTGACCAGCCTTTACCACATTGTAATTCTCATGACCAACATGCGAAACATTGTTTACCGTGTCTAAATATTTTCTTCCAAACGCATCCATTAAGTATTGTCCTGCTCCACGAACCATTTTTATGGGTGTTTTGTACTGTAGACTTAAACTCTTGCCTAAATGTTGTTTTCTATAGTTGATGATTTCATCATTTGTAAGCGAATTATTTTCTAATAAAGCTTCTGATTTAAAAAGTAAGTTTGGATCTGGACAAACACTTTTCCAGACGTCAATCTGACTTAAATATGCAACTCCAGGATAATCAACATTATAATCGAATAATGATAGCAGTACTTGAAAGTGTAAATGTGGCGCCCAATTTCCGTTTTCAGGATAATTTGCCAATTCAGCAATTTTTTCTCCCTTTAAAATCTTGTCGCCAATTGTATGTTTTAAAGTACTTTCTGCCGTGTTATGCCCATATAAAGTATAGAACTCAAAATCAGTTGTTCTGTGTTTTAAAACAACCAACCCACCATATTCTTTATCTCCAGCATCATTCACAGCAATCACGACTTCACTATCAAACAATGCGTGAACAGGTGTTGATTCTGGTAGCCAATAATCAATTCCCAAATGAATACTTCTGCTTTCTTTTCCGTTATTTCCAACAGTATCATAAGCGGTAGAAGTATATAAAGCTCTAGGTTCTAAATAGCCTCCCGCTATAATTTTAGTTGGAACTTCTTTCTGTAATTGATCAATTTTAAATTGAAATACATCTAAATTATTAAACTCTTGCTGATGACCAGGAAATATGCTTGATACACTTAAGTCTAAATGATGAATTTCAGTGCTATTAATCGTTGGAAAAAGATCAGATAACAAAAAGTTGTTGCTCTCAGCCCAAGTATTGAATTTTTCTTTATTTGGATGTGAGTTAAATCCGCAGGCAACTCTAAACGTATATTCTGCAAAATCTGGATGTACTTGCTTCCATTTCTTAAGAAGCTCCCAAGCTGGCTTTGCGCTAATTTGAAGATACGCATTATCAGGTTCTTTCTTTTGGTTGATAATTGAGGCGGTGTATGAAATAACCAATCGCATAGCAATGGCATTGTATAAATGTTTCAATTCTTTTTCTTCAAGAGGAAATGAAGTGTGATACCCTGAAATAATTGGGATGGCTGCATTAAGAGGGTCGCTATGTTCCATAATAGCATAAGAACAACTAATGGCAACATCGTTTATTATTTGTGAATATATGGCGTCTCCAAAATCGATGATGGATTTTACTTTTGGATTCATAAGGTCTGCTGTGACAATAATGTTATTGTCATTTGCATCATTATGAATAATTGATTTTCGCAATTTGCTATAAGAAATTAAATGCGCTTCAAAGAGATTTTGAAAGTAGCTAATAACTTCTTGTTCTTCGGAGTTTAATAAGTGAAGATGGTCTTTAGTCCATAATGATTGCGCTGTGTCCCATTCAAATACTCCATGTGCCTGAGGATGATCAAAACCTTGTAAAGCTTTCGTTAATAGGCCACATTGTTCTCCTAAGCTAAATTGTAAACTGTCTAATCGAGGATTTACTTGACTCCAAATTCTACCTGAAACCCAGCTTAGCAGTCTTATATTTTGTTTGTTTTTGTTCTCGTCAAAAATCTCAGAAGTGTAATTACCTCCTTTATCAGAAATTATTTTTGGTAAAATGATTTGATCAGTATTTTTTTCAAGATATAGCAATATATCTTGCAGAAATAATATGAAGTTTTCATCTGCATCTTCACGAGAAATTTTAAGGACATAACAATTTTCGTTGTCTACTTTTATTCTGAAATTATAATCTGTATAACCAGGGAGTTTAAAAGCTTTCCCTTTTATGTTATATAGTTTAAATAGAATTTTCTCTGCTTTTTCTGGCGTTATTTTTATTTGCTTTTTCTCCATTAATCTTTTTGTAATAACATAATTATATGTGCTGCGCTCCAACTGAAATTTTCTGCATTCAATCCTTCTCCTGTTAATGGGTGGTAGTTTTCTCTAATAGATTTCCCTTTCCCTAAAACACCTTCGGCTCCTTTTAAAATTTGAATGGTTGCTTTGTCTGCATCTTTATGAAATCCATAATTACGTAAACTTTTTACACCAAAATACGCTTGGTCTAACCAATTTGGTCCACGCCAATACCCGTTTAAAGGATTAAATTTTTCGTGAGCTGCACTCATTGTTTGAAATGGAACTTTTGTATAGAATTTGGTAGGATTCATCATTTTATTTTTTACTGCTTCCGCCTGTTCTTGGGCTGCAGCATTTGCCCAAAGTGCTATCCAACCCTCACTACCTTCTCCTTTAATAAAAGTTTTTCCATCTAAAGAGGTGTCGTAAAACCAACCATCATTCACATCATAAAACTGTGTTTGAATTTTAACTTTTAAAATATCAGCTTCTTTTGTTAATTTTTCAGCATCTTCATTTTTTTCTAAAACAGTAGCTAGTTTTGCTAGAAATAATTTTTCTGCATACAGATACGCATTTAAATCTACAGATTCTTGATCTAAAGAATATGCACCTTCGCTATTTTTTAAAATTTTAGAATCGTCAAAACGAATGGCATTGTCCATTCCACTTTCCCATTTTGCTGCAATTAAACTACCGTCTGTAGAACCATATTCACATAAACCATCTTTGTCATGGTCTCTTTTATTATACCAAAATTCATGATATAGTTTTAATTTAGGATACATATATTTTACGAACTCAATATCTGTATCTTTTTCATAAATTTTTGCAACCGCCCAAACAGATAAAGGTGGCTTGGTGTCTCTGTAATTGTGTTTTTCAATTAAAGTGTCTCTGTATACACAATCTACAACAAAACCGTCTTTATTTTGAAACTCAAACATTAATTTCATTTGTTTCTTTGCTAAATCTGTATTGTAAAAAGACAACCCAACCGCATGTTTCCAAGAATCCCAAGACCAAAAACCGTTAAACCATTTATAATGATAACTAGGAAACAAGCCATCTTGTTTTACTTCACCAGCAGCTATTCTCCAGTTGTTTTGTAAAGTTAAATGTGCTTTTGTTAAAACTTCAGCATAAATATCTTCAGAAAATTGTTCTTTTCTGTTTTCAATTAACGATTCTAATTCTTTGTTTTTTTCTGTTTTTCGTTTTTCTAGTCTAGCTTGAAAATTTGAATCTTGAAGCGACTTTAACTCATCAGTCCACGAATACTCCTTAAAAATAAAAGTTTGTGAAATGGTGAATTCAGTTGTTTCGTTTGGTTTTAATAGAATTGAAACTTTATTAGATTTGTAAGTACTGTCTGTAGATTTTAGTTGAACCTCTTCAGGAAAAATAATATGACCAACAGCATCTGTTTTAGAAGATGCAATAGTTAATTGATTCTTATTTGTTGAAAACGACAATCCATCAGCCATTAAAAGTTCGTTTTCAAAATGATAATTTATATTTTGGTTAGATTTACTATTATTTTTTAAGGTTGATTTAATGATTGCTGTATGACCAGAAGAAAAAACCAATTCTTGTTTTAATTCTAAATTATCAGATAAAAAAGTTTGTTCTAAATGACTATTATAACTATTTGTACTGCGATTTTTCCATTTATTATCTTCAATCACTAAATTAGTTAATGAAGAACTACTCCAAATTCCGTTTTGTTGGGTCATTAAAAAAGGACCAGAAAAACCTGTTATTGCAGAAATAGAGTCAGAAAAACTATAACCAAACCAAGCACCTTGATCTGAAAACATTAATCCAGATTTATCAAATTTGTTTTTAGGGGTAATCTGATAATTTAAAATGTTCTTACTAAAATTTAAATAATCTTTCTGTTGTGTTTTGTTTGATTTGGTACAGCAGAAGAAAAATACTAATAAAAACAAAGCGATATACGTAGAGAGTTTATTTATCATTTTTGCAAGATATTTTATTTTGAATGATTACAATTAATTTTAAGGAAAACTCAAAAAATTGAATTTTAATATTTTATTATAAAAGCAAATTTCGATTTTATTTATCAAAATTGGATAAAATTAACCTTTACACTACCTTACAGTTTATGTGAAATTGTATTTATTTTATTATGTTTGGATAATAGAAATATATTGATGTTTTTTTTAATAGATAGTAAGAAAGAATTAAATTTTAGATATGAAAAAATTGTTTTTAATACTCCTCTTAATAAGTTGTAGCGCGTATTCTCAAAAAAACATCTGGGATGAAAACCCTTATGATTCGCAATTGGAATTAGATAGCTTATTAACTGTTCTTCCAGAAGCGATAAAGGAAGAAAGGATTCCTCTATTAAACAGAATTGCTGAGATTTACTGGATAGTAAACCCAGATAGAACAATAGAGTATGCAACAGAAGCCTTACAACTGTCTTTAGAGTTTGGTGATAAAAACCAAGAAGGATATGCGCTGATTAACTTGTGTCAAGGATACTTGTTTAATAATATTTATGATAAAGCACTAAAGCTTGGGTTGCAATCACTAGAAGTGAGAAAAGAGATTGGAGATGACTATGATTTAGCATTTACATATCGAACTTTAGGGTGGCTTTATTATGATGTAGGCTATTATAATAAGGCGTTAGAATACCATGTTAAAACGCTTAAGATTCACGAAAAGATAATGGATGTTCAGCGTATTGCTTATAGTTACAATAGTATAGGACTCATTCACGATAAGAAAGAAGATTATTATTTAGCCTTGTCTTTTTTTAAGAAATCTTTATTATTAAAAAAAGAGCTTAATAATAAAGGTAGAATTGCAGAAACTATGAAAAATATAGGAGTTTGTTATTCTAAAATAAATGAGCTTGAGTTGTCTAGAGAGTTCTTAGAATCTTCTTTAAAAATTTCAGAAGATATTAATGATAATCAAATTAAAGTTGAAGTTTTAAATGAACTAGCTAAAGTTTATTTAAAACTTGGTGATTTTAATAAATGTGCCCAATTTTTAACAAAATCTCGACTAATCATAATGGAGTTTGTTGAAAATAAAGAATGGATTATTGATAATGATAAAGAATGGTATAACTATTATTCAGCAATAGGAGATTATAAAAAAGCATTGAGAAGTTACAAGAAATATGAAATAGGGAAGGCTGCAATATTTTCGAATAATAAAAGTGAAAAATTGACAGAAATGCGAATTCTGTATGAAGCAGAGCGAAGTGAATCTGAAATAAAGCTCTTGCAGCAACAACGAAATTTAGAGGTTCAAAAAAAGAAGTACTTATTATATGGTTTTGTATTATTAATGGTAATAGGGGTTCTCATTGTTTTATCTCTAAGAAATAATATTAAAAAGAAGAAAGCTATTTATACGCAAAGTTCTAAGCTTTCTAAAGAGAAGTTGAAAACACAATTTCTTTTAAGAGAAAACCTTGAGCATAAATTAGATTTTAGAATGAAAGAGCTAACAAGTTTGGCATTGTTTATCTCACAAAGGTCGTCTATATATAAAGATCTTACTACATCGTTTAAAAGTTTAAATTTCACAAGTGTAGATCAGTTAAAAAAAGATATTAATTCACTTATAAAAGAGTATTCATTTAAATTTGATTTTAATGAAGATATACAGAAATTTCATACAAATGTAGAAACTCTTCAAAGTGATTTCTTATTTAAAATTAAAGAGAAATATCCAAAACTTACAGAGAAGGAAATACAATTATCTGTTCAGGTAAAACTTAAACTTAGCTCTAAAGAAATTGCAAATCTTAATAATATTTCTTTAAACTCTGTAGAGATTGGTAGACATCGTTTGAGGAAAAAATTAAATTTAGAAAAAAAAGAAAACCTATCGGAGTTTTTACAGAAAATCTAAATTGTTAGGTAAAACAGCCTTTATACCTCAGTTTTTATTGCTTTGTAAAGGTTAAGTAAAGGTTTTTTTTGGGGGGGGTGTTGTTAATTTTATAATATTTGTATCATAAAATAATTCAATTATGAAGCAAATACAAATTAACTTTAATTACTTATTTCGAGCAAAGCATGCAATGTTGCTTGCGTTTATTTTTTTAGGAATGTTTAATACTTTCGGACAAACCATAATTGTAAAAGGAACAGTCTCCGACAAAAGCAATAATCCAATTCCAGGAGTTGCAATTACATCGAAAGGAAATGCTACAAAAGGAACAGAAACTGATTTTAATGGAAACTTTTCTATTAAAAACGTAAAATCAGGAACAAGTTTAGTTTTTAGTTATTTAGGTTATAAAAGCAAAGAAGTTGTTATAGATAATCAAACAGTTATTAATGTTGTTTTAGAAGAAGACAGCCAAAGTTTAGATGAAATTGTAGTTGTTGGTTATGGTACGCAAAAGAAAAGCGATGTTACCGGTGCTGTCGGGCAAGTGAAAACGAAAGAACTAAATAAAATAGCTGTATCTAATCCTGCTGAGGCTTTACAGGGTAGAGTTGCTGGGGTAACAGTAGTAAAGTCTTCTGGTTCACCAGGTTCTGGTGTAGATATTAAAATTAGAGGTGTAGGTACAAATGGAAGTAACCAGCCATTATACATCGTAGATGGTGTACAGGCTAGCTCGTACTTTATAGATCCGAATAACATTGAATCTATAGAGATTTTAAAAGATGTTTCATCTGCCGCAATTTATGGTACAAGGGCAGCTAATGGAGTTGTAATCATTACTACCAAAAAAGGTAAATTAGGTGCGCCTCGTGTAGAATTTGATTCTTATGTTAGTTTTAACACCATAAGAAAATCATACAGTTTACTTGATGCGGAAGGGTATAAAGGTGTTCATAAACAAATGTTTGAGAATGCAGGAACTGCTTTACCATCGTTTTTAACTGCTCCAAGTGCAGCAAATACAAATTGGTTAGATCAAATTTTGAATGATGCCGTTCAAACAAACTATAGTATTCGAGTAAGTGGAGCGTCAGACAATGTAAACTATAGTTTAGCTGCAAATAAAGTTTCTGAAGAAGGTATTGTGCTGGGGTCAGATTTTGGTAAAAAATCATTGAATCTAAACTTAGGTTTTACTAAAGGTAAGTTTTCTTTAAATGGAGGTGTAACTTATGCTGAAACGAATAGAGAAGGATATAAATTTTCTTTAAGAGATGCGTATCATATTTCTCCCTTAATTCCAATTTATGATACAAATAATGCAAGTGGTTACGGGTATGCTACAGATGCATCGATACCAGATCAAGCAAACCCTCTAGCCATAAATAATTTTGTAGAAAGAACTACAAAATTGCAATACAACTTATTTAATGTATCAATGGGCTACGAGCTTTTAGATGGTTTAAACGCTAAGTTAAACGTATCTCAGGCAACTACTAATAATTACTCTTTCGGTTTTTCAAAACGTTTTCAAGCACAGAGAATTATAGAAAGCACACATGAGTTTGGTCAAGTAACAGAGTATAATTCTCAATTTAAAAGAACGCAAACAGAAGCTTTGTTAACATATAAGAAAGAAATTGGAGATCATGCTTTTGACATCTTGTTAGGGTCTTCTAAAATTTACGAACCTTTCAGAGAAACAAATGCTGTAGCAGATGGGTATAAAACTGTAGAAGGAAACCAAGTATTAGCAGATTTAATTGATCCTAATTTTAAAACTATAAATGCATTCGGAGACGGAACAAGAACTTCTTCAGGAACAAATGCAGAATATGCCTTGGCATCACAATTTGCAAGAGTAAATTATTCTTTTAAAGACAGATATTTATTTCAAGCAAGTGTTCGTAGAGATGGTAGTTCTAAATTTGGTGCAAATAAAAGATACGGAACTTTTCCTGCATTTGCTTTAGGTTGGAAATTAACAGAAGAAGGTTTTATGAAAGATCAAGATATTTTTAGTTCTTTGAAATTGCGTTTTTCATGGGGACAAGCAGGTAACGATTCGAGTTTAAATTACTATGGCTACTCTCCATTAATAGAAGTAGGTAAAGATTATAATAATGGAGGTTATGTTTTTGGAGGTACACCAACAAGAGGTGCTATTTCTAGAGATTTAAACAACCCTAACTTAAGATGGGAAACAAATACTTCATCCAATTTAGGAATAGATTTTACATTATTAGATAGAAGGTTAAGTGGTTCTGCAAATTATTACTCTAGTCTTACTTCAGATTTATTATTTAGAAGACAAGTATCACCTTCAGCTGGTATTAATAATCCAATAGTAAATATTGGAAAGTTTAGAAATAGCGGAATAGAATTAGAGTTAGGGTATTCAGATTCTGTAAATGAATTAAAATATGAGGTAAACGCAGCATTTTCAACTACAAAAAATGAAGTAACAAGTTTATCAAATGCAGACCAAGAAGTTTCTGGAGTCGGTTTAAAATATGGTTCAGATCATTATGTAAATAGTACTAGAATTGGTTATGAAGCTGGTGCTTTCTTTTTAACAGAAGCAGCTGGTATTTTTCAAAGTCAAGCAGAAATTACAACACATGACCCTACAGGAACTCTACAACCAGGGGCAAAACCAGGAGATATTCGTTTTGTAGATCAAAACAACGATGGTACCTTAGATTCAGATGATTTAATTTATGCAGGTACAGGTTTGCCAAAATATGAATACAGCTTAAATTTTAATTTTGAATATAAAGGATTTGATACTACTGTGTTTTTACAAGGAGTTGGAGGTAATGAAATTTATGATGGTAATGCTTTTGAAATGCAAGGAATCGATGCTCCAAGAAACTTTACTTCTAATGTTTTAAATGCTTGGACACCTACTAATACAGACACAAATATTCCAAGAGCTGTTTTGGGAGATCCAAATCAGAATAATAGAGCTTCTACACGTTTTTTACATGATGGAGGGTATTTAAGAGTAAAAACAATTCAATTAGGATACACTTTATCTGATGAAGTTTTAGAAAAACTAAAGGTCGATAATTTAAGAGTCTATGTAACAGGGCAAAATCTGTTTACTGCAACAAATTATAATGGGCTTGATCCTGAAGTTGGAGGAAGTGTATTAAGTCAAGGAATTGATAGAACATTATATCCAAAATACAAATCTGTAATTGTAGGATTACAACTTAAATTTTAAAATCTTTTAAAGATGAAAAACATACTTAAATATATAGCAATCATTTTAATAGCATTAAACATCGTTTCTTGTGATGAAGATGATTTTTTAACAAGAGAATCAACAGATCAATTATCATCTAATTTATTTTGGCGAGACGCTGAAGATGCAAAAGCAGCCTTAACAACTGCATACTCAGAATTAGAAGCAAGACAAAATTTTTGGGATGGATGGCAAGAAGGACGCTCAGTAGTCGAGTGGTATCGTTCAGATTATATGCTACCAGGAGTAGATGGAAATAATTATGCACATTGGATGTCTATCTTTAACGGAACATATACAGACGGCCATACGTTTGTAAATCTGTTATGGGAATTAAATTACAGAGGTTTAAATTATGCAAACCAAGTAATTACAAATGTAGCCTTAATGGATGGAGCAACTATTACAGAAACTGAAAGAAAACACTTTATAGCAGAGGCAACTTTTTTAAGAGCGTACTACCATTTTAAATTATTAACACTTTATGAGCAAATTGTTGTAAGAAAAGGTGTTGTTGAAGAAGCTAGTTTAGATAAAGCTTTGTCTACAAGAGTAGAAACATGGGCAGTTATTCTTCAAGATTTTAAAGACGCAGCGGCTAATTTGCCAGTTTCTTACGGATCTTCTGATATTGGTAGAGCGACTAAAGGAGCAGCATTAGCTTATTTAGGGAAAGCTTATTTACATAAAGCAGGAGATGTTGAATCTTCAGAGTCTGATGATTATAAGAATGCTGCAGATGCATTAGATGCAGTAATGAAATTAACTGCATATAGTTTAGAAGGAAATTACGGAAGCATGTTTGATGGAACGAATCAAAATTCATCAGAATCTATTTTCGAAATACAAATTAATTCGCCGTCTGCAGATGCTTATAATAGAACTAATTTACATAAATTTATTGCAGACCCAATGTATGGTGGTTGGGGAGGTCTTGAAGCTACTCAGGGTTTATTAGCGGAAATGCAATCAGAAGGGAAAATATCTACAAATGGTGGTTATGATGAAAGGTTATACGCATCTTTATATTACAAGGGAGATTATTATAATGACAACCCAAATATGCAAGGTTATACTTGGGACTTTTTATCAAACCAGCAGTACGGGAGTGCAGATGCAGTAGACACTAAAGTTTTTCTTAGAAAGTTTATACCTAAAAGTACTTGGGGTATTTATAATGACGACTTAAATGTGCCGTTAATGCGTTATGCAGATGTGCTGTTAATGAGAGCAGAAGCTTTAAATGAAAACACTAATACTGCAGAAGCAATTACACTAATTAACCTAGTAAGAACTTCACATGGTAAAATGCCAGCAATTACTGCGGTGTCAAAAGCAGATGTAATAACTCAAATTATTCATGAAAGAACGATGGAGTTTCAATTAGAATCTTCAAGGTTTTTCGATTTACGTAGATGGGGAATATTAGATGCAGCTATGAATTCTGCGGGAAGATCACTTGATTCAGCAAATCATGCGTATTTACCAGTTCCATTAACAGAGGTAATGAACAATTCTGAAGTTAACTAAAAGAATATTATTTTTTCTTCTATTAATATTTTTATTTGAATGTAGAAAAGGGCTTTCAATTATGATTGCCCTTTTTTTACTGAGTTATTTAAAGTGACTTTTAGATTAAGCTAAATTCATTTTCATTAAGTCGATTTTAATTGATATTAATTTTAAGATGCAACGCTCTAAGTTGTTGCTTAATATAAATTACACTATTTTATTAATGGATGAAAATATTCCCTTGATATATAGATGTAGAAATAAAATTTATTTGCTTGAATGAGAAGATGTTTAAGTAAAAAAAAAGATTTAAGAATCAAAAATTATAAAATGAAAAAAGTTTTAATATTGGGAGCAGGAATGGTTGTTAAACCAATAGCACATTATTTGTTAAATAATAATATTGAAGTTACTATTGCAAGTCGCACAAAAGAGAAAGCTGAGAAAGTTTTAGAGGGGTATTCAAATGGTAAAGCAATTCGTTGGACTGTTGATGAATTAGATCAATTAAATGATCTCATAAAAAAGCATGATTTAACGGTTAGTTTATTACCATACAAGCATCATGTAACCGTAGCTGAAAAATGTATTCAACTAAAAAAAAATATGTTAACAACATCGTATGTTTCAGAGGAAATGAAGGCATTGAATGAGCAAGCAAAGGCAGCTAATGTTATTATTATAAATGAAATTGGTGTAGATCCAGGTTTTGATCACATGACGGCAATGGAAATTATTGATAGAGTTCATGATGAGGGAGGAAAAGTAGATGAGTTTTATTCATTGTGCGGGGCTTTATGTGCTCCAGAGGCATCTAATAATCCTTTTCGTTATAAATTTTCTTGGTCACCAAAAGGAGTTGTAATGGCAAGTAATAATGACGCTACTTACCTTAAAAACAAAGAAGTAATTGAAGTGCCAACAGAGAACTTATTTAAAAATCTTCTAAAAATTGACTTCCCAGAAGTAGAGGCAATGGAGGTGTATCCGAATAGAAATTCATTACCATACATAGATATTTATAATATTCCTGAAGTAAAAACAATGTATAGAGGAACCTTTAGATATAATGGTTGGTGCGATTCTTTAGATTTATTAAAAAATTTAAAGTTAACAGCGTATGACATTATAAAGGTAAAAGGAAAATCAGTAGCAAAAATTGTGGCTGAAATAAATAATCTAGATGTTAATAATTTAAAAGAGGAAATAAAAAATAAATTCAATATTAATGATAATCATTCAGGGTTAAAAGCTATTGAATGGCTGGGGGTATTAGATTCAAATAGAATTATAACCCAAGAAAATAGTTCTACATTTGATATTATTTCTGATTTAATGATAGAAAAAATGACAATGGACGCGTCGGAAAGGGATATGGTAATTATGCAGCATATTTTTAATATATCGAAGAAAAATGGAGAAAAGGAAACCATTGTTTCAAGAATGTTAGATTATGGGAATAATAAATATACTTCAATAGCTAAAACAGTAGCGCTACCAGCAGCAATGGCAGTTAAACTAATACTAGATGGTGTCATTGTTGGTAATGGAGTTCAAATTCCAATTAAAAAATCAATCTATGCTCCAATTCTTAGGTTACTTAAAAAAGAAGGAATCTGCATGATAGAAACAAGAGAGGAGCTTAATCAATATGCCTAGTTTTGGAAATAATTTTATATTGAAAAACGAATATAATTTAGTAAACTGTTATGGAAGAGGGCCTCAAGAAAATTACCAAGATAGAAATACCGCGGCACTTGTTGGTAATTACAAAACCATTGTAAAAGAGTTATATTTTGCATATGGACGTCCACAAGAGAATGGATACAAAACAGATGTGCGCTGGATAACTTTTACCAATAACTCTAGTAAAAAAATAAGAGTATTAAGTTCAAAATTATTGAGTTTTAGTGGGCATCATCAATATAATTCAGTTTTTGATGCTGGTAAAACCAAGCAACAACGACACCTATCAGATACAACAAAACGTAAATTGGTTAGTGTAAACATAGATAATGCACAAACGGGAGTTGGTGGCGACAACAGTTGGGGCTATAAACCATTAGAAAAACACCAAATACAACCAAAAAATTATTCTTATAGCATTATGCCTTTGAAATAAGAATTTCAATAAAAGACAATTGACTCAACCAAATTTTCATGACCTTTCATATTAATGGATTTGTTGATATCATTAAAAATAAAGGAACGGATAAAGTTATGGCTTCAAAATGCATGCGTATCCGATTTGAACTTCTAGACACCCAATATTAAATAAATCTATAATAATGAAATATATTTTCTTTTTAGTGAATTTTATTCTATTTGGTTCGTTGCTTTTTGGGCAAAATGAAATCAACTGGCCGATCCTAAAACATTATGATCAAGCCCATCTGCTCAACATAGCATTACCGCAGAGAGTAATTGGCTGTATCACCGTTACCAAAGAGAACAATGCGCCATTATTTTCAATATGTATATAACATACTTTATGGATCTTAAAATAAACTTATAAAAATAACTGTAAAATTTTAAAATGAATACTTCTTTAATAAAAAACATAAAAAACAGTTTCAATACTAAATTTCAATTTGAACCTCTCATGATTTTTTCACCCGGAAGAATCAACATTATTGGAGAGCATACAGATTATAATGAAGGATTCGTTATTCCGGCATCTATTGACATAGGTATTTATGCTGCTATTCAAAAAAGCACTTCGGATTTTTGCAGTGTTTTTGCTTATAATAAGAAGGAAACTTATCAATTTTCTTTAGAAAAAATTCAACCTTTAAAAAATGGAGGTTGGCGAAACTACATATTAGGTGTGGTTTCAGAAATTCAAAAAAAAGGAATTAACCTCGAACCGTTTAATATCGTTTTTGGAGGAGATATCCCAAGAGGTGCAGGCTTGTCTTCATCAGCCGCATTGGAAAATAGTGTTGTTTACGGATTAAATGAAGTTTTTAGCTTAGGGTTAACTGAGAAAGATATGATCTTTATTTCCCAAAAGGCAGAACATAATTATGTTGGTGTAAAATGTGGTATTATGGACCAATATGCCAGTATGTTTGGTCAAAAGAACAAAGCATTGCTTTTAGATTGCAGAAAAATTGAAGCTATACCATTTCACTTAGATTTTAAAGAACACGAGTTGTTGTTAATTAACACAAACGTAAAACACAGTTTGGCTGATAGTGCATATAATAATAGAAGAACTGTTTGTGAAAATGTAGCTTCATTATTAAATGTTAAAGCGTTGAGAGATGTTACTGAAAAAGATTTATTAACAATAAAAGATAAAATTTCAGAAGAAGATTATCAAAAAGCATTATTTGTAGTTCAAGAAAATAATAGAGCTCTGGCTGCTTCTGGAGCTATGGCAGCAAATGATATTGAAAAATTAGGAGAATTGGTATTTGGCTCTCACGATGGTTTACAACATCAATACAAAGTAAGTTGTGATGAATTAGATTTTTTAGTTGATTTGGCAAAAGGTTTTGATGATGTTATCGGTTCAAGAATGATGGGTGGTGGTTTTGGTGGTTGTTCCATTAACATCGTTAAAAAAGGAAAAGCAACTGCTTTTGTTGAAAAAGTAGCACCATTATATAAAGAAAAATTTAATAAAGAGTGTTCCCCATATTCGGTTAATATTTCACAGGGGACTCATAAGATTATATAATTATATGAATACAGATTTACAGGATTATTGTCATAAGAGACTTAATGTTTTAACGGGCGAATGGGTGTTGGTTTCACCTCACAGGGCAAAACGCCCATGGCAAGGGCAAAATGAAACAGTCTCAAAAGAAGTGATATATTCTTATGATGAAAACTGTTATTTATGCGCTGGAAACGCAAGAATAAGTGGAGAAATAAATCCAGATTATAAAGAAACTTTTGTGTTTACAAACGATTTTGCAGCCCTTCAAAAAGATTCTCCATCATTCTCTATAAATGATAGTTTATTGCAAGCACAAAGTGAAACAGGTATTTGTAAAGTAATTTGTTTTAGCCCCAACCACTCAAAAAGTTTAGCAGAAATGTCTATAGAAGCTATTGAAAAAGTAGTAATTTCTTGGAAAGAAGAATATGAAATTTTAGGCAGTGAAGAAAGCATAAATTACGTGCAGATTTTTGAAAATAAAGGTGCAGTAATGGGATGCAGTAATCCCCATCCTCATGGGCAAATATGGAGTCAATCTTCACTGCCTAATGAAGTTTATAAGAAAGATTTAAACCAATTTACGTATTATCAAAAAAACAATAGAACGATATTAGAAGATTATGTCAAACAAGAATTGGCTCTAAATGAACGTATCATTTTTGAAAACGAATCTTTTGTAGTTTTGATTCCTTTTTGGGCTGCATGGCCTTTTGAAGCAATGATTCTTCCTAAAAAAGCACAAAAAAATATTAGCTGTTTAACTAAAGAAGAGGAATATCAATTTGCAGAAGCAATTTCTGTACTTACTAAAGCATATGATAAATTATTTGATTGTTCTTTTCCTTATTCCAGTGGAATTCATCAAGCACCAACAAATAAAGAAGATAATTCTTATTGGCACTGGCATATGAGTTTTTATCCACCATTATTAAGAAGTGCAACTGTAAAGAAATTTATGGTTGGTTATGAAATGTTTGGTTCTCCACAAAGAGATATTACAGCTGAAATAGCAGCCAAAATGATAAGAGATTTGATATAAGATTTGAACTAATGAGATTACTCAATAAAACAGAATTATAACTAAATAAATTAAAATATTATGACAACACATTTTGCATTTTGGGATTATTTCATTTTTATAGCCTATGCTGTATTAATTTTAGGCGTGGGTTTATGGGTTTCCAGAGATAAAAAAGGACACCAAAAAAATGCAGAAGATTATTTTTTAGCAAGCAAATCATTGCCTTGGTGGGCAATTGGAACATCATTAATAGCTGCAAACATTTCTGCAGAACAGTTTATTGGAATGTCGGGTTCTGGTTTTGCTTTAGGCTTGGCAATAGCTTCATATGAATGGATGGCGGCTATCACCTTAATTATTGTAGGGAAGTACTTCTTACCAATTTTTATTGAAAAAGGATTGTACACCATACCCGAATTTGTTGAAAAAAGATTTTCTACCAATTTAAAAACCATTTTGGCCGTATTTTGGATCGCTCTTTATGTATTTGTGAATTTAACTTCAGTATTGTATTTAGGTTCCTTGGCATTGGAAACCATCATGGGCATCCCTGTGATTTATGGTGTTATTGGACTTGCATTATTTGCTGCCGCATATTCTTTATATGGCGGACTTTCAGCAGTGGCCTGGACAGATGTAATTCAGGTGGTGTTTTTGGTTTTGGGAGGCTTTGCAACAACTTATTTGGCCTTAAATATGGTTTCTGGCGGTGAAGGTATGTGGGCTGGTATGAAAACCGTATATGAAGCAGCTCCTGAAAGGTTTTCAATGATTTTAGATGAGTCAAGCACTTATTATGATATGTTGCCTGGAATAGGTGTTTTGATTGGCGGAATGTGGGTAGCGAATTTATACTATTGGGGATTCAATCAATATATTATTCAAAGAACCTTAGCGGCCAAATCATTAAAAGAAGCGCAAAAAGGAATTTTATTGGCGGCTTTTTTAAAGTTAATAATTCCGCTAATTGTTGTAATTCCAGGTATCGCAGCGTACGTAATGGTTCATGACCCTGATATTATGGCAAAGTTAGGTGAGGCAGGATTAAAGAACTTGCCAACATTAGAACAAGCAGACAAGGCGTATCCATGGCTATTGCAATTTTTGCCTACCGGATTGAAAGGGGTTGCTTTTGCCGCACTAACAGCAGCAATTGTGTCGTCTTTGGCTTCAATGCTAAACTCAACTTCAACTATTTTTACAATGGACATTTATAAGCAATATATAAATAAAAATGCGAGTGATAAAAGTACCGTGAATATGGGGAGACTATCTGCAGGTGTTGCTTTGGCGATTGCTTGTGTTATGGCACCTTTATTGGGCGGCATTGACCAGGCTTTTCAATTTATTCAAGAATATACCGGCGTGGTGAGTCCGGGAATTTTGGCCATATTTATTTTGGGCTTGTTCTGGAAGAAAACGACCAACAAAGGTGCAATTGTTGGGGCCTTGGTTTCCATACCAATTGCGATGTATTTTAAAGTGGGTCCTAAAGGATGGTCTTCAAGTCCGTTATTTGTAGATGTTCCTTTTTTGGATCAAATGGGATATACAGCGGTTCTTACTATGATTATTATTGTAATTGTGAGTTGGGTACAACATAATGGAAAAGATGATGAAAAAGGAATCATACTTTCAAAACAATTGTTCAAAACAGGTCCGGTATTTAATATTGGTGCATTTGCCGTTATGATAATTTTAGTGGCATTATATGCATTTTTTTGGAAATAAAATTTGTTTAATCACTAAACATGGATGAATCGCGCATGACAAATTTTGACACGCAGAGGAATGATGAATAGCAAACAACATATATTACTATTAAAAAAAATTAAAAAGATGAAAAATAAAATAATAATTACAGGCGGTGCGGGATATATTGGATCACATACAGCGGTGGAATTTATTAATGAAGGATTTGAGGTTATTATTGTAGATAATTTAAGTAATTCAGATCTTTCAGTTTTAGATAGCATTAAAAGTATAACAGGTGTAAAACCTAAATTTGAAAATGTTGATCTTACCGATAAAGACAAAACATCCATTTTTTTTGAGACACATAAGGATGCCGCAGGATTAATTAATTTTGCGGCATTTAAGGCTGTAGGAGAGAGTGTGCAATTGCCTCTTCAATATTACCATAACAATTTAAACATATTGTTAAACACTATTGATTGTATGGATAGGTTTGGAATAAGAAATTTAATATTTTCTTCATCAGCAACCGTTTATGGATTGCCAGATAGTTTTCCGCTAAACGAGAATTCAACAACAAAAAGACCAACATCTCCTTATGGCAACACCAAAAAAATTGGAGAAGAAATAATCGAAGATTTTTCAAAAGCAGTAAAAAACTTTAAAGCAATTTCATTAAGATATTTCAATCCAATAGGAGCTCACAGCTCTGGTGATTTAGGCGAAACGCCTACTGGTATTCCGAATAATTTAATGCCATTTATTACACAAACTGGTTTAGGGCTAAGAGATGAACTTAAAATATTTGGAAATGATTATGAAACAAAAGATGGTACGGCTGTAAGAGACTACATTCACGTGGTAGATCTTGCAAAAGCACATGTTTTGGCACTTCAAAGATTGATACGAAATGAAGGATATGAGAATTTTGAAATTTTTAACATTGGTACAGGTATCGGTTACTCAGTTTTAGATGTAGTAGCTTCTTTTGAGAAAACAACAAAACAAAAATTAAATTATTCATTTGCCACTAGAAGAGAAGGAGATGTGCCAATTTTATATGCAAGTACTTTAAAAGCTAAAGAAGAATTGAATTGGAATCCTACATTAACACTAGATGATATGACAAAATCATCTTGGGAATGGGAAAAGAAAAGGAATATTTAATTTGAAAATTGTTTTATAAAATTAATTAAAAGTGATGGATCAACAAATTATAGCAATAAAACTCTCAAATTCAAACGGGTTAGAATTACAAATTTCTAATTTTGGAGCTACCATAATAAGCTTAATGGTCCCCGATAAAAATAAAGAACTCATAAATGTAGTTGTTAGTTTGGAATCCGCAGAAGATTATACCAAACCGTATTATTTAGAAAAAGGGCTATATTTAGGTAGTTCGGTTGGAAGATATGCGGGTAGAATTTCTAGAGGATGCTTTAAAATTAATGATGAGGTTTATCCAATTCATAGCGAAAATAATGTTCACTTACATGGTGGGAAAATCGGATTTGATAAAAAATATTGGGAAGTTGAAAATTTAAATAAGGGAAAAAATCCGCAAATAACATTGTCTTGTATTAGCGAACATTTAGAGGAAGGTTATCCTGGGAATTTAAAAACTTTTGTAACCTATCAGCTAAGTGAAGAAAATGAGGTGAAAATTGCGTATAAAGCAACAACCGATGCTGAGACACTGGTTAATTTAACCAATCATTCTTATTTTAATTTAGATGGAAAGGGCACTATATTAGATCATAAGTTAAAAATTAATAGTTTATATTATTTAGAGTTAGATGGACAATTAATTCCTTTAGGAAAATTGATAAATTCAATGAACACTAGTTTTGATAGAAATGAAATATCACAGCTTGGAAGAGAGGATTTTGAAGGTTTTGATGACACCTTTGTCTTAGGAGATGAAAAATTAAAAGCATTATTAATGTCTCCAAAAACAGGAATACAAATGGAAGTTTATACCAATCAACCTGCAAGCTTGGTTTATACACCGGTAAAATTACCAGATTTGACTTATAAAAATGAAGTTAGTTATTCTAAATTTTCAGCTATTTGTTTTGAAACTCAGAATTTCCCGGATGCACCAAACAATAATAATTTTCCATCTTCAATATTAAAACCAGGGGAAGAATATATTAACGAAACTGTGCTTAAATTTAGTGTAATTTAAAAAATGAATTATCTTGGAATGGAAAAAAAATTATAGAAATAAGTAAGTGTTTTAATGTAAAGTAAATCTGTGATATTTAAAAGATATCAATTGTAAGTAATTTAACTTTATTTTAAATGAAGTAAATAATATAAAAAACTTATACCAAATGAATTCATTATTAAAGAAGAATATTTTAGTAACAGGAGGGACTTCAGGCATTGGGTGATGCTTAACTAAAAAATTGCTAGAATCAGGGGCGAATGTAGCTTTCTGTGGTCGATCTGAAAATAAAATGTGAAAATTCGGCTCTGTGTTAATCCAAAAAGTAAAGGTCTTTTTACACGCTACGCTCCATATAATAGCCGTTATACACGATTAAGCTAAATTTAAAAAAAATGGAAGACACATATTATAGATTCGTACTAATTGGAAATGGATATGATCGCGCCCTTGGATTAAAAACAAGTTATGCAGATTTCATATTGTCAATGTTTAAAACTGCTGCATTTGAAACATTCGAAAAAGGACTTTTTGAAAACGAGCTAATCAAGATTGTTAGGAGAAAAGGAATAACATATTCAGAACATCCAGATAAAATAAGGGCTGGAGTTCATAAAATGGTCGATGCAAAGGAAATTATCGATTTTATTCAACGAATGGGCACTCTTGATTACAAATATGATTTTTTCGAATTCATCGTTAATAAATTTAGAATAGAACGATGGATAGATATCGAAAATCAATACTTCGAAGAACTTTTAAAAGAATATAAGGTATATCAGAAGAATGAGATACTTGAAGATATCCTTTTGCTTAACGAATGCATGGATAAATTAAGTGCAGAATTAAAGAAATATTTGTTAATCGAGCAAAACTCAATTAACGCTTCATATTCAAATTCGCATATGGCATCATTAATAGATCAAGTAAATGAGCCATTAAGAAAAGATAGACGATCTTTAGTAAAAAAGCATAATAGAACCAAACCCCCTAATCAGGTTATCTTTGTTAATTTTAATTATACCAATACGGTTCAAAAAATTATTCAAAATAACTTCAAAGAAAATAATTGTCGTCATATACACATTCATGGTAACATAAATGATATTAAAAATCCTATAATATTCGGATATGGAGATGATACAAGTGATACTTATAATACTTTAGAATTAGAGGGGGTTAATGAATTACTCAGAAAAGTAAAATCCTTTGAATATCCAAGAACCAATAACTATCACAATCTTCTAAATTATCTTAGTGGGCCAGAATTTGACGTATTTATTGTTGGACATTCTTGTGGGCTGTCAGATCGTACGCTACTAAAAACAATATTTGAGCATCCTAACTGCATGGCAATTCAAAATTTTCACTATAGTGGTGAACCGGAAGACTTTAATAAAAGAATGGAAATTTCCAGACATTTTTCAGATAAAGTTAAAATGAGAGAAAGAGTATTATCCTTTGATGAATTTGCAACTATTCCTCAGCCTCCAAAGAAAAAAAAATAGGAATATCAACTAACTCGACACCTGAATTTCGAAAATTAATAGAATAACTAAAAATATAAACTCGAATTTAAAATCTTCTATTCGAAAGTTAGTCATAGTTGTTTATAAATAATTTGCTTACACCGTGAATAATTTATTGCTATTTCTAGATTCTTTAAGAAAATCCAAAGGGATTATATAGGTTACAAGTTAGTGGTCGCATCCCTTTATTTAATTACTAAGATTTTAGTTATCCTTTTTTCTTGAGAAAGAAAATTTATTAAATAGATTCCTTTTAGTTCTGAAACATCCATAGTATTATTTATATCAATTTTTGATGATAACACTTTCCTACCAATAGCATCATAAATTTCAACTTTAGATCCTAAAGCAACTCCTTTAATGTTTATAATGTTGGATGCTGGATTAGGATAAATCCTGAGCGATGCTTCATTAAGGTTTTCAATACCCAAGGCTTCTCCTGTCCAATTTTCACCAATTCTTGTACCCCAAAGATGTTCTGCTATTTCAGGGAAATCAAGAAAAGGATTTCTATTACCTTGATACGAATTGTATATAATATCATTCCTGTTTTCTTCCCAAGCATCAACGGGGTCGTTTCTGTGCCAGTCTAATAGAGCAGATAAGACACCA